>Ga0118677_10001906_pt1 | contig 43139 bp, 31 predicted proteins | sample AliMusrvi5mmetaG_FD_86154 | JGI IMG/M metagenome (GOLD analysis project Ga0118677, IMG submission 86154)
GTTCTCCAGCAAGTAATAATTTTGGTCAGTTAAATGCGCCGGTTAACAAACAGACATCAATAATAAATGAAGTTGAAAGAACTAACTTTTTATGCTTATATAATACTTCTAATACATATAAAGTAACTTTAATTGATGTTTTGACTAAAAAGATTACTGATATTCCAATCAAAACTGATGGTAGTTTTATTGTTCCAAACAACTTGTCTATAGGGACTTATGTTTTTGAAATTGAGGCCAATAATTCAGGAGTATCTACAATATTTTCAAACATCTTTTTATTTCATGGTAATTTTACTGGATTAGGTAATTTAAGTGGTGAGACAGTATGTATTGGCGACACCGTTTCGTGGTCTGTAGATGCTGTTGGTATTAGTCGAAACTACCTGGGTTCAAAATATCAAATAGACTTTGGAGATGGAAGTCCAATAGAGTATTATACACAAACCCAACTAATTCAAATAGGACAAATATCTCACACTTTTAAGTCAGTTACGTGTAGTGTAGGAACTCCAGAATCTTCTAATCAAGGCTATTTTATTACTCAAATCAAATTATTAAATAAAGGCATATATAATTCCGGAAACAACTCCAATTATTGCAATAATTATTATGAAAATGGAAATGGGGTTGATAAAAGAGTAAATACAAGCAAAAACCCGATTGCAGGTTTTAATTTACAATCAAGTCAATGCATTCAATCACCAATTATTGCCACTAATACTTCAATTTTAGGACAATATGGAACTTCAGTTTGTTTAAATACACCTAAATATTACTGGGCATACAAAAAACCTTCAGCGAGTGACTTTACAACTTTACCAGATAATTCTACTTGGATTGTTAATAACGACTTAATAATACCTGTAAGTGAACTAGAACTTGGCTGTTGGGAAATAAAATTATGGGCTCAAAATGCTGGAGGCGGTTGTGCAAAAACAACAGATAAATTACACTATATTACCATCGAGGCTAATCCACTTCCTACTTTTACTTATACACCAGCATCTCCAATTTGTGCAAATACAACTGTTCAATTTACAAATACTTCAAGTATTTTAAAATCTAAATGTCAAAATCCTGCTTATCAATGGACGGTAACCCCTGAAACGGTAACCTCTGATACAACAAGTTGCTATCAGTTTATGCCTAATCCTCCAGCTGCTAGTGATGGAAAGAATGCCCAAATTAATTTTACTAAGCCAGGTACTTATTATGTAACATTAACAATTATAAATGCATGTGGTTCTTCAACTTCTGCACCCACAAAAATAGAAGTAAATGGTGACCCATCTATTAATGTTGTTTCTTCAACGACTTTTTCAGATTGCGCTTCAAATCCAGCTAATTACGTTCTTGATTTTAATACATCTCCACAGAAACCAGTATTTAGTACGTCACACTACGCTCCTAAAAGTTATGAGTGGACAGTTAGTGGAACAGGAGTTACGGCGTCGGATTATACTATCAGTGACCCTACAATTCCATATCCAAAAATACATTTTAAGGCATTCAAAACGTATAGTATTAAGATAAATATAACTGGAAACTGTTCCGGGTCATTTGAAAAAACCTATACTTTTACTTTAAATGAAATCCCCGGCATAACCAATAAAAATTTAACACAAACAATTTGTTCTGGAACATCTACTACTGTTTTCCCGTTGACTTCCAGTATGAGTGGTACAATATTCGATTGGACGGTAAAGCAAACAAATATCTCAACTGTCGTTCCGTCTTCAGGATCAGGAGATACAATACCAGCAATTGTATTGAATAATTCAGCTAACATTGATGGAACAGTTACTTACACCATTACACCAAAAAATAATGGATGTGTGGGAATAAGCAAAGATTATGTTGTAACAGTCTCACCAAAAGCAACTGTAAATGCAATATTACCAGTAACAATATGTAACAATGTTTCTTATTCGGCATCGCCTTTTGCATCAAATGTTACTGGTGCTACTTTTAAATGGGAAAATGATAATATAGCAATTGGTTTGGGTTCGGGTGGAAATGGAAATTTACCAACTTTCAACACCATAAATTCAGGGACAACGATTTTAACTGCAAATATTAAAGTAACACCAATTTTTGCGGGTTGCGAAGGTACTCCATTGACTTTTAAAATATCGGTAAATCCTACTCCAACAGTTGATGATATAACAAGTTTCACTAAATGCGTTGGAGATCCATCAGGTTTAATCTCATTTTCCGGAGCAGTTACCGGTACTGTCTTTAACTGGACAAATACCAACAGCTCTATTGGGATTGCAACGTCAGGAAGCGGTAATATACCTTCAATTGCTTTAAAAAATACGACTACAACAATTCAAACCGCCACTATTACAGTAACCCCAACTTATACTAATGGAGGAATAACTTGTAACGGAGCTTCAAAAAGTTTTACGATAACAGTAAATCCAGTTGCTCAAGTGAATCAGGCTACCAGTCAAGTGTTGTGTAATGGTGGAAGTACGAACAAAATAGTATTTTCAACAAATAATACATCCGGAACAACAACTTATAAATGGGAAAACAATACAACAAGTATTGGTCTTAATTCAATTGGGACAGGTGATATTAATTCATTCAGTGCTATCAATACAGGAACAGTTCCTGTTATAGCTACTATTAATGTTACGCCTACTTATACAAATAATGGCGTAAATTGCACAGGTCCAACAATGTCATTTACTATAACAGTAAATCCTACCGCACAAGTTATCCAACCAGTAGATCAAATAATATGTAATGCTACCCCAACAACTATAACTTTTAATACAAATAATACGGGAGGAACTACAACCTATACTTGGTCAAATAGTGATTCAAGTATAGGATTAGGACTTTCAGGAAATGGAAATATCTCTTTTACATCAATCAATAGTGGTACTGCACCAAAGGAAGCAATTATAAATGTAACACCTAATTACACAAATGCCGGTACAAGTTGTTCAGGTTCAACAAAAACATTCAAAATTAAAGTAAATCCTATAGCAGTAGTAACTTTCTCGCAACCCAATCAAGTAAAATGCTCGGGTGAAACAACAAATGTTGTAACATTAAATAGCACAACAGTAGGGGTATCTTATAACTGGACAGCCACTCAACCAATTGGCATCACCGGTACATTTGTATCATCCGGAACAAATACGATACCGGCACAAACATTAGAAAACACTACTGATACACCTATTGACATTACTTATAGCGCAATTGCAACTGTAACAGACAGTGCAAAATGTCAGGGAGCTATATCAACGTATATTATCAGAATAAATCCAAAACCAAAAATTACCACGACAATCAATTCATCTGCCTGTAGTGGGACAGGTTTTATTAGCACACCTAGCTCAACAGGAGGAAATATAATCCCAATAGGAACAACTTATTCATGGGGAATTCCAACAGTAACAGGTTCAATGACAGGAGGTACAACCGGCAGTAATGTAACAACAATATCAGGAACTTTTACAAATCCAACGAATATTGCTCAGACAGCAACATATACACTTACACCAAGAGCTAACGGTTGTGATGGACCAACTTTTAATGTGGTTGTTACAATTTATCCAAAACCTGTTTTATCAAACAAGTCATTAACCGTTTGTAGTGGAACGAACTTTACAGTCAATTTGACTGATCCTTCAGACATTATACCAGCAGGTACAACATATACATGGGATATTCCAACTGTAACAGGTTCAATAACCGGAGGTGCTGGCGGTAATAATGCTTCAGTAATTACAGGTAATCTTACTAACGCTACTAATTCAGCTCAAACAGCCACTTACACAGTAACTCCTGTTTCAGGTAGTACCGTAAGTTGTCCCGGAAATTCATTTACAATAACTGTAACAGTAAAACCTGCATTAAAAGCTACAATTACCGCTAATACAAACAATGCTTGTCTAAATTCCACATCACCTACAATTACCTTAACAGGAAGTAATGGGACACCTCCTTACACCTTTACTTATAAACTAAATGGAGGTGCAGAAACAACTATACAAACTAGCGGTGCAAGCAGCACTGCGTCTATAAACGTACCTACAAACACTGTAACAACTTACACATATAGCTTAGTTAATGTACTTGATGGGAGTTCCCAAGCTTGTTCGCAAACCGTTTCTGGCAGTGCAATTGTAAATATTATCGAGCTATCCAATATTGTCACAGTTCAAGATACGAGCATTTGCAGTGGTTCAACATTCTCGTTTAAGCCTCGCAGCGATGGTGGAAATACGATACCAACAGGCACAACTTATACTTGGAAAACACCTGTAAGCTTTCCAGTTGGGGCAATAACTGGTGGAAGTTCGCAATCTGTTGCACAAGCAAGTATTAGTCAGACATTGACCAACAATACGAATACCCCGGCAACTTTAACTTATACCATAACTCCATATACTGGAATTTGTGCCGGTTCTACATTTAAGCTTACCGTAACTGTAAATCCGACTCATAAAATAACAAATCAAACGATCCCAATTTGTAGCGGAGATGTATTTGTCATTTCACCGACTAACGATGCAATTAATATTGTTCCCGCCGGGACTACTTACACCTGGGGTACTACCCCTGTGAGTGCTCCACTTGGTGCAATAACAGGTGGAAGTGCTCAATTAACAGGTCAATCAAGTATCAGTCAAACCTTGATTAATACTACAAATACCCCTGCTACCTTAACCTATACGGTTACACCCACTTCTGGGGAGGCTGGAAATTGTGATGGTGCTTCTTTTACAATAATTGTAACGGTCAATCCAAAACCTTCGATAACTGTCCAACCAGTTGAGATATGTGGCAGTGGTATCTTTACTTCATCGCCAATCAATGGTGGTGGAAATATCGTTCCAACCGGCACTACTTATAGTTGGAATAACCCTAAGGTTACGGGTGGAATGATAGGAGGAGTAGCAGGAACTAATCAATCAAGTATCAGCAATTACCTGGAAAATACAACAAATGTAGTACAAACAGCTATTTATACTGTAACTCCTAAATCAGGGACTTGTATAGGTAGTCCATTCACTTTAACAGTAACAGTTTCACCAAAACCGGTAATAATTACACATACAGATGTAATTTGCAGTGGCGATTTGTTTTCAGTTTTACCAACCAATGGTGGTGGAAATATTATACCTGCAGGAACTACCTATACTTGGGATTTGCCTGTGAGCCTTCCTGTTGGGGCAATAACTGGTGGAAGTTTGCAATCTGCAGCACAAGCAAGTATTAGCCAAATTTTGACAAATACGACAAATACACCAGCCACGTTAACTTATCAAGTAACGCCGAACTCGAATGGTTGTATCGGGTCAGCTTTTACAGTAATAGTAACGGTAAATCCTACACCTAAAATAACAAATCAAACAATCCCAATTTGTAGCGGAAATGAATTTGTCATTTCACCGACTAACGATGCAAATAATATTGTTCCTACCGGGACCACGTACAACTGGAGTAAGCCAGTGAGTGCTCCACTTGGTGCAATAACAGGTGGAAGTGCTCAATTAACAGGTCAATCAAGTATCAGTCAAACCTTGATTAATACTACAAATGCTTCTGCAACTTTAACCTATACAGTCACACCAACTTCTGGAGCTGCAGGAAAATGTGTTGGAATTCCTTTTGAAGTTGTTGTAACCGTCAATCCAACACCCAAAATCACCACGCCACAAATACAAACAATATGTAATAAAACAACTTTTTTTATAACACCAAAAAATGAGGTTGGAAATATAGTTCCAACAGACACAAAATACACTTGGAGCGCACCAGTTATTAGTCCAATTGCAACTGCCATTACGGGTGGAAGTTTACAAACAACAGCTCAAGATGCCATTAGTCAAACGCTTACAAATATTACCGATCAAAAAGCTACAGCCACTTATATAGTAACACCTATTTCAGGAAGTTGTAACGGTAATCCATTTCAGGTGGTTGTGACCGTGAATCCTTCGCCAAAAGTAGTTTTTTCGAAAGCAGATCAACCAATCTGTTCAGGTGCAACTTCTACGATTGTAAATCTGTCGAGCTTAACAACAGGAACTGTAAGTTTTGAATGGACCGCAAATGTTCCTGCGGGGGTTAGTGGTGCTACCCTTTCGGGAACAAATGTAATTCCTGCTCAAACATTAGTAAATACTACCAATGAACCATTAACGGTAATTTACTCAGCAAAAGCAATGTTGAATAATTCTGTATCTTGCTCGGACAATACTTTCGACTATAAAATAACGGTTAATCCAGTAGCAATGGTTAATCCTGTTAGTAATGTAAAGCTATGTGACAACGAAAATAGTTCTTTAATTACTTTTGGATCTAATGTCACAGGAACTACATTTAAATGGGTAAATAACAAAACATCTATTGGATTGGCTGCTAATGGTAATGGTAATCTGCCTGTGTTTACAGCCACTAACTCTAATATTGCCCCGGTTGTTGCAACTATCACTGTTACTCCCACTGCTAATGGTTGTGATGGTACTCCCAGAAGTTTTACCATTACCGTAAATCCTACCCCCACTGTTGATAAACCTACAGATCAGACTGTTTGTAACGGATTTAAAACCACAGATATTAGTTTTAGCGGAAATATAGCAACAACTACTTACAACTGGACCAATGATAACTCAACTATTGGATTAGCTGCTATAGGAACCGGGAATATACCTGCTTTTACTGCAATAAACAATGGAAATGCTGTAGTAATAGCTAATATTACTGTTACTCCGATTGTTGATGGATGTACCGGAACACCCAAAAACCTCACAATTACAATTAACCCATCACCTGCAATTACACAACAACCACAATCTAGCTCAGTATGTATTGATGGAATACCTAATACTTTATCTATTGCATACAAAAATGGTACAGGCATACCTAAATTTGAATGGTATAGAAATTCAGTTAGAGACTCGCTCTCAGGAACACTCATTCCTACTGCAACTTCAGAAACATATGTTCCACCAACTAATGCAATTGGAACTATGTATTACTATTGTATATTAACACTGCCGAGCGGAGGGTGTAGTAGCCTAATTTCAAATATTGCCACTGTAACAGTTAACCCTTTACCCAGCATTAGCACTCAGCCAATACCTACCCAAAAAATATGTGTGGGTGGAACTATTAATCCTTTTATTGTAGCATATACTGGAGGTACAGGTACACCAACTTATCAGTGGTACAGTAATAATACTAATTCTAATTCAGGTGGTACAGCTATTTCAGGTGCAACATCTGCAATCTATACTCTTCCTACTTTTAATACTGTTGGAAAGTATTATTACTATGCAATCGTAAGCCTTAATGGAAACGGTTGCGGCAATGCAATAAGCGAAGTTGCAGAGGTAAATGTACTGCCAGACCCCATAGTGACAAATCAACCTCTGAACTCACAAACAGTATGTCAAAGTACTGTCCCCACCGATTTATCACTGGTGGTAACTGGTGGTGAAGGTACGTTCTCGTATCAGTGGTACTCCAACTCTTCAAACAACATTATTGGAGGGTCGGCTATCAATCAGGCTAAAACTTCTGTTTTAACACCTCCTACAGATGTGGTGGGTACAAAATACTATTATTGTGTAATCGGTCAAAAAGGACTGGGATGCGGCGTGACAAGTGCTGTTAGTGAGGTTAAGGTTAATCTTGTTCCGACATTAATATTACAGCCCCAGTCAAGCACTGTATGTAAAAATGAAGCATCTCCTATACTTTCAGTTGCCTCTAAAGACGGAGTTGGTACTCCTCAATATCAATGGTTTAGCAATGAAATAGATGATAGAACTACAGGTGCACCGATAACAGGAGAAACAATTAGCTCCTATAGTCCTTTGGTATCTACTGCAGGAATTAAATATTACTATTGTGTGATTACTTTTCCTACCGGAGGTTGCGGCAGTTTAACTTCAGATATCGCAAAAGTAACAGTAAATCAATATCCGGTAATATCAGATTTTACAAGATTAATTGGAAGCGGTACTAATTTTACTGTAGACCCTGCTCTATTGGTTTCAAAAGATACAGTTCCAGTGGGTACAACTTACACTTGGTCAATGCCGGTAGTGTCACCCGCTAATGCTATATCAGGTGCAGCTGCAGAGTTCAATCAGCAATCAATAATCAGACAGTTGTTGATTAATAACACAAAACAAGTTGCAACCGTAACATACACTGTTCATCCTGTTTCTAAAGGTTGTACCGGAGCGGATTTTAAAATCGAAGTCACAGTAAATCCTTCAATAAGCTCTAACGCATTAGTTACTGACATTGATTGTTATGCCGCTGATAATGGAAAAATTATGACTGACATAGCCGGTGGTATTCCACCCTACAATATTTTGTGGACCGGTCCTATCGGGTATATTTCTACAAATCCTTCCATTTACAATTTAGCTCCGGGAGAGTATCAATTAAAGATATCAGATAATGGTGGATTGCCTTTTGCCGAAACTTATACTATACATGAACCCACTGATGTGGTCTTATCAACTCAGATTAAGAAAAATGTGAGCTGCTTTGGTGATGCTAATGGACAAATTTCAATTTCAGTTTCAGGTGGAACTCCACCATACCATTATTTATGGAAAAAGAATAACATTCCATTCGACACGATCCAAAATATATCAAACTTACAACCTGGAGAATATGTAGTAGTAGTTACTGATAAAAACAATTGCGGGCATAAAACTGAAACATATACAATAACAGAGCCTTCAGAAATTATTGTAAGTGTTGTAAATCAAAAGAATTTACTTTGTTTTGGGGATACTAACGGAAGTGTAGAACTGTCTATTACAGGAGGAATACCAATTGAGAGTAGCCCTGGTGTTTACGAGTACACTTATAAATGGTCTGGACCGAATAACTTTAAAAGTAATGATAAAAATATTGCAGGTCTGATTGCCGGACAGTATATTTTAGTAGTGACAGATAACACAGGGTGTGTGAAGAATTTTAGTACGTATATTACTCAACCAGATGAAATAAAGATTGATGCCACATTAACTCCGATTACATGTTACGGCACTAATGATGCAACAATAAAAATTAATCTATCTGGAGGAATATCTCCATATTTAATTGAATGGAGTAATTTGGCAAAAGGAGACTATTTAGAGGATTTGGCACCTGGTACGTATACTGTAAAAATTATTGATGCTAATGCATGTGTAATGACTAAGAGTTTCATAATTGAAGAATCTCAGTTCTCGATCAAGCCAGAGCAAAAGAATGTAAGCTGTTTTGGTGCTAATGATGGAACCATTACACTAAATATAATGGGAGGAGTACCTCCAATAACACTTAAATGGTCTGATAATTCTAATGCAGGATACACAAGGAACCGACTTGCACCGGGTAAATATACAGTTACCCTGACCGATGCTGCTTACTGTCCGATTGTCAAGTCATTTATTATTACAGAACCATTACCAATCACCGTTGTATCAAATGTAACAAATGCCTTTGTTTGTGATAATCCAAATAGTGGGTCTATTCATATTGTAGTATCTGGAGGAACAGAACCATATAACTTTGAATGGTCAAATGGTCAAACGTCAGAAGATATTTCTAATATTCCCGGTGGAACATATATTGTTACAATAACCGATAAAAATAGTTGCAGCTTGACTAAGCAATTTACTGTACTTCGTCAAGAACCTTTAAATTTATCGGCTAACATCACACCTGATTTTGATTGTAGCACTAAAGTCCTGAAACAAATTTGTACTGCACAAATTACCGGAGGAGTTCCTCCCTATAAGTTTAGCTGGTCAAGTGGAATTGTAAAAGGAGTAAATTCAGAGATTATGGAAAGTAATCAAAGTGGGTTTGTGAATTTAAGTGTAATTGATGGGTTGGGTTGTTCCACAAATTATTCATTTAATTTGACTGTTCCTTCTGTAGGTATACGTTATGAGATATTAAATTGTAATAATCGATTATTTGGCTTTAGGGCAGTCATTCCGAGTGGTCTTTCGTCAGATTATAGTTATTTGTGGGATTTTGGTGATGGTAATACTGACACCATTCAAAATCCTGAACACACTTTCTTAAAACCAGATGTTTATAGAATTACACTTACATTAAAGAGTTCAACGTGTACCAGTGTGTTTGAAAACGATCTCAACGTATCCAGTCCACCTGTTCTATTCTTAGATAAACTACCAATATTTTGTAAAGGAGATTCTATAATGTTACACATTGGAGGTGCTGATTCATATAGGTGGTTTAATGGATCAACAGCCGACAGTATACGAATAAAGGATATAGGAAATTGCTCAGTAACAGGCACTACTAAGCAAGGTTGTACTTCGACTTTGAATTTTAAAGTGAAAAATTTCGAATCTAATAATTACTCAATTCAGTCTGATAGGAATGAGGTTTATAAAGACAATTCAGAAGTCCGATTATGGAGTGAGAGTATTACTTATTCTGATTATTTTTGGGATTTTGGAGATGAAAAATCGGCTCAGGGAAACAATCAAGAACACAGATATGATATTCAGGGTAGTGGATATTATGATGTAAAATTGATGGTGAAAAACCCGAATGGCTGTTTGGAATATGCAACAAAACGAATATGGATTACTAGTAAAACGTTGGATAACACATTTACTCCAAATGGAGATGGTATTGATGATGTATTTATGAAGTATTGGCATATTAAGGTGTATAACAGGAATGGGATTTTGATATACGACGGTACAGATGGTTGGGATGGTTCATATAAAGGTCAACCGGTAAGTAATGATACATATTTTTTTGTAGTTTATTATCAGTCAGATGCAAACATTAAGACTAATAGTGGATTTGTTACTGTGGTGCGTTAATATATAAGAGATGAGAAAGATTTTATTGAATATTTTTTTGCTTTTGATTCTACTGCCATTAAATGCTCAGTTGGACATTCGACTAAATAATTATTGGTGGAAACCTTATATTATTAACCCGGCTGTAATAGATAAAGAACATCAGGCTGAATTTAATGTTGCCGCACGTAAACAATGGGTTCTGTTTCCTGGTGCTCCAACAACATTTTATGCTTCCGGAACTGTGTATATCGAAGATTGGTATACTCAATTTGGTTTAAAAGTTCTACAGGATAATACAGGATATACTTACTCCACAGATGTAAGTTTCACCTATGCATATGCCATGAGATTTTTTTTAGATTGGAGGTTTAATATGGGGTTAGCGCTTAGTTATCAAAGCCAGTCTTACGATATGTCCAAGATAAGTTCACCTACTCCTGGTGATCCTACAGTTTATTCCCGATTGCTTAATGAAAGTAATTTTAATTCAGACATAGGTTGCGAGTTGACAAATAAAAATTGGAATTTTGGCTACTCTGGGCGAAATCTGTTTTCAATCTTCAGACCTGATGCTGTGAAGTTTAAAAATATTAATGTAATTTATGGGTCTTATCGAGAATTGAATAATGAGCATGTGAATTTAGGCTATGGGATTAGTGGAATTCAATATAAAAACATTTATCAGGCTGAATTTAATTTGACAAGTTACTTTAATGTTACAAATGAAACTAAAGCTTTTCAGATAGGACTATTTTATCGAACATGGAGTGAGATGGGGGTGATGTTAGGTTTAGATTTAGGAAACAATATGCATTTGTATTATAACTATGATTACAATGTAAGTGGGATAAGTCGAAATTCAATAGGCTCACATGAACTAATGTTGACTTATTATTTGGAAAAGGTATATCATTGTCATAGTTGTTGGCATTAATTACGGAAAAATGGTGAACGAAGTTAAGAACACCGACACACTTAAATCGTATATCATCAAGTATTTGTTTCAGGAATACAAAACCGGATATCCAACCGAATATGCTTATATTGAACAAATTATGTCACCAATAGCACTTGAAATCACAACAATCTGGATAAATAAAACCCCGTTGCACTTAGATTTGATTAGCCAGTGAGAGTAAACTTGGAATAAAAGGGTTTCTGGATTAACGGATTAGAAAATCCTTTTTCATAATATTTTCAAACAGTCCTTCGCAGGCATCTTCCAGTAAATCAATTACATTTTCGAATCCCTGATCACCACCATAATATGGATCGGGAACGTGTGTAACTTGTATTTTTATGCAAAAATCAGTCATGCGATGAATCTTAGCATCTTCTTCCAAAGTCATTGCCAATTGTTTCAATTCGGCTATGTTTAGGTCGTCCATGCCAATAATCAGACCGAAGCGATCAAAATCTGTTCTTTTGAATTGCTTGGAGCGATGGGTTAGTGAATAGCCTCGTTTTTCGGCAAAGAAGCTCATCCTGCTATCAGGTAACTCACCTTGATGATAACCTATCAACCCTGCTGAATCAATTTCAAAACCCTCAGTTACATGTTTGCGTTCAAGAATTTTACGGAAAATGCCTTCGGACATAGGAGATCGGCAGATATTGCCATGGTAGACAAAAAGAATAGAAACCATAAATAGTTTGTAGTTAGAAAAGTGCCCACTTAATCCCTTATACCAAATATGTTAATTCAATTATTTTACAAGGAACAGATAATTTTAGAATATTAATAGTTGAACTTTCAGAGACTATTAATTCAAAAGTTTGCTCTAATTGCTTTAAAATAGATACCATCTGTTTTTCAACTAATCTTTCACCTTTATGGGTAGCCATACAAACTGAAATCATCTTATTTTGATTTTAAAGAAGAAATGAATTAAAAAGGGAGTTAATAAATACGCATTCCCAACTGACGTACCATAGTAAAAGAAAAAAACTCCCACAATGAGTATCATAGACCACGAAAAACCGATTAACAATTTGGTAATAGAAAGGGAATTATCTACTATTCTTAAGTTTGTTATAAAAATCAAATACAAAATTAAACTAAAAATGATTAATCCGGTATATCCTGAATCTACAATAATACTTCCTATATAATATGCAAAACACCAGGTCTGATAACCATAGTCCATTGATTCAGAACGTAGTTCCAATCTCTCCAAAGTTTGACTTGGATCTGTTCTTTTCAAAACAAAATCTTGAATATTAACGAATAGAGGGTATACCATGCGGGGTTGGCCTTTATACGGTACATATTCTTCCTTATCCGTGAGGTCGGATAATTGATATGGTTGTTGTCCAATGTAATCAAAAACGGAAAAAATTGCATTTTTATCCATTTTATTTTCTTCAGAAAATCTTCCAATAGTCATTAACGTAAAGTATGGCAGAGCAAGAGATATAGCAATAATTATCGTTTTTCGCTGTTTAGCACGAATTTCTTTTGATAACACTGGATAAAATAAACAAACTAAGGCAATAAAACTTATAAACCAAATTATAAGACCATCCCTACCAGCAGTATTAGCCGAATATAAAATAAACGAGGTAGAGCCAATAAACAATAACTTTCTAATTGTTTTATATTGATTAATAATTAGTGTGTAAAAATACAAAAAGAGAGATATAGGAGAAAGATAAGCTCCAAATACAGCAATTTTTGAAAAAATACTACTTTCATAGAAACCATCGCCTGCCATTATTTCATTTCTTATTGTTGTAAAATCAGAATTAAATAACTTATATAAATTGGATGAATAAAAACCGACAGCAATAATATTAAAAATTAAAAATATTATTAATAATAGTCTGAATTTATTTTTGTTAAGTTCAGTTATAGTGGTGTCGGAATTAAATTTTTTTTCAAAGGCTGATAAAGGGTATGTTAATGTCAAAATAGAAATAAATACAATCAAATAAGCTCTTATAGTCAAATAATATGTTGGATTGTTAAAACAAGTAATTCCATAAGAAAACATGGAAAAAGTATAGAGAGCAATAATAAAATTTGATAATGCTATTACTCGACCTAATTTTTTAATATTATAGAATAATAAAAGAAGAAAAGGTATAACTATGAGAAAATTAATTAAATAATTCATTTATTGTCATTTTTTTTTATGAAAAAATAATATTGTGCTGATATCCATTTAATTATTCAACAACTCCTATTTCTTTTGCAGGATTTCCTACAACGATATTTTTTTTACTAATTTGTAAATACGGATGCTGACAAATAAATAGTCAAATTTAGACTTTGTCTCATTTGACTATTTATTTGTCAGCATCGGCATCAACAATAGTACTGTTTAAAAACAGTTTTGTACTGTTTTATATCCACAATTGGTATAACAACCAAACCAGCACTTATAAATGTATATCTACCAATTGATTTCCCAATGGCGTGGTAGCAGCCCCGCACCTGTTAATAAGTAAATACCCTAACGGGACTTATGAATTATATGTGACTAGACACTTCCAAAGTCCCCTTCAGAGATACCAACGGTCAGTGACCGAAGGGAGATAATCATGGGCTTATTTATTAGATAGACAAAATAGAAATTACACCTAACAGGTTTTCATTCACAGGTTTATCGTCTTTAATTGCTTTGGTGAAAGGAACATGAACAATTTCGTTGTTTACAATTCCAATCATGATGCTGCGTTGTTCATCCAACAAGGCATCGATAGCAGCAACTCCCATGCGGCTTGCAATAATACGATCGAAGGCAGAAGGTGAACCTCCACGCTGGATATGTCCGAGAATGGTAACACGCACATCATATTCCGGATGTTCGTTGTGCATACGTTCGGCTAATCCTGATGCACCACCTGTAATTTCACTCTCAGCAACAATAACAATACTACTGTTTTTCGATTTACGAAAACCGTTTTTAATCAGTTCTTCCAACTGGTCAACTTGCGTTTCCCGTTCAGGAATAATTGCTGCTTCTGCACCCGATGCCAAGGCACTGTTTAAAGCCAGGAAACCAGCATCACGTCCCATAACTTCTATAAAAAACAAACGTTCATGCGATGTAGCTGTGTCACGGATTTTATCAACAGCTTCAATAATAGTATTAAGCGCCGTGTCGTAACCAATAGTCGAATCAGTTCCATAAAGGTCGTTATCAATCGTTCCTGGAAGTCCCACAATTGGTACATTGTATTCCTGTGCAAAAATACGTGCACCGGTAAAAGTACCGTCTCCTCCAATTACTATAAGTGCATCTATTTCTGCAGCTTTCATATTTTCAAAAGCCTGTTTCCGACCTTCAGGAGTTCGGAATTCAGCACATCGGGCACTTTTCAGAATTGTACCGCCCTGTTGAATAATGTTACTTACATTTTGAGTCTGAAACTCAGTAATTTCGTTGGTTATTAATCCTTTGTATCCTCTGTAGATGGCTTTAACGCGAATACCGTTAAAAATAGCAGCACGTGTAACTGAGCGAATTGCAGCGTTCATTCCGGGCGAATCACCGCCGGATGTAAGCACACCAATACATTTAATTTCGTATTTCATTTTACCTTAAAAAAATGTGAGTTAATAAACTATTTTTCTACTTGTTTTCCTTAATTATAGCGAGTTCTTTGAGTTTTATTGCAACTTCCTCCATTAACCATCTTGGGGTGGAAGTTGCACCACAAATGCCAATTTTTTTACTGAAATCAATTTTTAAATCAAACACTTCATTTGCCTCGCTTACAAGATATGTGTTCGGGTTAATTTGTTTGCTGTGTTCATATAACACCTGGCCATTTGAACTTTTTTTTCCACTTACAAAGATGATAATGTCATTTTGCTGTGCAAAGGTAGTAATATTTGGAATTCTGTTTGCAACTTGCCGGCAAATTGTGTCAGTATGTTCGAAATTTGCTTTGTTTGCTATTTTTTTAGATAAAGTTGTTACAAGGTGATTGAACCCTTCCAATGATTTAGTCGTTTGTGAGAATAAACGAACGGGTTTTGATAAATCCACTTTATATAAATCCTCTTCAGTTTCAATAACAATAGCTTTTTCATTGGTTTGTCCCACCAATCCATTTACTTCTGCATGACCAATGTGTCCGTAAATAACAATCTGAGTATCCTCGGTAGGTGATGTTTCGTAAGCGATTTTTATGCGCGATTGTAATTTCAAAACTACTGGACAGGAAGCGTCAATCAGGATAAGATTATTCTTTTTGGCTGTTGCGTAAGTACTTGGTGGCTCGCCATGAGCACGAAGTAAAACTTTTGCATCGTGAAGTTCTGCAAACTGTTCATGATCAATAGTTATTAAACCCAATTTGCTAAGACGCTCCACTTCTTGTCCGTTGTGGACAATATCACCCAAGCAATACAACACTTCACCTTTAGCTAATTCTTCTTCGGCTTTTGTTATGGCATTTACAACTCCAAAACAAAATCCTGATTTTTTATCAATTTCAATAATTGGCATGATATTTATCTACTATTTAAACAGTTACTGATTATTTTTGGTTATAAACACACGCAAAATTGTATATGACCAAATTACAAATCATTCTAACGTTTTCTCGGCAAACAAAGTTCGTAAAATTTCTCGTTGTTCTTCACGTGTCAGAAAAGAATTATCAATTACAACAGCGTCTTCGGCTTTTCGTAGCGGGCTTTCATCACGGTTTAGATCGCGGTCATCTCGCTCTTTTACATTGTCAAAAACCTCGTTATAATCCACTGATTCGCCATTGAAAGCCATTTCGTCCAACCGTCGTTTAGCGCGAATTTCAGGTGAAGCGGTCAGAAATATTTTTAGTTCAGCTTCGGGAAAAACCACAGTGCCAATATCGCGACCGTCCATCACAATTCCTTTTTCTAAACCCATAAGCTGTTGTTGGTGAACTAATTCGCGGCGAACAAATCCTAAGGTGCTTACGCGACTTGCTCCATTGGCAACTTCCAAAGTTCTGATTTCGTTTTCAACATTTTTTCCGTTCAAATAGGTTTCGGATTTTCCTTCAGCATTCGTTTTAAATTCGATACGGATTGATTGGATATGTTTTTCCAGTTCTTCAGGGTTTATTTCCGTTTCAGTCATCCAGCCGTTTTGAATGCAGAACAACGAAACAGCCCGATACATAGCACCGGTATCAACATATATATAGCCAGCTTCGCGAGCTAATTCTTTTGCTATGGTACTTTTGCCACACGATGAAAAACCATCGATTGCAACTATTATTTTTTTCATTTGTAAGTATGATATTACAAAATTTGCGCATCAACTATAACCTAAATTCGCTAAGTGCTGTGCTTATTGAGAATTGGTATGAACTATTTCCGGCTAAAAACTGAGTTGTTCCAAAGCCCACGTGAAATTTATAAATTTTTATTCCGCCTCCGAATGAAAATCCGGCTAAACTTTTAAATCCGCTAACAGCCATTTCTTGATGACGGCGATGGTTATATCCCATTGATAAATAGAAGTTTTTAGATGGTACAAATTCAACCCCAAAAATTGTATGTCTGAATGCCATGTCAATAAAACTAATATTGCTGGTAGTTGAAGTAGTAGCATTGGATGAAGTTATTGTGGTAATTGGCTGATTTGTAGATTCGTAACTTAGATCCCATTTTTGTAAATTTTGTAAAGTAAACGAAAAACGCAAAGGTGCATGTTTCAGTTTCGTTGAAATTCCAAGCTGAATATTCATCGGAAGTGGCTCAAAATGTTGCGTGTTATCTTCTTCTGTATAATATCCTTTAAATTGTGTTCCAATATTTCTGAAAACTAACCCGGCAGAAAATAAGTTTACCGAATCATTGTAACTTACACCGGCATCCATAGCCAATCCATAACTGGTATAACGTTCGTAAACGGAAGAAATAGGTTTGAGCGTTGCACCAACCGAAATTCTATCGGTTAAAGGACGTGCATACATTATATTCAATGCCATATCTTTGGCGGTGAATGTCTCACCGGTAAACACGTTTAGTTCAGTAGTTTCTTTAAATGTACCGTAATCAATATATTGGATCCCAAATCCGAAATAATTTTTGTCGCCTATTGTTCTGCCATAAACTGCTGAGCCAAATTTGATGTCAGCCAGATAATTAGCCATGCTCAGACCAACGACATTGTTAGTCTCCGAAGTTAACAAAGCCGGGTTTCCAAAAGCAAAATTTAAATCGTTATCGTGCAACGAAATATTGGTGCCACCTAATGATGCTAGCCGCGATGATACGGGTAAATCTAAGAATTGATATACACCATATCCTGCTTGAGCAAAAGCAATAACTGAGGTTGTTATAATTATTAGTAATGTGAAAACTCTTTTAGTCATTAAGTGTGAATTATTGAAATCTTTATATAGGAAATGATTTCACTTTCAATTTTTCAAAAAACAGTCAAAGATACATTATTTTTTTCGGACTGAAAGTGCAGAAATATAAATTTCTATTTGTCTTAACGGTAAAAAAGTAAAAAATTATATCTTTGTTTTGGAAAAATATATAATACGGAACCGAAAGAAACCCGGAGTCAACAAAAATTCCAGTTTTTGATTTTAATAAAAGAACTTTTCAAAAAAAATATCGTACATTTGCTTGTTATACCAACTGTACATTTAAAATGACCCAATTATTTTAAACGTCAACAGTTGTTAATTCTGATATATAATCTGTATTACTAAACACAGATGAACATTTACTGGCAGCAGGGTGTTAAGTTATAATTTTATTGCTGAGGCGACTCTTTAATACGCAAGCCGTTTGGAATTACCAATCGGTTTTTTTTGATAAACAATAATAGATGAAAACAGAAATATATGAAGAAAAAGCCGTTTTGGTGGGTGTAATTACTCAGGTACAAAGCGAAGAAAGAGCCCGGGAATACCTGGACGAACTCGCCTTTTTAGCTGAAACAGCAGGAGCGTCGCCAGAGAAGCTGTTTTTTCAGCGGCTTGATTTTCCCAATCCAAAAACATACGTTGGACCCGGTAAACTAATTGAAATAAAGAATTTTGTGGATGAAAATGAGATTGGGGTGGTTATTTTTGATGATGAATTATCGCCCAAACAACTACGAAATATTGAAGCCGAATTGAAAGTGCTGATTCTGGACAGAACAAGCCTGATTTTAGATATTTTCGCCAAACGGGCTCAAACTGCCAGTGCCAAAACCCAGGTGGAACTGGCTCAATGCCAGTATATGCTACCTCGTTTAACACGCCTTTGGACACATCTCGAGCGTCAAAAAGGAGGAATTGGAATGCGTGGTCCGGGTGAAACGCAAATTGAAACCGACCGCCGTATTATCCTTACCAAAATCTCATTGTTGAAGCAAAATCTGAAAGATATTGACCAGCAGATGACTACACAACGCAAAAACCGAGGCAAAATGGTGCGGGTGGCATTGGTTGGTTATACCAATGTGGGAAAATCAACGTTAATGAATTTGATTAGCAAGTCTGATATTTTTGCGGAAAACAAACTTTTTGCAACCCTGGATACCACTGTAAGAAAGGTAATTATCGAAAATCTTCCATTCCTGCTTTCCGATACAGTAGGTTTTATCCGCAAGTTGCCACATCATTTGGTGCAGTCGTTTAAATCGACACTCGACGAAGTGCGCGAGGCTGATTTATTGGTTCACGTGGTGGATGTATCTCATCCAAACTTTGAAGAGCAACTGGAAGTTGTGAATCAAACGCTAAAAGAAATTGATCCGCAGGAAAAACCTATGATATTGATTTTTAATAAGATTGATGCTTTTACATACACACCGAAAGACGAAGATGATCTCGCACCGGTTAAGCGTGAAAATATCAGTTTGGAAGAATTGAAAAAAACATGGATGGCCAAAATGCACGATAACTGTATTTTTATTTCGGCGCGCGAAAAACAAAACATCGACTGTTTGAAAGAATTGATGTACGATAAAATTAAGGCGATTCATGTTGAACGCTATCCTTATAATGACTTTTTGTTCCAACACTATACCGAAATCGAAGATTAAAAAATCCAAAATAAATTATAATGGCAACATACCGTCAACTGCTTGATAAAGAAATAGCTACACTTACAGTCTATGGCTGTTCAGCCGAAAATTGGAAAGAGGTTCAGGTTGTAGAAGATTTTTCACCCAATTTCATTTCAAATACACATTTCTCCGGTAAAGTATTTTTAGGGACTTTTAAAAAAGTGTTTGAACTTGCCGGAGGCGTTAAAAAACATGCTGGGATTTATAATTCTGTGTTACATAATTGTGTCATTGAGAATGATGTTTTTATCGACAAAATTCATAATTATATTGCAAACTATGTCATTGCTGAAGGTGCATATATTGAAAATGTAAACCTATTGGTGGTTGATGGTTTTTCTACATTTGGAAATGACGTGAGGGTGGCCACCATGATTGAAAGTGGCGGTCGTGAAGTGCCTATTTTCGATCAGCTTTCTGCTCCTTTAGCCTATATGATGGCTTTTTACCGTCACAATGCTACATTGACAAAAAAGCTTGAGAAATTGATAGAAATTTATGCTGAAAAACAACGCTCCGACATGGGACGAATTGGAACCAATGCCAGGATTGTCAATTGCGGCACTTTGAAAAATGTACGCATTGGTGATTTTGCCCGATTAGATAGTACAGCATTGCTTGAAAATGGTACGATTATTAGTAATGAACAAGCTCCGGTTATTATTGGTGCCGGTGTGCAATGTAACGATTTTATTATTCAGTCAGGAACTTCTGTAACCGATGCAGCCATGATTTCGCGCTGTTTCGTTGGACAAGGATGTTTGATTGGTAAGCAATTTTCAGCAATTGACTCGCTTTTTTTTGCAAATTGTCAGGGACTTCATGGCGAAGCAATTTCTATTTTTGCCGGTCCTTATACAGTTTCGCATCATAAATCTACCTTGATGCTCACAGCTTTGTATTCATTTATGAATGCCGGCAGTGGAACAAATTTTAGTAATCACATGTATAAGCTAGGTCCTGTTCATCAGGGTGTTACTGAGCGTGGAGTGAAAACGTCGAGTGATTCGTATTTGATGTGGCCGGCTAAAATTGGAGCATTTACTGTGGTGTTGGGACGTCATAAAGGAAATCCGGATATTTCTAATTTGCCATTCTCGTATTTGATAGAAAATGACGGTGAGAGTAATTTGCTCCCGGGTATAAATCTGCACAGTGCAGGAACTATCCGTGATGTGCAGAAATGGCCAAAACGTGATTTGCGCAAAGGTGAGAAAATTGATCCAATTTGTTTCGACTTTTTGTCGCCATATTCTATTTCAAAAACCCTGAAAGGTATTGAAATACTTCAGGGATTGCTCCAGAATATGGACGAAACAGCCAGTTTTGTGTGGTATCAGAATTGTAAAATAAAACGTTCAGCCATTCGTAAAGGAATAGAATTGTACGAAATGGCGGTGGATAATTTTCTTGCAAAAGTAATTGCTGAGAAAATGAATGATAAGACAGAAGATATTCAAAAATTTGAGTTGACTGTTACTGATGCTGGTATTGGTCAATGGGTCGATATGGCCGGCTTGATGGCTCCGAAATGTGAGATTGAAAAATTGATCGACCGCATAATTTCAGATGAAATATCTGTAGAAACAATTCAGCAAGAGCTAAATGCAATTTTTGGAAATTACAGCTATTTTTCATTCAATTTTGCATTGGATTTATTGCAGACCCGAACAGGCAAATCGATAAAAGAAATTGAGAAACAAGAGATTGCAGGCGTCTTGGAAAAAGGCAAAAAAGCCGAACTTAGTTTCAATGACCTGATTTTGAGGGATGCAAAAAAAGAATTCAGCTCAATTAGTAAAATTGGTTTTGGAATTGATGGAGATGAAAATGATAAAAATGCGGATTTTGAAGCAACACGTGGAACGTATGATAATCACCCGTTTGTGATAGAAAGAAGTAATTAACAAAGCAACTTTTCTAAAGTTTAATAAGTTCTAAATTATGAACAATTTCAATTTTTATAGTCCAACCTTTTTTGTGTTTGGCAAAGAACGTGAGAATGAAGCCGGAAAATATATAAAACGTTTTGGTGGCTCGAATGTGTTAATTCATTTTGGTGGTGGTTCGGTAGTTAAGAGCGGTTTGTTAGACAGAGTAAAAGCTTCGTTAGCCGTAGAAAATATAACTTTCTTCGAATTAGGCGGTGCTCAACCCAATCCTCGTAGTGGTTTGGTGTACCAAGGAATTGAAATTTGTAAGCGCAATAAAATTGATTTTGTATTGGCCGTAGGTGGTGGAAGTGCTATTGATTCTGCCAAAGCAATTGCGTTGGGAGCTTTGTACGATGGTGATTTTTGGGCTTTTTATATTGGAAAACGTATTGAAAAAGCATTGCCGGTTGCTACCATTCTTACTATTTCTGCAGCCGGAAGCGAAGGCTCTACTGCTTCTGTAATTACGCATGAAAACGGTATGCTGAAGCGAGCTGCCAATAGCGATGTGCTGCGTCCTGTTTTCTCAATTCTCAATCCGGATTTGACTTGTACTTTGCCAAATTATCAGACTGCATGTGGTGCTTCCGATATGATGGCTCATGTTATGGAACGCTATTTTACAAATACACAAGACGTGGAAATTACTGACCGACTTTGTGAAGCAATTCTGCTTACTGTGATTAAAGAAACGCCTAAAGTATTGGTCGATCCGACAGATTATGAATCACGTGCAAACATTATGTGGGCTGGTATGGTGGCGCATAACGATATTTGCGGGGTGGGACGTGAGCAGGATTGGTCGACACATCAAATTGAACACGAACTTTCAGCTTTGTACGATGTGGCTCATGGCGCTGGTTTGGCAGTTATGTTTCCTGCTTGGATGAAATATGTGATGAACCACGATATTAAACGCTTTGCACAATTTGCGGTGCGTGTTTGGGGTTGTGAAATGGATTTTCAGAATCCGGAGAAAACGGCTCTGCAAGGCATACAACGTTACGAGCAATTTATGATTTCTATCGGTATGCCTATTCGTTTCTCACAACTTGGAGCTAAAGCCGAGGATATCCCTACTTTGGTAAATACTTTAGGATTAGGAGAGCGTACTTTGGGTAGTTTCGTAAAACTTACCGAAGAAGATGTAAGGAAAATTTACGAACTGGCAGTGTAAGTTTTGCTAATTATGGAAGAGCTGTGGTTAAAGTATGGTGCAACAATCTGTCGGATTGTGTTTTATTCATTCGGATTAATTTGGTTTAGTTTGAATTGGTACATTTTTGCATGCTATAAAATGTCCAAATATAAAGAGCAAATTGATGAAAATGGGGGAATTGTCAATTCAGATATTAATTTTCCTTTTTGGAATCCTTTTAAGATTAGATATTTATTTATTAGGCTCCCAACAATAGAATCTGGTAAAAGATATTATAAACATCCGATTTTCAAAAAGCAATCTGAACTTATAAAATCATATAGAAAAATTTATAGAATTGTTTTTCCACTTTACATATTGATATTAATACCTTTGACAATTTATTTTCTCACTAAATATAATTAAATTGTCATTATGCCAATAATCAGACTTACAACCTGCGATTCAGTTATAGAAGCAACCTTTCTCAAGAATAATCTTGAAAATGAAGGGATTGAATGTTTTCTGACGAATGAGATTTTTTCGACTTTGGTTCCTGTTTACAATGGAATGATGAATGCTGGAATTCAGGTAATGATTAATGAAGAAGATTTGCAAAAAGCTTCAAAATTAATTGAGCAACCTTACGATGAAAAACCACTAGTTTGTACGAATTGCAATTCATCAAATATCAAATTTGGTTTTGGTAATAGAAAAAGATGGAAAATTTTGGGTGTGATTTTATCACTGTTGGTTACCATTCCGTTTGGCAATATAAAGAGACATTATTTCTGTAAAGATTGTAAGACTGAGTTTTGAAGAAACTCAGTCTTTTTTTTAGTTAGTCATTGATGAAGCCACTGCGTTGGCAACCAATGCACGCAGCTTCACCACACTACCTTTATCGTACGGATGTACGCGGTTTGTAAGAAAAATAATAGAAATGTCATTGTCCGGATCAATAACAATGGATGTGCCGGTGTAGCCGGTGTGGCAGTAGGTGTTCGGACCTAATAAATCTCCTTTGCAGCCAGAATAGTGCGATGACATATCCCAGCCAAGTGTGCGTCCAAAGGTTTTCAATGAATCAGGAATACTTCGCATTGCTTTTACGGTCAATGGACTTAAGATAGTTTTGCCATTCCATTCGCCTCCGTTTTGTAAGGTTGCAGCCAATATAGCAATGTCGTTGGCATTTGAAAATAAGCCCGCATTACCAGAAATTCCGCAATTAAATTCCCTTGCAAGCGGATCATGAACTATTCCGGTCAGTACAACTCCTTCTTTTATTCTTGAGGTCGGAGCGCAGCTTGCCAGCAGTTCACCTGTAGGGTTGAAATCGGTGTGATTCATACCAAGAACATCGAAAATATTTTCTTTTGCAAAATTTCTCAGGCTTTCTCCACTTACATTTTCGATGACGTGCTGCAAAGTGATGAAATTTAAGCAACTGTATTCCATACTTTTTCCTGGCTCAAAATCACGCTTGCAGGAATCAATATATTGCATAAATCCAACAGGATTTGATGTGCCGTATCGTTTTTTGAGTGTTGTTTCCGGAGCGTAAGAAGGAAGTCCGGAAGTGTGAGTTAGTAAGTTAATTATCTCTATTTTTTTGTTAGTATTGATGAATCCCGGAATATAAGTGTTGACGTTATCTTGTAGATGAATCTTCCCTCTTTCAACCAACATCATTGCAGATATAGCCGTTGCCATAGGTTTGGTGCAGGATGCCATATCGAAAACAGTATTTACATCCATGTGCACAACTGTTGGATAAACCTGTTTGTTGCCGTAAGCCTTTAGGTAAGCCATTTTTCCGTGGCGCACAACTGCCAGCACGGCACCGGGTATTTCTTTATTATCAATAGCGCACTGAATTACTTTATCTGCCGCGTGTAACTTGGTGCTGTCAAGTCCTACTAGCAAAGGTGAAATTGCTTCAAGTGATTGTGCTGATGCAATATTGCATGCACAAATCAAAACAACAAGAAAAAGAAGTGTTTTCTTCATATCTTCAAAAACATTTATTTGCCTGACAAAGATATACTTTTTTTGACCGCTATACTGATCTAAAACTATTCTTAGGTATTCTTAACCGTAAAAAAAATTGTACTTTTGCATAGTTTTTCTTTTTTCACAAGTTTAGAAATCTATTATGACAACTAAAGTTCTTTATATTCAGCCAACAGAAATCAATCTTCAAATCAACCTTCCAAGCTCAAAAAGTATCAGCAATCGTGCGCTGATTCTGAACGCATTGGCATATAGTCCGTATGATATTCAGAATTTGTCTGATTGCGACGATACGCGGGTAACGGTGAAAGCGTTGGACTCCAACGATACGACTTTTGATATTGGTGCGGCCGGAACAGCTATGCGTTTCCTGACTGCTTTTTTGGCTAAAACAATGGGAGAGTGGGTGATAACCGGTAGCGAGCGAATGAAAAACCGTCCGATTAAGTTGCTGGTTGATGCCCTTACAATGCTTGGTGCCCGCATTGAATATGTAGAGAAAGAAGGCTATCCACCGCTGCGCATTTTTGGAAGTGCCATGATGGGTGGCAAAATCTCGTTGAATGGCGGTGTGAGCAGTCAGTATATTTCGGCCTTGATGATGATTGCACCCTACATGCAAAACGGCTTGAAAATCAAACTGGAAGGAAATGTGATTTCTGTGCCATATATCAGGATGACCATGAATATGATGAAGGAATATGGTGTAAATGTAACTTTCGAAAATAACGAAATTGATATAAAACCACAAATCTATAAACCAATTCAATATAAAGTAGAATCAGATTGGTCGGCTGCTTCGTATTGGTACGAAATACTTTCGATTGTTGGAAAAGGACAGATTTTTCTCAGTGGATTGAATCAAAATAGTTCGCAGGGCGATAGCAAAGTTGCAGAGCTTTTCGAACAACTAGGTGTGAAAACAGATTATCAGGCGGAAGGTGTTTTTTTGACTTCTAACGGCAAATACACAACAAAATTTGAATATGACTTTGTGAATCAGCCGGATTTGGCTCAGACATTTGCTGTTACCTGTTGTTTGAAAAACATTCCGTTTCATTTCAAAGGTGTTCAGAGTCTGAAAATCAAAGAAACCAACCGTATTGCTGCTCTGATTAATGAACTGGCTAAACTGGGCTATGTGCTTTTTGAACCGGGTGAAGGTGAGTTGGCATGGGCTGGTGAGCATTGCCAACCGGCTCAGACTATAAGCATTTCCACATACGAAGATCACCGCATGGCTATGGCTTTTGCTTCGGCTGCTTTGATAACTCCCATTATTATTGAAGAACCGCAGGTGGTAAGCAAATCGTATCCAGAATTTTGGAGCGATATTGAAAAGTTATCAGTTGTCAGTTGTCAGTAATCAGTTTTCCTACCTATTTTTTGTTTTTTAATAATGACTGTTGACTGTCAGCTGTTGCATCACTTCGTACACTATCGGACAAGTGTATGCATTTTTAATCGACAGATTATAAATTTGATAGAAACGTTTTCTATCAGTATGTGGATATTCCCTGCAGGCTTTTGGGCGTGATTCGTAAATGGAGCAGTAATTATCATTACCTAAAAACGGACAAGGCATTGATTGAAAAACCATATCGCCATCTTCATCAATTCGCAGGTATTTGGAGATTATATCCACCGTTTTTATTCGAAGTGCTTTGGCCATTCGCTCTACATCTTTATCGGTAATCCGCGGACCCAGTGACCGGCAACAATTGGCACAAAGCAAGCAATCGGTTCGTTGTGAAATTTTATCGTGCAATGCATGAACCTGCAAGTCCATTCCCTCCAGCTTTTTCTTGTTTTTTGCTGAAAATCGCTTCCAATCAGGTTCTGATTTTGCGGCTAAGGTTGGCAGTAATTTGTAATCTACTTGTTTGCTCACGTGATATTTAATGATAAATTTGAAGTTGCAAAAGTATTCAAATAAACGTTATGATTCAAAACTTATGCTTGTTTCCATGGAATTTTTTTGTATCTTTGCAGCCGTTTTTATTTTATAAACAAATATAATTTATGAGTCAACTAAGTGATGTGTTGGGACAATATGATGCGCCCCAGCAAGCAAAGGCAATGGGCGTTTACCCATATTTCCGACCTATTGAATCCGATCAGGATACAGTTGTTACAATCGATGGTAAACGTGTATTGATGTTTGGTTCTAATAGCTATTTGGGACTTACCAATCACCCTCGATTGAAAGAGGCTTCGATTAAAGCTATAGAAAAATACGGAACCGGTTGTGCAGGATCACGTTTCTTGAACGGCACTTTAGATATTCACCTTGAATTGGAAGAGCGTCTGGCTAAATTGGTTCACAAAGAAGGAGCTTTGGTTTATGCTACCGGCTTTACTGTGAATTCGGGTGTTGTACCATGTATTACTGGTCGCGAAGATTATCTGATTTTCGATGAGTTTGACCACGCTTCTATTATTGAAGGTAAACGTCTTTCGTTTTCAAAACAACTGAAATATCGTCACAACGATATGGATGCGTTGGAAAAATTACTCAAGAAATGCGAACCTGATAGATTGAAACTTATCGTTGTAGATGGAGTTTTCAGTATGGAAGGTGATGTAGCCAAATTACCTGAAATCGTAGAACTTTCAAAAAAATATAATGCCTCTGTTTATGTTGACGAAGCTCACTCATTAGGAGTGTTCGGAAAAACTGGAGCCGGTGTTTGTGAGCATTTTGGTGTATCGCATGATGTGGATTTGATCATGGGTACTTTCAGCAAATCACTTGGAACCATTGGAGGATTCATTGCAGCTGATAACAACATTATCAATTATTTGAAACACAATTCCCGTACATTAATTTTTAGTGCCTCAATTACACCTGCATCTACGGGTTGCGTGTTGGCTGCATTGGATGTTATGGAAGAAGAAACATGGCGTAAAGATGCGTTGTGGGCAAATACAAAACGCGCTAAGGAAGGATTCCTGAAAGCTGGATTTGAAATTGGACATACCGAAACTCCGATTATTCCATTATATGTACGTGACAATACGAAAACATTCCTACTTACAAAGAAATTGATGGATGATGGTGTTTTTGTTAATCCGGTGGTTTCTCCTGCAGTGCGCTCTGAGGATTCACTGATTCGTTACTCGTTGATGGCAACACATACTTTTGCGCAGATAGACGAGTCAATTGAAAAAATATCCAGAGATGCACGTGCATTAGGAATTGTTAAATAATTGACTTTTAAAATATAAGTTCAAAATACAGAAGAATAGAACAAATCTCGAAAATAGATTGGTTCTATTCTTTGTTTTAAAATACTACCTGTTTGCTTTACCATGCTGATGAGAATCAGCTCAACATATAATTTACTTTATCTTCAATCAACAAAATGATTACTGTCTCTAATCTGGCCATTCAATTTGGCAAACGTGTTTTATTTTCTGATGTAAATTTGAAATTTACAGCCGGTAACTGTTATGGCATTATTGGTGCCAATGGTGCTGGTAAGTCAACTCTTATTCGCATGCTTAGTGGTGATTTGGACCCAACCCGCGGAACTATTCAGTTTGGTCCGGGTGAGCGTTTGTCAGTTTTGAAACAAGACCACTTTGAATTTGATGAATTTACAGTACTGGATACCGTAATGATGGGTCACACCGTACTTTGGAAAGTAAAAGAAGAAAAGGATGCTATTTATGTGAAAGAAGATTTTACCGATGCTGATGGACTGAGAGCTTCAGATTTGGAAGAAAAGTTTTCGGAAATGAACGGTTGGAATGCCGAAAGTGAAGCGGCTTCATTGTTGAGCGGACTGGGAATTAAAGAAGATTTACATTACCAACTCATGAAAGAATTGAGCGGTATGGAAAAGGTTCGTGTTTTGTTGGCACGTGCACTTTTTGGAAAACCTGATAACTTGTTGCTCGATGAACCAACCAATGACCTGGATGTAGAAACGGTAATGTGGCTGGAGAATTATCTTGCAAATTACGAAAATACAGTGTTAGTTGTGTCGCACGACCGTCACTTCCTCGATGCTGTAAGTACGCATACTGTTGATATTGATTTTGGTAAAGTTCAGGTGTTTGCCGGTAATTATAGTTTCTGGTACGAATCAAGTCAACTGGCACTTCGCCAACAACAAAATCAAAATAAGAAAGCTGAAGAGAAAAAGAAAGAGTTGGAAGAGTTTATTCGCCGCTTTAGCGCCAATGTGGCTAAGTCGAAGCAGGCTACCAGCCGTAAGAAAATGCTCGAAAAGCTTAACGTGGAAGAAATTCAGCCTTCTACTCGTAAATATCCGGGAATTATTTTCACGCCGGAACGTGAACCCGGAAATATGGTATTAGAAATTGCCGGACTTGGAAAGACGTTGGAAGATGGAACGGTTTTGTTCAAAGATATAAACTTCAATGTTGAGAAAAATGATAAGATTGTCTTCCTAGCTCGTGATCCACGTGCTATGACAGCTTTTTTTGAAATTATCAACGATCACGATAAATCCCACCAAGGGACATTTAACTGGGGAATAACCATTACACATGCTTATTTGCCGCTTGATAACTCGGAATTTTTCAATACTGATTTGAATCTGGTGGACTGGCTCGGACAATTTTCAAACGACACAACCGAATCGTTTATTCGAGGTTATCTCGGAAAAATGCTTTTTGCCGGTGAGGAAATATACAAAAAAGCAAGTGTACTCTCGGGGGGTGAAAAAATGCGTTGTATGATTTCGCGTATGATGCTAAAAAATGCCAATGTGATGGTGCTGGATTCTCCGGCTAACCACCTTGATTTGGAGTCGATTCAGGCATTCAACAATACGCTGGTGAACTTTAAAGGAAATGTTTTGATGGCTTCACATGACCGTGAATTTATTCAGACTGTTTGTAACCGTATTATAGAGTTGACGCCTAAAGGTATCATTGATAAACAAATGGATTACGATGATTATGTAACTTCGGAGGATATTAAAGCAATTCGTGAGCGAATGTATAAATAACGGAAGTCGATAATAAATATTGAAAATATAGGATAGGGTTGCAACATGTTTTGCAACCCTATTTCTTTTTCTGCCAGTTATGATTTCTTTTTCTTATTTTGTGTTTCTATTGGAAAAATAATTACATTTGCAATAAATATTTGTCACATTATTAACCCTAAATTGTATGAATTATGAGCGCTGAAACTAAAGATTTCGAATGTTGTCCGCCTTTCGACCCGGTACCGTGGGAAGATAAGATGCATACCTGGGACAACAAACTTTTTATTAAAGACAAGGTTCTCACTTTTTTCTACATGCCTATAAATTTTGGTGGAGTAATGAAACGCCTGAATGCGCGTGTGGAAAATGCAGGGGCTAAAATTCCTGATTGGCTATGTTTGTCAGATCATACTTCCAAATGGAAAATGAATTTGTATCTGGCCGTTGACAGGGAAATCCCAGGAACGGAAAATGTAAAACTAAGCGGAACGTTTTACAGTCGTGTTTACGAAGGAGACTTTAATCAAACCGGTAAATGGTGTGCTGATTTTGAAGTAAAAGCAAAAGAGAAAAATCTAAAAATTGAAAATTGGTATATGTGGTATACAACTTGCCCTAAATGTGCCAAAAAATACGGAAAAAACTATACAGTAATCATTGGGAAAATTTAACTATTATGAACGAAGAACAAAATTTCGATTGCAAAAACAGAAACCATAATCATCCGGCAACAGCCTCAGGTGGAGCGGTGTATGGTTTGGGTATGATTGGTGCAGCAATTTATTTTATTGCAAAAGCAACCACTTTCTGGGTAGGAGTAATTGGTTTCCTGAAAGCTTTGGTGTGGCCTGCCATTTTGGTGTATGAAGCGTTACGTGTGCTTGGTTGTTGATAGCTACGGTGAAATATTATAAATACAAAATGCGCTTTCAGATTATTCCTGAAAGCGCATTTTGTATTTTATTGATAACTGTCAATTGTCAACTGTTTTTTATCCATTCGTCCATTGATTTGGCTGCTTTGCGTCCATCGCCCATGGCAAGGATAACAGTTGCACCACCACGAACAATATCGCCACCGGCAAAAATAATTGGAACAGCAGATTGCATGGTATCGTTGTTTACTACAACAGTTCCCCATTTGGTTACTTCCAAGCCTTCTACCGATTGTGGAATAAGTGGATTTGGAGATACACCAACACTAACCACCACTTCGTCTACTTCCACCAATTCCGTTTTGCCCGGAATCTCAACTGGTGAACGTCGACCCGAAGCATCAGGTTCGCCCAGTTCCATTACCTGAAGCAACATGTGTGTTACGCGTCCCTGTTCGTTACCAACGTATTCAATCGGGTTATGCAAAGTCATAAAGTCAATACCTTCTTCTTTAGCATGCTTTACTTCTTCCAGACGGGCAGGCATTTCTTCTTCTGAACGACGATAAACTATCATGGCGCGCTCAGCTCCCAAGCGGCGTGCAGTGCGAACAGAATCCATAGCGGTATTGCCACCACCAATGATAGCCACTTTTTTGCCTTTAAATACCGGAGTGTCGGAATCTTCGCTGGCAGCGTCCATCAAGTTTACGCGGGTCAGATATTCGTTCGACGACATAACACCAACCAAATTTTCGCCTTTGATATTCATAAAGCGGGGCAGTCCGGCACCACTTGCAACAAAAATGCCTTTGAAACCATCGTCTTCCAAATCTTTAATTGAAATAGTTTTTCCTACTACGCAGTTCGTTACAAAATGAACGCCCATGGCTTGCAGGTTTTGAATTTCCACATCCACAATATCGTTTGGCAAACGGAATTCAGGAATGCCATATTTCAATACACCACCAATTTCGTGAAGTGCTTCAAAGACAACCACTTCGTAACCCAGCTTGGCCATATCGCCGGCAAAAGCCAGTCCGGCAGGACCGGAACCAACAGCGGCAATTTTTATATTATTCGGTTCTGCTGTTTTTGGAACAGAAATATTTCCGCTTTCCCGTTCGTAGTCGGCAGCGAAACGTTCCAGATGTCCAACAGCAACCGCTTCTTTTTTCATTTTTAAATGAACACATTGACCTTCGCACTGTTTCTCCTGCGGACAAACACGTCCGCAAACAGCGGGTAGGGCAGAGGTTTCTTTCAACGCTTTGGCAGCTTCCAGAAATTCACCCCGTTCGATATTTTTAATAAACCGTGGAATGTCAATTCCAACCGGGCAGCCCAGCATACATGTAGGATTGGCACAATCCAGACAGCGCTTTGCTTCGAGCATAGCCATTTCTGGGGTCAAGCCAAGGTTTACTTCTTCCAGCCGGCTGTGACTGCGGTATTCAGCATCAAGTTCAGGCATGTGAACGCGTGGGATGTCGGTACGTTCTTTAGCTTTCATCGATTTGCGTAACTCATCGCGCCATGCCATGGCTCTTTCTTCACTATGATTCATAATATTTACTCTTTACTGATTACTGTTTACTGAAATTTTCCATTTCTTCACGCTCAATATCCCGGTATCCGCCAAGGCGCATCAACATTTCATCGAAATCAACTAAATGTGCATCAAATTCAGGTCCGTCAACACACACAAATTTTGTTTTTCCGCCTACACTCACGCGGCAGGCACCGCACATTCCGGTTCCATCCACCATAATCGTATTGAGCGACGCAAGTGTTGGAACTTCATATTTTTTAGTTAGTAGGCTAACGAATTTCATCATGATAGCCGGACCGATTGTTACGCATAAATCCACTTTTTCACGATTTATAACTGATTCTACACCATTTGTAACCAATCCCTGAGTGCCATAAGAACCATCGTCGGTCATTACAATTACTTCGTCGGAATTCTCACGCATTTGTTCTTCCAGAATAATCAAATCTTTGGTACGTGCTGCAATAACAGTGATAACACGGTTTCCGGCTTTTTTCAATGCAGCCACAATAGGCATCATTGGTGCAGTTCCCACTCCACCACATGCACACACTACGGTTCCGAAATTCTCGATATGTGTTGCTTTTCCCAACGGACCAACCATGTCGGTAATATAATCGCCTGCTTCGAGGGCACATAACTTCGATGACGAAACGCCCATTTTCTGTACCACCAGGGTGATAGTTCCTTTTTGTATATCGGCATCGGCAATAGTTAATGGAATGCGTTCACCTTTTACACCTACTTTTACCATCACGAAGTGACCGGCTTTTCTCGCTTTTGCAATCAGCGGTGCTTCCACCTCAAACTTAATTACATTAGCTGAGAAATTCTCTTTGCTGACAATTTTATTCATATTTGGGAGTTTTTTGAATTCTGAGCGCAAATTTACAAAAAAACTACCTTATTGTTCATGAAATAGAAGGAAATATGAACATTTTTTTGACTAATCTGTAAATTATAAGGCTGTGAAATCCCACATTTTTGATTTTAAATATAAACATCTACTTTCATTCTGTTTTTCAACATGGTTTTGGGTAGGGGTGGCGTTTGTATGATTTCTTTTTTTCAAAACTCTGTTTTTTACTTATTTTCACAAGAACAGAAACTATTTAATATTTGTTGTATTTCTAAATAATGATTTGTTGACGAACAATCAGAGTAAAGGTTCCCATATTCAGTTGTTTCCAAATTAAAGGAGAGTAATACCAATGTGTGCTGTAATATTCTCATGCGATTAATATATAACAAAACCTAAACCTATGGAATCTAAAGAAAAATCAACTGTTACTATCAGAGAAGGAACCCATTTAGATAATGAAGGTCTTATTAAGCTGGCATCTCTGACTCCCATGAAAGGTAAAATTTCTATTCGTGTGGATAGAAAACCTGATTTTTTCAGACTGCTCGAAATGAGGGGAGCTTCCACTGTTATCGTTGCAGAATCCAATAACCAAATTATTGGTTCGTACTCAGTATCTGCAATGCCGATTTATTTAAATGGAAGTGCTGAAACGGCATACTATCTGGGCGATTTTAAGGTACACCCGGATTATAGAAAATTAAAAGTTGCACTCGAATTAGTAGAAGCTGCAATCCAAAAGCTACAGTCGCTACATGCAAACCTTCTACTTACAACTGTGATATCCGGAAATGAAGCAGTAAGCTCATTTCTAAAGGGAAGTTATAGCTGGCCTGCCGCCAAATCTGCCGGACTATTTAATGTTTATCAGATTATTCCGACTTCAAAAAAAATTAATAACTCAAATTATGTGATAAAGGAGAGTCTTTCTGATTCGTCCTATGTCGGATTTTTTAATGATTTTGCGAAAAAGTTTCGCTTTGCACCGGTCATGAGTGAAAGATCATTTGAAAATACTATTTTGCTGACTGCTTCAGTAGATAATGAAGTAGTAGCAGCAATTTGTCTGTGCGATGTCAGTGACAAGAAGCAGGAAGTATTGACTGGCTTGCCTTTTGGTTTGAGAAGTTCTATAGGGTTTATCAACACTATCTGCACGGTTGTGTCAAAGAGTAAGTTGCCCGGAATAAACGAAGATGTGAAGATATTATATATAAGATCATTTACCTGTAAGCAAAACCATGAAGCGGCATTGAAGTTGCTTTTGTCCAGGGCACGAAACATAGCGTGTGAAAAGAAATATCACTTTCTGACTGTTGGAATTCACGAAAAGAATCCATGGAAAAAAGTGTTTGCTACAAGTATGAAATTTTCCCTTCATTCAAATCTGTTTGTCATGAGTATGAAAAACGATAAAGATAGAATTGATATGGTTTTGAACGGAATTCCTTTTTTGGATTACTCTCTTGTTTAGTGATTACTTCGCTTTAAATCAAATCAAATGAATCAGGATACAATATTGTTCTGTCATGAAGGCGGAAGTTGTTCTGAACAGATGGTAGCGGTTGATAATTACACAAAACTGCGGGTAATCAGTTATTCTCCTGCTTTTCAGAAAGGCAACATTGCAATTGTATTTGTTGGAGGACTTTCAACTGTTTTGGAGAGTTTTGGGAATATTATTTATCATTTGACCAGCGACTTTCCTTTCCATTATATTGAAACCCGCGATCATTCTTCGTCACAAATACTAGGTGAAGGGCATTTTGATATTGAAACCTCGGGACTTGATATTGCGGCAGTCCTATGCAAACTTGAATTAAAAGAAAGTGAATATGTACTAATGGGATATTCGTTGGGTGTTACGGTTATTGCAGATGGTTTCCGACATCTGAAAGTTAAACCAAAGCAGATGATTTTTATGGAGCCGACTCCGGTTTTTCATTATCCAAAATGGACCATAAAACTTGCCAAAGCTACACAAGGGCTAAAAACGATGCCATTGAAAATTTTTGCCAAATGGTATATACACAATTTCATTATTGATAAAAATGCCGATGCAGAGATGGTTTTAATTTCAGCAAAGGCAATTGACAGTTGTGATCCTGTAAAATTAAAAAAGACAATGGTAGCCATAGCGGATTATACTCTTTGGGATAAACTGGAAAGCATAGAATGTCCTGTTTTGGTTATTGCAGCTACAAAGGACAAGTTTCATGTACACGATGAAACGCTGAAAATGGTTTCAATGTTGAGAAACTGTAGTTATATTGATCTTGAAACCAATCAACGCTCACATAGTATTGAAGCAGCTGAAGTTATAAAGGAGAATCTCAAAAAAATGCCGTAAAATAGCCGGTTTGTAAAAGTCTAATTCTTCTGGAAAGTAATGGCTAAAATACCGTAAAATGGAAACCGATCCTGTTTTTGTGCCAGAGCAGATAATTCTTTATCAATAGAAAAATCAGGGATTCCGTTTTCGGGGAAATGATTTTTTTGAAGATATCGGTAGCATATTTTGCATTCGGCATTATATTTTTCTTTCAGCAGTTCCAATAATTGAGCGAAATCTTCCCAGTTTAGCCAGTCGCCCAGATTTGATAAATGAATCTTATTAAAATATCCTTTCTCTTTTTCATTAAGTGCATTTTGAAACGACGTGGTTTTGAACTCCAAACCGTTCAGGTTGTTCATTAAACGACTTCTGTTGATCGGTTGTAAATAGGGCGGAAATGATTGGTTTGTTACACAGCTCCCTGTCAGGAAGTATTGCAAAAAGTAATTCTCCGAAGCTAAACCGGAAGTGCAGAAATCCTCGAATTTACTATAAAAACGTTCGCCGGTACTTTTTTTTGCATGGATAAGCGCTTGTTCCTGAAGTCCTCTATTCTTATAAATGACCGGATGAAAAGCAATTTTAAATAGCAACTGCAAACTTTTTCGGGTTGCTATTTTTTCATTGAAAATCTTTTTTTGTTCCTCTAAAGTCTTGCTGTTTATTAGCTTGAATAAATTTTGCTTTCCAATAAATAAGTTGACAATAAATCTCATTTTCCGTATGTATTGTTCAAAACGACCTGCATTCACAATTCCATTTTCAATCTGCTTGAGGTTTTGATCCCAAAAAAAGGTATCTGTCTCAGAAAGGTGAGAACGTACATATTCCCTGTAAAATATGCTTCGTTTCTTTCCTTCAATATTTGCATATCCCAGAAATTGTCCGTTTAACGGGAAGTCGAGATGAATGGCTGCTATAAGTTTAAGTCTGCATAATCTTATCTGGTCTTCCGATAGGTCAACCGCACAAATCATGATGTTATCATTCATGCTTAATAATGACAAGGGAACCTCACCTCCGCTAGCAACCGAAAGAATCCTGTCCGTTGGTTTTATATCCAGAACCAGTTGTTCCGAAAGAGCATCTTCCTGAGATATTCCAAAATCAAAAAGTATTGCCATAATTATTTCAATTTAAAGAAATTCTCAGTTATAGCTAATTGAACAAATTCCTGAACAGCTTCTTTGTGTATATGCCCTTTCATGGGAGTCTGCAGGTTGTTAAGACCATACAAAATGCTTTCGCCGGCACAGCAAAACGTCTTTCCTACGGGCGTGTGAGTGCTAAACAATAGATATGGGTTGTCATGTAAATAAACAGAGGAAGCTTCCTTGCAAAAGATTACATTTTCAAGTTTCTTAACTTCATCAGCTACAGCGCTTGGTACCGAAATGTCAATAATAAATACTTGATTGTCAGATTGGATGTGATGTGGATAAATAATATGATCATTCGTGTTGGCACAGCAGATGATAATGTCGGCATATCTTAATTCGAAAAGATCGTTGGTGCATTTGACCTTGTTGTTTTTGTTTGAAATTTTATTTCTTAACTTATCCAGGCGCTTTTCGTTATTTCCAGCCAGTATTATTTCGTATTGTTCATACTCCGGATCGTTCAGGCATTCAACTAATCCGGCGCCGATATTCCCACTCGCTCCAACAACCGCGATGGTTCGTGGCTTGTATCTGTCGGTTGACGAATTTTTCAGGTATTGATTCAGATGGAACATACACGAAGCAACTGTAAGCGTATTGCCGGTGAGGATCTTACATGAATATCTTTCTGCCAGGTTCAATCCGTTCCCGGTAATAATGGACGTGTGTGCGCCCAAACTCAAGCATACTGCACCTTCCCGCGCTAGTATATCCACTGCTTCCTGAATCTTTGCAATAGTAAATCGTTTTTTTCCAAAACGATTTACTATCTCTATTTGAGAAGTATCGAAAGGAAGAACATAAAAAGTAAAATGCACTTTTCCCTGCATCAGGTTTTTGCCGATAATTTTTATGGGTTTTCCTTCCAACAAAATTTGAAGGCGATTGAATAAGATACGTAAACCTGTATCCGATGCTTTTTGGAAGTCCTGTTCTATAATTTGCAATTCACGATGGGGCAGGGTGAAGTTGCCAATAAAACCAACTTTTACGGCGTTGGCAGCCGGTAGTTCAATTTGTTGTGGAAATAATCCGGAGAAAACAGGGTATGCTTTATCGGGATATGGATCTTCGTTCATCAGAAACTTACAGAGTTCATAAATACTTCTTTGCCGGCATAATTTGCATAACTCAGTCAGGGCATTACATAATGAAAGCATTTCGGATTCTGCCAGATAAAAGGACGGTTCCAGCCGAAGCGAATTGGGTTTGGATAATGAAGGCAACACCCTGATATGATATTTGTTAAGTAACCATCCGGCAAACAGATATCCTGCTACTTCATTTTCAAACAGGATTCGCAGAAAATTATTATCTGTTCCCATGTCGGGGTTAAAATGAATTCCAATCATCAACCCTTTCCCATCAACAGATTCAATAATATCCGGAAATTGTGATGCAACCACCTGCAACATAGAGAAGAAAAGTGTTCCTTTGTCGCGAGCCATTTCTATCAGATTTTCATCGTTAATAAGCTGCAATGAAGTCAACGCGGTGTATGCAGCCAGTTCGCCATTGGCAAAAGTGGAATTGTAGTATTTCGTAAATGTCGGTTTAAATCGCTGGTCGTCAATTAAGACGGCAGCTATTTTTTCGTAACCGCCTCCGAGGCTTTTTCCCAAAAGGTAATAAGAAGCCTGTTTATAGGCAGGAAAGCTGCCGGTGCGGCCTAAGCCACATTGAATCTCATCCGAAATCAATGGGAAATCCTGTTCGGCTAAAAAGTCGAGTAATGCCTGTTCTGTATTATGAATTCCCCCTTCCCCTCTTATCGGTTCAATAATGGAGCCAATAATTGTACTAAACTTTACTGCATCATGTGAATAAACACCATCCTGCGTCTTAAACAGTTGCAGTTCCATAGTATTCTCTTTTATGTGCTTTTCAATCAGTTCTTTCCAGTTTGGTTCTCTGTCGGAAATATGCAATGATACCGGTTTGATAAGTCCGGAAAATAAATAGCGTTGTTTTTTGTTGTTTAATAAACTTCTGGCTCCAGAACTGTAGCCGTGGAAGCAATCATTGGCAACTAGCAGGCACGGTGTTGCTTCCTGCAGCAGTTGCATGTTTTTGTCCCATACTTCTGTAACCGGTAATGCCGCTACGGAGCCATACAATTGATATTGTTCGTCCCTGATTTTTTCAATTTTCTGCCTCCATTCCCAATAAGCATGATGCATAGCTATTTCCACTGCTTCGGCTCCGCTGTTGGCAAACTGCACTTTGAAGTATTTACCGGTAGATTTGCTGAATAACCTGTTTAGTTCGCGTGCTAACTGTGCTGGGTAGTTATATTGGCTGCCCTGATTGTTTAAAGCCGGAAATCCTGTTTCGAGGAATCGGATCATGGCTTCCCTGATTTTTGGATGGTTATGCCCAAATAGATTCGCTCCGAATCCTCCAACAAAGTCTGTCACGCGTTGCAGCTTGTCTCCATTCTGATAAAACAGATAGTCACCTTCACCCTTCACATAGATTTTATCGAGCTTCAGGACTTCCAGTAATTCGGACATGTAAGGGTCTGAAAATTTGAATAAAGGGCTTTTATCTCCGGTTTCAGTTGTTTCTATAAGCTTATTGAAAACAAACGGATTGCGGAGTTCTGCAATAATGCAGTCGTATCTTTTATAAATCTGATCTTTCGAAACTGTCCCTTTTCTGGTTAACGGTAACTCGTCATATATTAGTGTGAAACGTTCGATATGCCGGTGTGCATACTCAAAGGGTTCAATGCTTCGTTTCAATTCTTCATTGGTATTTTTGATAAGCGATGCAACTTCTTTTTGTTGATTTCTATTTTTTGACACCGACAAAAAAATCATGGCTGCCAGTCCGGGAATATTTACCAGCGGAATCCATTCTATCCATTTTGCCAACGTGTAAAGACTCTCGTAATTATGCTTCATGGCGCTCAACGGGATTTTTACACCGTATTCATCTTTGATGAAATCGTTTGATTTGCGACTGTGAAAGAATAGATTCCCGGTTTCTATATCGTATCTAATCAGGTCACCTGTTTCAAAAAAGTCCGGTTGTTCTTCGCACAGTGTACGTGTTGCCTGAAAAACACTGTGAATACTCATTTCATAAATAGATTCTTCGTCGGTTTTCTTTAGCCCAATGCACACCCCCGGAAGTAACTCACCCAAAGCGTTTGGATCAAATTTCTCTTCGTTATTTCCTTTGTTGAGCGTCACCATCAGAGTTTCTGTTGTTCCAAATCCATTCATCAGTGAAACTCCGGTTGCAGATTTGAACTTTGCAGCTGTGACTACATCGTAAGGTGCACCAATGGAAATGGCAGCCTGTAACGAATGGTTGATACCGGTCTTTAATTCCGGATAAAGCCTGAATAACTCAAGCAAAGTGTTGTAGAATGCCGGTCCTGCTATGATATGCCCCGGCTTCATTTTCATTAAAAGGTAGCGGGCGATTTCCGGTTTATGCAGAAACCAGTTGGTAACCAATATGCAGAAAGGATTACCTGACCAAATGGAATTGATGAATGTCCTGATTCCGATTGTATGTGTAAACAAAGGGCTGAATCCGGCGTTGCCAACTAAATTTTTATCGAAAAGTCCTGACAGTTGCCATGCCTGGCAGCAATTGGCGAAGTCTTGATGCGTGTAAACCAGTAATTTGCTGATGCCACTGGTTCCGGAAGTTGTAAAAATTATTGCTTCTGTTTGGGGTGTAATACTTGTTTGAGGAATTAAAATTTGGTCTGACTGATTGAGACTATTGATAGTTTGTTGGATAAGTTCGGAGATACAGAAATCTTCCTGTGTGTCAAAAAAAGGTATGTCGTTTTCTTTGCAGCTTATTTGTAATGAGTGAATTACTTCCTTTTCTTTTTCGTACCCTTTAAGTTGAAGCGTCTCATGGCAGGGCATTATAATGCAGCTAAAGTTCGTTAGTTTTTTCCAATTGTTGAATTCTGCAGGCTCGGGAAACATTGGGACAAAAACGCGTATTCCGGTACAAGTTGCGGCGGCAAAAATAAGCGCATTGGCCAATTCATTGGAACTGCTGAAAGAAGCCAGCATAATGGTATCACCGTTTTTTAATCCTACTAACTTCAATTTATTGGAGATAACAGAAGTGATTTTTCTGAAAGCTTTCAAGCTGATACTAATAAACTGATTTTCAATATGACTATATATCACATTGCAGTCTTCACTTCGGTGGGGGAGTGTTGAAAAGATAATTTCTCTAATCGTAAACGGGAGAAATTCAATGTTTTCGTTCTGGGATTGAATTAGCTTATCATACATATTTTTACAAATTAGTTGTAAAATACATCGACAAAAATCCCTATTAAAAGGTTAACTATTATTTATTAAACGTAGAATATAAATACTTTGTTCTGTTTTCTTTTTTATAAAAGAGTGGAATTGATTTTACTGGATAATTTTGGGGATATATCCAGAAATGACGCATTAAACATTAATGGCTACAAAACACATATGCATTAAATATCAGGGTCTTTGCCCCTAAAACCCCACTTACTTTTTTTTCTTGAAACAAAAAAGTAAGCAAAAAAATTCAAGACTCCGCCCACTTCACTCGAAAAACTTACGCTCGGCAGGCTCAAATCGTCCAAACTCACTTCGACGGAATACGTCGAAGTTCAAACAGGACGATTTTTAACCGCCTGCCTTACTTGTTTTTCGGTTCAATGTACGAGGTCGCTCATTAGCGAGCATTAGTGAGATTGATTGGGGCGTATGAAATTTTAATGCGTCAGCCATGGAGTAAGTTCCGTCTTTATTGTTTATTCCATTCTATCGAAACGATAATTTCATTTCTTCGACCTATAAACTGATAGGGAGGATTATAGCCTAAAAATCTGAAATGACCAATCGTTTTTATTCCTTTTTGAATAAGAATATTTCTCAAGTTTTCCGAATTACGTTTCAATTTTTCGTCGTTGGCATAACCGCCGAAACGTAAAACTGCCACATAATCTTCCGGAACTTCATTTATCATAACCGCTGCATCTTTTGGGATGGGTAAATTAGTTTTGTTGTAAGCTGAAGGCATTACAAAACTCATTGATGAAAGTGTATCATTTACATCCATATGAACAGGAGAAGTCATAGAAATTTGAACGGACGATTCATTATTTCCAAAAATATATCCGGCAAGTTTTCGGAAACCGGGCGAGGATAAATCTCTATATGTGTTTGCTTTGGATTGGATAGTTGCAAATGTTGCAGCGGGATAAAACCGTATCTCGAAATCTTTGTCTTTCTGTAAAACGGTATATTTTTGTACTTCTGTTTTGTTGGTTGCCATAATAACAATTGATTGAAATAAAACGAAAAATAAGAAAAGTACAGTTAATGTTATTCTTAATATTTTCATTGTTGTATTTGTTTTTTTACTTTTAAACAAATCATTCAATCAAAAGTTGTATTATTTATGGAAATTGTATTATTGACAGAAACTATTAATCATTCTCCTCTTATAAGCTCAATAGCCAAATTCAAAGCCTCATCAGCTTCAGGAATAGGAAAAATAACCCAGTCGTGTTGCATGCACGGAAACTCATAGAAACTGAAATTTCCAATAGTTTTTACTTTTTCTTCTAAAAGTTTGCAGTCCGGGTAAAAGAGCTCACAAGTTCCAAAGAAAACAATAGTTTTGCCTATTCCCGCAAAATTGCCGTTGATAGGTGATAATAGGTAATTACTCACATCCTCACCTCCTGCATATTTCTTGCCGGCATTTATAAGTCCAACAACAGGCAAAATTTTGTCTAAATGTTCTTGTTGTGTAATTTTCGGATTTTGCATGGAAAGATCGAGCCAGGGTGAAAAAAGAATATTTTTTATTGGCTGAACCTTTGCATTATCTTTGGCAAGTTTTTGAGCAAAAGCCAGAGCCAATCCACCACCAGCCGAATCGCCCATAAACATAAACCGGTCGTTGGGATATAGATTTGCAAGTTGGTCGAAGGACTGTTGAACCATTTCAAAAGTCGTTTTATATGTATTTTCAGGTGCGAGCGGATAGTCAATATATGAGACTTTGCAATTTGCTTTTCGGACTAATGTTTCAACTATTTTCCAATGCATGGAGCTTCCTTCAACCACATATGCCCCTCCGTGAAAGAACAAAATATGAGTATCATTGGCGTTTCTCTTGGGTTGCAAGGTTACTACTGATTTATTCATTGCCTTGAATTCTGATGCCTTGAATTTCTTCTTTAAATGCTCCATGATCAAAGGTTTTATTGATCTTGGTGGATTTATAAAGGATTTTTCTATCAACTTTTTTGCGTTGAAAATCCCCAGAAAGAAAGTAATGATTTTGGCCTGAACTGACATAATTCGTTGAACTGAACTTTGTGATTGGTGTTTTGTTTAGCTTTTTAAGCATTCAAAAGTAATGATTCTTGCTAGTTGAAACAATAAATTCTACTTTTATTATTTAGAAATATAATTATC
>Ga0118677_10001907_pt1 | contig 43134 bp, 36 predicted proteins | sample AliMusrvi5mmetaG_FD_86154 | JGI IMG/M metagenome (GOLD analysis project Ga0118677, IMG submission 86154)
ATCGAGCCGCCTTTTCTTTGGATACTTTCTTTTGGCGGAGCAAAAGAAAGTATCTCGCCTTCGGGTGCGAATACCCGATTAAAACAACCGTCGCGATAGCGACCTCATTATTTGTTTTTTTATAAACCGCTAAATGGCTGCGTAACATCAGTTAAAAATTAAGGCGTACAGTTAACAACGACTTCATCACTATAATGACCAATCTCTTTGTCTTTCAAGATATAAGTGGCACAGTAGTGTCGCAACTCAGGCTTGCCTATTTCCAATAAAGGCCGCATATCTATAAAAGGTGAAACGCTGGCTCGAATGAGTAATACCCAATCCGCATCATTCTCACGTTTGCTATAAATATTGACGCCATCACTATTGTATTTGCTGAAATTTAAGATAACCACACCATCGGTCTGATCAATGCCACTCAATTCAGGATGAGAGGTGCTTAAGTCATGACTATCTTTTACTCCGACAATACCTAATTGAGCACCTAAACCGTCACTATAAGTGGCGCGTGCTTTAATGCGGCGCGCTTCTGCCCTGATTAAATTAACGATATGATTGCGGCTATCATTTTTATCGGCTGTCGCCTGTTTAGCTTGTGCTGCGGCATCATTAAGATGATCAATCTTAGCGTGGAAGTCCGATTTAGCTGCTGTCAACGCTGCCAGATCAACGGCAGCTATTTCGTTATCAGTACTGATTTGAGTTATAAAATGATCAACCCAAACCAATAAATCGTTATCGGCCGTTGGTACAAAATCAGACATAGTAAATTCCTTAATTGAGTAAATAATCGGGTATAAAAAAAACTGCAGGAGATTACGCTGTGCTTTTCAGCTTTAGCTAGACCGCCTATTAGGATGTAGCATTCCTTAATGGGTATTTACAACTCGTCGTTTACGCTTTTGGAACCGTTCAAGTCGGCTAATGGAGCTTCTACGACCCCTAATGGAAGTCTCATGCTTGTCCACAACTAGTGCATGACCGTTCAGCGAACTATCAAGCCTGTATAAAAAACGTCCATGGCCGTGAAATACATTAAAAACCTAGCTCGTAGCCCTTCCATTAGCAGTCCTAGAAGCTCCATTAGCCGGCATGAACGTTCAAAAAGTCGGCGTGAGTCTTCTAGAAAATGACTTTGGGTTTGCTTTGCAAATAACGGAGTGATCTTTAAGACTAGCGGGTGATCCGCTAAATCAAAAAACCTAGCCTCTCGCCAACTTAAACCCATCTATTCAATATAACAATACTGAACTAAAAAGCTATTTCGCTAACTAATAGACTTCGGCGCAGAGTTTATTATCTATGCACTAAGTCAGTCAATCCGTAGAACTACTGACTAAGGGCATTAACAGCAAAACAAAAACAATTACTGCCCCATAAATAGTATGGCAGTCGTTTTTTAAACTCATCGGGATAGGTAGTTCTACGCATTTAAATTCACTAATGTTTATGGCAATATTTAAACGTATTCAGATACTAAGCGCATTCAAGGCCTGACATGACAATACCACTTTGAAAATATCTGAGCCATTCAACTACGCAATACGGCTAACAACTCATGACCTTACGAACTATTATTTCTTGCGACCGATGTAACTTACGACGATTAAAATCGATAGAATTTCGTCGTGGTATCCGAGAGGGTTCACGCACTGGACGAAGGCTATCTGATGGTCGCTCATGGATAGAAGCAGACGATGATTACGCCATTAGAAATGGCTGGCTTTTTAGCTCAGATGGGCAACATATCTGTCCTAGCTGCCAAGCTGAAAATGCAGATCTCGTAAAAACTTACGATACGATGATTTATAAATAGCCTTATGAATCTTAAGCAATAAGTTACTCGCCTTATTTTCTGTAGCCGACTAAGCTAATAAAGCCGCAATAAGACCGGTTAAAAAGATACCGTCGAACGTCCCCGCACCACCGATGACAGCGACAGATGTACCGAGCTTAGCAATATTTTTAATACGCAGTAGATCTGCACCTATTAAGACACCCAACACGCCACTCATATAAGCTAATTGCGCAGCGTGCTCAGGATCAATCAATAAAGCCAATAAAGCAGCGCTTAAAGGTGCCAAAAAGATCGGCATACCTACACCAAAGCCAGGAATTAATTGACTCGACTTATAACTCAACAGCGTAATCGCAAACACGCCTATGATAATTTTGATAGGGTCTATGAGCTGTAGCGATATGAAATAAAGACTTAAACCTAGTGGAATTAAACAACCACCGACATTAACCGCAATGATGACTTTATCACTGAGTATTTTCGGAGCTGAACCCAAAATTACTTTTTGAAGCACCCATTTAACAGGAAAACCCTGCTCTGGATTACGTAATTGCAACAAAGGTAAATTAATACCGCTACCCACTAATGACCCTATCAGTAACAGTAAGGACTCTTGAGGCGTTAAGCCCAGTTTGGCAAAGGCGATCTGAAAGAGATCTACTTGCAATACTGCGATAAAAAAAATGGCTACTATAGAAAACAGTAAGGCGTATTTTATTGGCATCGGTGATCTTTTATGAAGTATATTCAATACCCTACCTTTGCCAAACAGCAAAGGTAATTCTTTGAAGCTTAATCTTCCAACTGCTGTATTCCATCTAGCAACCATTTAGGTTGTAGACTGGCTTTTGGTTTAACAAAATGCCAGATTTCTTTAATCTGTTCGGTAGAACCATTAAGGTCTTCACGCATAATGGCGTCAAATAACACCGTGGCTTGCAGTTCAGATCCTATTTCCCGTACTTCTAATAATTCAGCCTCTAACTTTAATAAATCCGTGACATTATCAGTCGTCGATGCTTTGAGTTGAGATTGAATTTCAGCAAACACCTTATCCGTGCTTAAGCCTCTAATTTCAGCTAAATCTTTAGCATCCCAAGCTTTTTGTAAAGTGCTATAAGCTATTTTTGCGCCTGCCAAGAAAGCGTTACTATCAAAACCTACTGGAATAGTACTTTGTTGAACATTTTGAGTGACAGATGTGTCAGCCTGTTTTTTAAATAAAATATCCGTATTAAATCCAGTCGGCTTAGATGACATCCCCGGTGATTGAGCATCATAAGCACTACGTTGGTAAGATTGCTGTTGAGCTGCACCCGCTTTAGCCGCAAATAATTTATACAGCAGAAAAGCGATGCCGGCTAAAACTAGAATATCCATAAAATTAATATTCTCAAAAGCACCACCAAAGAATAAAGCGCCTAATAAGCCGCCCAAGGCTAAACCACCTAGCATACCCATCATGCCGCCTCGTTGAGACATGCCTTGTCTTGCCATCTGATTTTGATTTGTTGCCTGTTGTTGACTGGCGGAACGACTAGGCGGTAAAGCCGATCGTTGAAAAGGTGCATTGTAAGAGGGCCTGCTACCGAAAGAACTGCCGCCACCAAAACGCTTAGCTTCAGCATCAGTCATGCCCGATAACACCAAGCAAACGCCGATCACCAAGAAAGCAACCATAGAGCTATATTTATTCATGAAATCACCTGAGTTTAGTAAGTTGTCATCGTTTTAGTCTACAATCAACTATCATTCAGCTACTAAGCACTTAAAACTAAGTCAATGCGCTGCTTTTAAAGTATGATTGCTATAAGTTAGCTGGATTTTTACTACTGTCACTAATATAACATAGGCCGCATGTTTCCAACACTACGCAAATTTTTGATCATTTTCCTAACGATACTACAATTGTTTGCTCCGTTAGTTCATGCTCATGCGAGTGATTCCCATACCAATCAGGGCTTTCATGTGCCAGGCCTAGAACACTATAGCAGCCGCCATGAATCGTCTGCTTATATTAAAGCTCACTCCTCCCTTAATGCTTGCGTCGATGGCGTATTGGTTGGCGTCGGTTTAGGCCTTAAACAAAAACTAAACGCCACACAACTTAATACTGATAACAGCTATTCTCTGCCTATGCAGGTATCGCTATTATCTAGCGTGGCTTTGCCATTAAAAATCTATGATTCAGGACAAAGACAACCTTTACTTGCTAGGTTATTGGCGTCACCACCTCCATCTAGAGCCCCACCTAGTTTATAAATCCATCTCGTTTTCTCAAGATGCTTTATGTATCTTTATAAATAAACGCTAGTACGCGTTTTATCCTATCACGCGGTGATAACCGCATTGAGCTTACTATGTTTTTCTTAGATGTGTTCAGAAAACCTGCGCCCTATCTCCCGCTAGTCTCAGTTTCTTTTCTATCTGCGCTATTACTGGCGTTACCTTTTCCGACTTATGCCCTAGCCTCAGATTGGCAAAATACAGAAACAGCTCATGCCGTCGATCATCACGATCCTATTGATATTGATGCAACGTTAAACTTGGTTAAGCTCATTGATTTAACCATGGAAAAATATCCCGATACCACTTGGCTGAATGCCCTAGAAGAAGAGGCTGCAGCGATAAATGACCGCAGTAAAAGCTGGACGGCTGGAGCAGCGCAAGCCTCTCTGGGTTATCAGTCTATCAGCTCTTTTAAGCTTAACTACGGCACCGTAGGCCTACAAGTACCGCTATGGAATTTAGGACAACGCGATGCTGAGCATCAACTGGCCAATCAAGCAGAAACCAGTGCGGTAGCTCAAGCGTCTGCCATTAAATTACGAGTGGCTGGCTTAGTTAGAGGCGCTTTATGGGACATGGATCTTGCCAAAATACGCTATGAACAAGCCCAAGCGGAACTTGGCATTTATGAACGTTTATTAAGCAGCATACAGCGCCGAGTTGAATTGGGAGATTTACCCCGTGCGGATGAATTATTAGCAAAATCTGAATTATTACAAAAACGCTCAACGTTTACGATTGCTGAAGCGGAGCTTATGCATAGCCGTAAACGCTACACCTCGATCACGCAAATAAATAAAGTACCGCTACACTATGAAGAAGAGTTAGTCGCTTTAAAGGAGTTTGGACAAAATCACCCTATCTTAACGGCTATTAATCATCAGATTGAGCACAAACAAGCCGAATTAAATGCCCTTAAAGCCATAGGCTCTGGCCAAAGTCATGCTATTGCCGGCTTATTAAGCGATGAAGGTAATGATGCCCGCAGCAATAAAGCCGAGTTTTTTAATGTCGGCGTCAGCGTGCCTTTTGGCGGCAGTGCTCATGCTCAACCCCATATTGCAGCGATTAATGTCGAACTCAATAAGCTCATCGCTGAACGCGCCCAAATGAACCGCAGCTTAGAGCAAGCACATCACGAAGCTGAACATAATTTAGAAGTTAATCGTGTTGAACTCGATACCGCTAATGAACAAAAAGCCGTTTCCGAAGAGCTATTAACTATGACTCAATTGGCCTTTTCGGTAGGTGAACTTCATTTACTGGATTTATTAAAAATTGAGTCCAGAACCCAACAAGCCATACTTTATGCTAAAGAACGTGCTGTTATGCTACAACGAGATAAAGCGCTGTATAACCAAGCCGTAGGGATGATGCCATGAAATTAGCTAAGTGTAAGTCACAAATCTCAATCGTCAAAACATCTGCTGCGTTATGTCTGCTCTTAACCAGCGTAGCTTACCTCCCCTATCTAGGGGCCGCTGAGAACGCTATCGTTATTAGCCAAGATTATGTAAATAATTTAGGCATTATTCTAGGCAAGCTCACACCGGCTAAACAAATACCCTTGTTAACAGCCCCAGCCAAAGTGGTTATTCCACCCGCACATGAATACATTGTCAGCGCTTCACAAGCCGGACTGATTACTAAACTCAATGCCGCTTTAGGCGATACCGTTAAAAAAGGTCAAATATTAGCTCTGCTGAACAGCCCAGACCTGCTATCGATGCAACGTCTTTATCTTAAAGCTGTCAGCGAAATGCAATTAAGTGAATTTAGTTATCAACGCGATCAAAAACTAGCCGCAGAAGGAGTCATTGCAGAACGACGCTGGCAGGAAACCAGCAGTCTTTATAATACCTTTGTCTCTGAAGTCAATGAGCATAAGCAATTATTAGAAATTGCGGGCATGACTAGCGAGGAAATTAATAAACTGACTAAGACGCGCCAACTAAGTAGCCAACTGAGTGTACATGCGCCTATTTCAGGGGTGGTTATGGATCGCATGGCGGTAGCAGGTGAGCGTATGGGTATCTTGGCACCGCTATACCGTATCGCTAATCTGGACGAGCTTTGGTTAGAAATCAATATTCCTCATGAACATATAGGCCAAATTAAAATAGGTGACCAAGTTCACATTGAAAATAGTCCTATTGATGCACAAATAACCTTATTAGGACAAAGCGTTAATCCAGAAAATCAAACCCTGCTGGCACGGGCGACGATTAAGGATTCTAAAGATCTTATTAAGCAGCACGCCTCAGTGCGTGCCGGACAATCCATTAATACCCAAATTATTCAAGCCAGCGATAATGCTGTTTTTAAAGTGCCCAATACCGCGATTGCCCAAAATGATGGCCTCGCTTATATTTTTATCCGTACTCAAGACGGATTTACCGTCAGCGCCATTACTGTCATAGGTAAACAGGGTGATGAATCCATCATTAGCGGCAACCTAAGCGGAGATGAAAGTATTGCAATTAGAGGCGCCGTAGCACTCAAAGCCAATTGGCTGGGCTTAGGAGCTGAATAATGGGAGGCCTAATTCGTTTTGCGCTCAGTCAGCGTTTACTAATGATGATTGCAGTACTGCTGCTGTCAGGTGCGGGTTATTACGCTTTTAAAAATATCCCTATCGATGCCTTTCCTGAAGTATCTCCGACGCAGGTAAAAATCATCGTTAAAGCGCCCGGCATGACGCCTGAAGAAGTGGAAGCACGTATTACTGCCCCCATTGAAATTGAGCTGTTGGGTATTCCTCATCAGACCATGCTCCGTTCTATTGCCAAATATGCGTTAACCGATATTACCGTTGATTTTGCTGAAGGTACGGATATTTACTGGGCGCGTCAGCAAATTGCCGAACGCCTCAATACTCTATGGACGAACTTGCCTGCCGGTGTACAAGGCGGCATAGCTCCGATGACCACGCCCTTGGGTGAAATGTTCATGTTTACTATAGAGGGTGGTGACTTAAGTCTCATGGAACGAAGAGACTTACTGGATTGGGTCATACGTCCGGCACTGCGCACAGTTTCTGGTGTCGCTGATGTCAATTCCCTAGGTGGTTTGGTGAGAAGTTTTGAGGTCACACCTGATAATACTAGGCTGACGGCTAGAGGTATCAGCATAGAAAAACTCATGGCTACCTTGCAAAACAATAACCGTAATGACGGCGCAGGTCGGATGAGTGATGGTGAAGAAGCGCTCATCGTGCGTGCAGAAGGTCGCATCAAAACCTTGACTGATGTCAGCACTCTAGTCGTCGATAATAAAAATGGCATTCCAATTACGGTTGCCGATGTTGCCGATGTGAATATCGGTGCCTTAACACGCTATGGTGCCGTCAGTAAAAATGGTGAAGGAGAAGCGGTAACTGGATTGGTACTCAGTTTACGCGGCGCTAATGCCAGAAAAACCATCACGGGTATAGAACAGAAATTGGCACAAATCAGCCCTAGCTTTCCTATAGGCGTCACTGCCCAAGTCTTTTATAATCGAGGCGACTTGGTCGATAAAGCAGTAAGCACGGTGTTACATGCCTTATTAGAAGCGGTTGCCTTGGTGATCATTTTATTGATTTTATTTCTAGGAAATTTACGTGCCGCATTAGTGGTAGCTCTAGCGCTACCCCTAGCAGCTCTATTTACCTTTATATTAATGAAAACCATGGACATGTCGGCAAACTTGATGAGCTTGGGCGGACTGGCCATTGCTATCGGTATGCTGGTAGATGCCGCTGTCGTGGTCGTTGAAAATGTCATTACCCATTTAGCAAACGTCGAAAAAGCCCAACGCTTGCCCCGATTGCATGTTATTTATAGAGCCACTTGTGAAGTCGCAGGCCCCGTGACTTCTGGAATTTTAATTATTATTATCGTTTTCTTACCCTTACTGACACTGCAAGGTTTAGAAGGCAAATTATTTACACCCGTCGCTTTAACCATTGTTTTTGCACTCAGTGGTTCGCTGATTTTGTCATTGTCAGTCATTCCCGTATTAGCGTCTTATTTGCTCAAAGAAGTCTCTCACGAAGAGCCTTGGCTGCCTAGGCAGTTACAAAAAGCTTACCAACCCGCCTTGTTATGGTGCTTAGCACATAGTCAACGCGTATTTACAGCTGCGGGAATATTATTGGCTGTTACTATATTGGTCTTTACCCAAATAGGCAGCACTTTTATGCCGACTATGGATGAAGGCGATATTATTTTACAGCTAGAAAAACTACCCTCAATTACCTTGGCACAATCCGTCGCCTTAGATGGGCAAGTGCAAAAAAACCTGCTTAAACATATCCCAGAAATAGCGACGATAGTTTCGAGAGTCGGCGCAGATGAACTGGGCCTTGATCCTATGGGTTTAAATGAAACCGATACTTTCTTGGTGCTTAAACCTAAAGATCAGTGGCGAATGGCGAGTAAAGAGGTTTTAATCGAAGAAATACGCAAGGTTATGGCCCAAACGCCTGGCATCGCTTTTGGTTTTACTCAACCTATAGAAATGCGGGTATCAGAAATGCTTACTGGTACACGAGGTGATGTCGCCGTTAAATTGTTCGGTACGGACCTAGGCGTTTTAAATGAAAAAGCTAATGCCATTGCCGAAACCCTAAGGCATATCAAAGGTTCTAGTGATGTCTTTGCCAAACAAAATGACGGCATGCAATTTTTATCCGTCAATATCGATAAGTTGGCGGCTGGTCGTCTAGGCTTAGATAGCGATAGTATTGAAACATTATTACGCGCCCAAATTGAAGGTTTAAACTTAGGCATCGTTCAAGAAGGCATTAAACGTACACCGTTGATTTTACGTGGCAACAGCAACACGGCTAATTTTGACGATCTGCAGATTAGCTTAGCTAATGGCAGCCATGTGCCCGTATCAACCATAGCCACTATAAAAAAAGTAGAGGGCGTGGTTTCTGTTAGTCGCGAGCGTGGTCAGCGCTTTGTCGTGATACGCAGTAATGTTCAAGATCGTGATTTAGTCGGCTTTGTCGAAGAAGCTCGTAAAGCTGTTGCTGAAAATGTAGCCTTGCCCACCGGCTATACTCTAGAATTTGGCGGCCAATTTGAAAACCAACAACGAGCCGCGGCCACTCTTTCCTTAGTAGTGCCTATATCCTTAGTACTGATTTTTTTGTTGTTGTTTTCAACTTTTGGCTCAGTACGTCAAGCCGTACTGGTACTATCCAACATTCCATTGGCTATGGTCGGTGGCGTATTTGCCCTATGGCTTTCAGGTGAATATTTATCTGTGCCAGCCTCAGTGGGCTTTATCGCTTTATTGGGCATAGCCGTACTCAATGGCGTGGTCATGGTCAGTTATTTCAATCAACTCAAAGCAACCGGCATGGATTTACTGAATGTGGTCACCTTAGGATCATCACGTCGGTTAAGACCTGTCATGATGACTGCCAGTATCGCTGCCTTCGGCTTAATTCCTCTGTTATTTGCCAGTGGACCCGGCTCAGAAATTCAAAGACCTTTAGCCATTGTGGTCATCGGTGGCCTAGTATCATCCACATTTTTAACCTTATTCTTATTGCCGATATTGTATAAATTATTCGGCTTACCTAAGGAGATAACATTATGAATACTAGCGAATATTTAGTGACACTCAATATTCCACCCAGTCTTGAAGAAATGTTGGTAGACCAATTACTACTGATGGAAACAGAGCATGGCTTTAGTAGTTTTCAGGTTTATGCTCATCACCATGAGAATAAAGGCCTATCACTGGCCGAACAAGTCACGGGGCGTCAAAAACGCACCCGTTTTCAAATGTATGTACCAGAACAAGAATTACCTCGCTTATTAGCTCAATTGCATCGCGACTTTAAAGGTTCCGGCATTCAATACTGGGTAATGCCTGTCATTGATAGCGGAATTATTTAATGACGGCTTGCGACTAAATCAGCCACTTCTGGAAAATTCACTTTTCCGGTGGCCATCACCGGAATAGCGTCTACGACCACAATTTTTTTAGGCAAACTGATCAGTGCAACGCCTAGCGAAGCACTGGCTAATTCATTAACTGAGGCTTGTTTTTGTGTGGTCACTAATATCACCTGCTCGCCTTTTTTAGCATCAGGCACACTAATCGCAGCGTGCTGTGCCTGCGGCCAAGCATTAATCGCTAACTGCTCAACTGCAGTTAATGAAACCATTTCGCCACCCACTTTGGCAAAACGTTTACTGCGTCCTCGTATGCTAATAAAACCTTGCTCATCTACATGAACGATATCACCTGTGTCGTACCAACCTTTGCCATAGATAGATTCTGGTGGCACTAAAACACCGGGATTATCTGCTAGTAAATAACCCAGCATAATATTTGGGCCTTTAACATGCAGTAAGCCTGCATCAGTAATGCCAGGCACAGGTTCTAATTGATGTTCCATACAAGGCATAAAACGACCTACAGTACCGGCTTTATAATGTAGCGGCGTATTAACTGAAGTAATTGGTGACGTTTCAGTTGCACCATAGCCTTCTAAAATACGAATACCAAATTTATCTGCCCAAAGTTGTCGGGTATTTTCTTGTAATTTTTCAGCACCCGCCACCACATAACGTAGATTATAAAAATCATAGGGATGTGCTGTTTTCGCATAAGCTGATAAAAAGGTATTAGTGCCAAACATAATAGTGGCATGAGTTTCATAAGCTATTTCTGGGATCACACTGTAATGCAGCGGCGTTGGATAAAAGAAGGTTTTTATGCCGTTCATTAACGGTAACAGCGTGCCTACCGTAAAACCAAAAGAATGAAACATAGGTAAAAAATTAAGCACTCGATCTTGAGCATTAAAATTAATACAAGCCTCTAGCTGCTTAAGATTACCTAAAATATTGGCATGCGACAGTACCACACCTTTAGGCGTGCCCTCAGAACCTGAAGTAAAAAGCACTACCGCAGGGCTATCTGGATTGACAGCACTCGATGAATACCAATAATCCGTTGTTTTAGACTTAATAAGAGCTAGAATCTTATCCTTGGTAGAAATATTTTTTGCTAAATCTTCCAAATACACTAGGTTACATTGCTGACTTAACTGCTCAGCCACAGCACCAAAATCAGCCAACTCTATAAAACGTCGAGATGTTAATACCGTTTTTACTTGGGCGACTTGACAGGCTAGCAGCATAGCTGCAGAACCCGTAGAAAAATTCAACATGGCAGGCACACGTCCCTGCAACTGCAAACCTAAGATGGTCATTAAGGTTTTAGTGGAGTTAGGTAAAAAAACTCCCACATATTCACCTTTGCTCGTAATATTAGTTAAGACCTGTCCAACTGCAATACTGCGCGTTATTAAGGTGTTATAAGACCAGGGAATACGTTCTAAGTCTTCAACTACATTATGCGCACCACCATGGACTTTGCGAGCATCCAGCAAGCTGGTAAAAATACTTTGTCGATAAGGACTAGTTACAAACATCATTTTAGTCATGATATCTGCTAATTGCTGCCCACAATAAGCACGACGAGGCTTACCCTTTAGAGTATCAGGAGCATTGATAATCTCGGGCGGTAAAATATGAATGCTGATTTTAGGGAATAACCGTAGACGTGAGATTCTATGCAGTTTTGAAAAATAGGTATATTGACTGCCTGAAATACGCACTGGCAAAATAGCTGCTTTAGATTTATCAGCAACCATACCGGTACCGTCATAAATTTTCATTAATGAACCGGTCACCGAAATACGGCCTTCTGGAAAAATAACCGTATGCGTATCATTTTCCAGATGATGGATTAAATCCTTTAAGGAAATAGGATGAGTAGGGTCCATAGGAAATACTCGCGACAATCTTAAAAATGGCTTTAACCACCAACGTTGAGACATTTGAGTATTGATAGCAAAAGTGATGTTATCAGGTAAAAATACACCCAGTAGCAAAGGGTCTAAAAAGGAAGTGTGATTAGCGATAATCAATACCCTTTTACCAGCATTTTTATAATGATCTAGCCCAGTCACCTCGACTTTGTATAATAAAATCAGTAACGCGCGTAATATTTTTTTTAGCATGGATGACTCCGCCTGTAGTTTGATGGGCATTGTATAGACTTATCGTTATTTACGATTAATTTTAAACTAACTAGGTGACGTTTTTTATTACACAATCGATAACTAAGCTATTTATGTTAATATTAAACGCTTACTTTCTATCGCTGTTTAACTATGACACCTGCTGCTACCCCTAAGGTATTAATTGATCGTTTTGGCAGAACGGTTGATTATTTACGAATTTCTATCACTGATCGCTGTGATTTTCGCTGTGTCTATTGCATGGCTGAAGACATGACTTTCTTGCCGCGCGAGCAAGTGTTAACGCTGGAAGAAATTCATATACTAGCTAAAGCCTTCGCTGAATTAGGCGTAAAAAAGATAAGAATCACTGGCGGTGAACCTTTAGTTAGGAAAGGTGCGCTGGAGTTATTAGAAAATATAGGCCGAATTGAAGGTTTGCAGGAACTAGTCATCACCACTAACGGTTCGCAATTGGAAGCGATGGCGATGGACTTAAAAGCGGCCGGTATCAAACGCATTAATATCAGCCTAGATACCTTAGATGCAGATAAATTTAAAGCTATTACCCGAACTGGTAATTTGCAACAAGTGCTTAGAGGCATACAAGCAGCCAAATTAGCTGGTTTTGAACGCATAAAAATCAATACCGTCGTACTTAAAAACCAAAATCATCTAGAAGTTTGTAATCTAGTGCAGTATGCCGTCGATAATGGCTTAGATATCAGCTTTATCGAAGAAATGCCGCTAGGCATCGTGGATCAGCATGATCGTTCCAGTGCTTATTATTCTAGTGACTTAATCAAGCAAGATTTAGCCCAGCAGTTTTCTTTAGTCGCCAGCCTTGAAAAAACAGGCGGGCCTTCTAACTACTTTAAAGTTAACGGCACATCATCTCGGGTAGGCTTTATTTCACCCCATAGCGAAAATTTTTGTAGCACCTGTAATCGAGTACGCTTAACAGTAGAAGGCCGCTTATTATTATGTTTGGGTAACGAACATTCAGTTGATTTAAAAGCCGTGCTTAGAGCCCATCCTGGTGATATGGCCATACTTAAACAAACTATTGTTGACGCCATGTTGATCAAGCCGGAGAAACACGAATTTAACGTCCATGAACAACCGGTTATTCTGCGTTATATGAATATGACGGGGGGTTAAAATTTTAGACCTTTTAGGCGTCACTACTCCCTAAACATTTGCAGACTAAACTGGTGGGTAAAATACTTAGCGATTTTAAAATCAGCTAAAACAACACGACCCAAGTTTACAGCTTTAAAGCTGCCAACTTAGATCGTTGTCTACGCAGAATGATAGGGTACTTAGCGAGGAGTATTAATCTTGTCGACTAATTCTTCTTGAGTCAAATGACGGACATTTTCGCCTTTAATCATAAATACCAAATGTTCGCAGATATACCTAGCATGATCACCTACTCTTTCTAAAGCACGTACTGTAGTCAGTACATCTAAGAAACGAGTTATGTTTCTTGGATCTTCCATCATGTGAGTAATCAACAACCTGACTATATTCTCATATTCACGATCGACTTTTTGATCACGCTCAGTAATAGCAGGAATTTCTTCTATCGACATTCTAGCAAAAGCATCCAAGGCATTATCTAACATGGCTTTGACTAACTCAACCATGCGATCCATATCATGCTTAGGCATACTATTGGTATGACTTGACAACTTAACAGCCATTTCAGCAATACGCTTGGCTTTGTTACCGATTCTTTCTAGCTCATGGACGATTTTAATAACTGCAAGCAATAATCTTAAATCGAAAGCGGTGGGCTGCCTGAGCGCCAAAATCTGAGTACATTCCAATTCAATCGCTACTTCAAGTATATCAATTTGGCTATCTTGACCAATGACAAGCTCTGCCTGTTCAACATTACCTGTAATAAGAGCTTCTATTGCTAATTCTAACTGTTGCTCAACCAAGCCACCCATGGCTAAGACTTTGTTGCGTACATCTTCCAGTTCTTTATTGAATTGTTCAGATATATGATGGCCTATTTTACTGTTATCCATTTTTTGCTCCTAATTAGCCATACCGACCGGTAATGTAATCTTCTGTTTGTTTTTTACTAGGATTAGTAAACAACTCACTGGTTGTACCTATCTCTATCAATTCGCCCATATACATAAATGCCGTGTAATCAGATACACGCGCAGCTTGTTGCATATTGTGCGTAACGATAACGATGGTATATTTTTCTTTAAGCTCATTGATGAGCTCTTCAATTTTTAATGTTGAAATAGGATCCAGTGCAGAAGCTGGCTCATCTAACAATAATACTTCAGGCTCAATCGCAATGGCTCTAGCAATAACCAAACGTTGTTGCTGCCCACCTGACATACCCAAGGCATTATCATTTAAGCGGTCTTTCATTTCATCCCATAACGCAGCACCGCGTAGCGCATTTTCAACCGTTTCTTCTAAGATATGTTTATCATTAACACCTTGAATTCTAAGGCCATAAGCAACATTCTCAAAGATAGACTTAGGAAAAGGGTTTGGCTTTTGAAATACCATACCGACTCGTCTACGCAATGCCGCGACATTGACAGACTTATCATAGATATTTTCGCCATCTAGGAGAATTTTACCTTCAATCTTTGCGCTATCGACCAAATCATTCATGCGATTAATACAACGCAACAATGTTGATTTACCACAACCACTAGGCCCAATATAAGCGGTTACTTTTTTCTTTTGCATTTCCATGTTAATGCCATGTAATGCTTGCTTCTCGCCATAAAATAAATTTAGATTTTCTACCTTAATACAAGTTTCACTAGGCGCTTGCGCTGCATCCTTGCCTCGTAATACAGAGCTCATATCAATTGAGTGTGATCTTATTTGTTGTGTCATTTGTTTAACCTTCCAGTGCCCGATATTTTTCCCGCAAATTATTCCTGATGACAATTGCAGCCAAATTTAGGCCTATAATTACCAACACCAGCAATAATGCAGTCGCATAAACCAATGGTCTCGCCGCCTCAACATTGGGGCTTTGAAAACCGACATCATATATATGAAATCCAAGATGCATAAATTTTCTATCTAAATGCAAAAACGGAAAGTTGCCATCTAAGGGTAAAGTGGGCGCTAACTTAACGACACCCACCAACATTAATGGCGCGACCTCACCAGCCGCCCTAGCCACCGCTAATATTAACCCCGTCATCATCGCAGGACTCGCCATAGGCAAAACCGTCAACCATAAGGTTTCAAGTTTAGTTGCACCTAAGGCCAAACTACCTTCTCGGATGGAACTTGGAATACGCGCCAAGCCTTCTTCTGTAGAGACAATAACAACAGGCAAGGTTAACAAAGCTAAAGTAATAGAGGCCCACAATAAACCAGGTGTACCAAAAACAGGGGCAGGCGAAGACTCAGGGAAAAACAATTGGTCGATATTGCCGCCTAAAATATAAACAAAGAAGCCTAAGCCAAATACCCCATAAACCACCGAAGGCACACCGGCAAGATTATTCACCGCTATTCTAATTAAACGCGTGATAAAGCCTTGTTTAGCATATTCCCGTAAATACACGGCAGCAATTACACCAAAAGGCGTCACTATCACCGACATCATCATAACCATCATGACAGTACCAAAGATAGCAGGGAAAATGCCACCTTCTGTATTAGCTTCGCGTGGATCATCGGTTAAAAACTCAACGACCTTATTTGCATAATGCAATATTTTATCCAGCAAACTCATGGTATTCGGTTGAAAAACTCTAACAACCTTCGACAACGGAATAACCAGTTCACTACCGCTTTCGGTTTTAGCAACCAAACTATCACTACGTAACTTCTGATAGAGCTCTGTCAACTTAACTTGATATTGCTTATATTCAGCATCGAAGGCTGCTTTTTCAGTAGCAATGTCTTGTTTTGCTAAATCATCAAAGGCATTTTTCAACTCTAGTTTTCTTTGTTTAAGCCTTAGACGCTCTAAGCCATAATTGATGGCTCCAACTTCCTTTTTTTCTATTTGCGTTATTTCTTTAAATATCGCTAAGGTCTCATCAATTTTCGTTTGCAATACCGGCCATGCTTGTTCACCGCTAGCAATAGTGGCGCCGTTTTCTTTAACTTCGACTAACTGTCCGTAAAAGTTACCCCACTCCCGACGTTCTATAACGATCAAATCTTCAGGTTCACTGTGAGCCTTTATATTGCGCTCCTGTATCCAGCGAAAATCTGTGCCCGTCACATCGCGATTACCGGTTTTAATTAAATACTGGACCAACGTATCTTCATTATCCGCCATGATATGGCCAGTCGTTTTTGCCATAGCAGCCGGTGTAATACTGGTATCAACTTTTTCACCAATAATAATTTGAGGCTGTTTATTAAGTTCTTGATAACTAAATTGACTAACTTGATGCGGCCAGAAATGACCCACACCACGCCCGATTACCAAACCCAATACACCAACAACCATGATAAGACTTAAGCTGACAGCTGCTGCATTCAGCCATATCCAAGGGGCGCCGCTTTTAAACCATAATCTAATCATAATGAGCTATATTTTTCGCGTAAGCGCTGACGAATAATCTCAGCTAACGTGTTAAAAACAAACGTAAATACAAACAACACCAAGGCTGCTAAAAACAAGACTCGGTAATGAGTACTATCTACTTCGGATTCAGGCATTTCTACGGCAATATTAGCAGCTAAGGTACGTAAACCTTGAAAGACGCTTAAATCCATTACTGGAGTATTACCCGTTGCCATTAAAACAATCATCGTTTCGCCAACGGCACGCCCTAAACCTATCATGACCGCTGAAAAAATACCCGGACTGGCAGTTAACAACACGACTTTAATCATGGTTTGCCAAGGTGTTGCACCTAATGCCAAAGAACCCACTGTTAAATGCTTGGGTACACTAAAAATTGCATCTTCCGCAATAGAGAAAATAGTTGGAATAACCGCAAAGCCCATCGCTATACCCACGACCAATGCATTACGTTGATCATAGCCTATGCCCCATTCACTTTTAAACCATTCACGTAAACTACCATTAAATAATAAAGCCTCTAAAGGTACGCTTACGCTTAAAGCAAACCAAGCACTTAATATGATAACGGGTATTAATAAAGCCGCTTCCCAACCATCAGGAATGCTTTCCTGTAGATCTTTAGGCAAATACTGCCACGCATAGGCAAACAACATAACGCTTAAAGGGATAATCATAAACAAGGCAAACAGACCTGCCAAATGCTGCTCAATAAAAGGCGCTAGCCATAATCCAGCCAAAAATCCCAAAATAACGGTAGGCAAAGCCCCCATGAGTTCAATGGATGGCTTAACATATTGGCGCATTTTGGGTGTCATAAAGTAGGCGGTATAAATAGCGCCCATCAACGCCAAAGGCATAGCCATCAACATCGCATAAAAAGCTGCCTTTAGCGTACCGAATACCAAGGGTGTTAAGCTATATTTCGGCTCAAAATCACTATTAGCTGAAGAAGACTGCCAAATATAATCTGGCTTAGGATAGCTTTCGTACCAAACTTCTTGCCATAACGAACGTAATGAAACTTCAGGATGTTGATTTTCAACTTTCCAATAACTAATAAGATTGTCGCTAGATTGCACTAACAGTGCATTGGCTCTTGGCGAAATGGCTGCGTTAAGGGGACGTGAACTTCCGATCCGATCTTTTATCATTTCCCTTTCGGAAGTTGAATGATAAATACCCATCATGCCGTCGGCATCTAAGGTTACAAAGCCTTTGCGACGCTGTTCTGGATTAATTGCGATTACGGCTTTATCTGAGACTTTAAAGGCTCTAACTTTTTGCATAGAAAAGTTATTTTGCTTGTCTCGCACCTTGCTCCATTGCGACACTAGTCCGCTGGAATCACCGATCATCAAGGAAAGATCGCCGTTCAAAAATACAGCGCTGGTCACTTTTAGTCCAGACTGAAGTATATCTTGCTCATTAACTAACTTAGGCGTGCTTTTGTCGACAATATCAAATAGAGCTAACTGACCTGCATTACCTAATAAATAAAGATTACGTTCTTCTTTATCAATTAAAATATCGACCACTTCAGCTGCAGAATAATCTAGCACCGAATCAGTTCGAGTAATGGTCGCCTCATCTGCAAACAAGGACTTTTCTTTTTCAAAATGCACCAAACGAATTTTTTCTGCACTACTTACCACGATAGTACTGGTATCTTCACCGATTTTAACGGCAATTTTTTCCAACGCAGCACCTGAGACATCAACTAGCAATGGCTCTTCGCCCATCGGATAACTTAAAACTGGGGTGATTTTCCTAATGTTATTGGGATAAGTGACCTTATATTGATGCTTAACGATGATGGCCTTACCATCAGATAAGCCATATATAACAGCCCCTTCGTTATTAGGACTACCCTGCGCAAAGCTCACAATATGTGCGCCTTCGGGTATTTTTATGGCTTGAGTTAAAATGTTTTTCCCGGTTGCCACTTCGAAGAAAACAACCTGCCCGGCATCAGTAAATCTGACGGCGACTTCGTTTTGCTCTTCAACGCCTAACAATACGGTTTTACCTAAACTAGCTTCAGGCACTTCATATTGATTAACCGATTCAGCAGTTGCTGAAATGAATAAGGGATAAACCACATACAACAAATAGAAGAAAATCAAGGCAATAGCAACAATAACACCTAGACCACCGATAACAACACCATAGCGAGCTATGACATCTTTTATCAGTCGCCAACGTTCATGGGCGCTACCCGATGTTTTTGTTATAGCTGAGGAATATTTAGTTTGACTGTTTATTTCAGACATGAGCAGCTTATAGAAATTAAATGTGACAATGATAACCCAAGTTTCAAAAAAAACGGCTGAGAATCATGATTTGAAACCCAACCGTAATTACTTGACTGCCTAGATTAACGATAACTATCGTCGAGGGGATACATCATTAATCAGACTAACATCCTTGTTAATAACGCTTCCATTATTGTTAAAACGACTTACATAAAGCGATTTACTTAAGAGTAGTCAATACTTTATCAACAACTTTAGCTGGTAATGGAATATATCCATCTTTTATTACAACTTGCTGACCAATTTTAGATAAAACCATTTTCATGAATTCATTTTCTAAAGGTGCTAAAGGTTGGTTAGGTTTTTTGTTGATATAAATGTACAAATAACGTGTTAAAGGATAACTGCCATTAATAGCATTTTCTGGTGTAGCTTCAACAAACGCTTGACCTTCTTTTTTAGCTAAAGGAACCATTCTTACACCTGATGTGGTGTAGCCCATACCTGAATAACCGATACCGTTAGCTGAAGAAGTAACTGATTGAACAACAGAAGCAGAACCTGGTTGTTCGTTTACGTTACTTTTAAAGTCACCTTTACATAAAGCGTGTTCTTTAAAATAGCCGTAAGTACCTGATACTGAATTACGTCCGTATAACTGGATGCTTTTAGAAGCCCATGCTGCTACACCTGCATCACCCCAGTTATCAATGTCTGCAGCATGACCACATTTACGAGTAGACGAAAAAATAGCGTCAACTTGTGGAAGACTCAAACCTTTAACGGGGTTATCTTTATTAACCATAACAGCCAAGGCATCAATCGCAACTGGAACAGCGGTTGGTTTGTAACCATATTTATCTTCGAAAGCGACTAATTCGTCATCTTTCATTTCACGGCTCATAGGACCTATGTTTGAAGTACCTTCTGTTAAGGCTGGTGGCGCAGTTGAAGAACCTGCTGCTTGAATTTGAATATTAACGTTAGGGTATTCACGGTTAAACTCTTCAGCCCATAACGTCATTAAATTTGCTAATGTATCAGAACCAACACTCGACAAATTACCAGAAATTCCATTTACTTTTTGATACGCAGGTACACCAGCATCAACGGTTTGTACTGCTGTTGCCGTAACACTGAACATTGCTGATGTAGCAAAACCCATTGCTGCAATCAACGATTTAGTTTTAAAAGATATTTTCATTATGAAATCTCATGTTGGTTGTTGTGAAGCTATTATGCAATCCTAAGATTACAAGAATATGGATGTTATATGACAAAACCATGACATTACTATTTTATTTTAATAGCTAGACTCTGATGACACAGTCAAAATCAAATTTCTTCATCTAATAAAGATTTTGCGTAAGTTATAGATAACAATTGCGCGCAGCCAGGCTCTAAGGTTGACCAATCCTCAGGCATCTTCAAACGCACTAGCGATGAAGTTGGCAATAATTTATTGGTTTCTGGCAAACGTGAAGCGCCCACCAAATAAATCAATAAATCTTCCAAATCAGGATTGTGCCCCACCAGCAAAACTCTAGCAGCGTTAATTGGACACTCTGCTAATACTGATTTTATAGCCTCAAGTCCGGATTGATACATGCGCTTATCTTGCATAATATCTAAACCTTCTACCGCCAAAGCTTTATGGGCAATATTTGCAGTAGAAATTGCTCTTTTTGCGGGGGAACTTACTAGATAATCAGGCAATATATGCTGTTGTTGCATCCACTCGCCCATGCGTTGCACTGCAGTTTTGCCGCGTTTTTTTAATGGCCGGTCAAAATCATCAACTGCAAGATCGCGGTCAGATTTTCCATGCCTTAGTAAGCATAATTCTTTACTCATATTAAACACCGATATATTTAAAAAGCTGCCAAGATTAAAACTAGTCTACGATAGTCTTTGATTGTTACACTGTCATTAAATATTAATACGAGCTTGTTATTATTACAAAATGAATCGTTTATCCAATTCCTATCACACCATCAAGCGTCTTTAATATGTCACTACCATTTAACTTTATAACCAGTTTAAGCGCCAATAAATTTATTGCTAAGCTAAGCGACAAAGCGACTGTGCAATTGGTTTCTAAGCAATATTCGTTAAAAACATATTACGACAGCTTTGATTGGCGACTTTACGCAAAAGGTATTAGTTGTGAATTTAATCGATCAAAATCAAGCTCAAGCCTTATATTAAGAACCCTAAGCGATGATTCAATGATTGCTAGCGTTGATCTTAATGAAGTACCTAGTTTCAGCCATCAACTACCATCAGAAGAAATCCGACAACTTATTGAGCCCTTATTAGAGTGTCGTGCCTTACTCGCCGTATGCAATCTGGATTATGAAACTTATAATCTCAACATTCTCAATAACGATGAAAAAATAATCCTCCGACTCATCATAGAGGAGCACGATCTTTTTGATAACCGCGTTATCCTACTGCCCATTAAAGGTTACGATAAAGCAACTGAACATACCATAGAACTACTCACTAAAGATTTTGGCTTAATTCCTACGCATAAACCGCTACTATTAACCGCGTTACACATGCAAGGTCGAAAACCCAATGACTATAGCTCAAAATTAAATGTCAACCTAGACCCTGATATGCGCGCAGATATAGCTACTAAATATATCTACAGCCATTTACTTAAAGCTATTAAAGATAATGAACAGGGCACCATTGCTAATACTGATAGTGAATTTCTACATGATTTTAGAGTGGCTGTACGCAGAACGCGTGCAGGACTAAATCAACTTAAAAATCTATTACCTGAAAACACCAGCCAATACTACACTGATTTCTTTTCCTGGTTAGGGCAAGTCACTGGCCCGACTCGAGATTTAGATGTTTATCTGCTCAATTTCACAGATTATAAAAACAGTCTTCCAGAATCAATGCGTGATGATCTGCATCCACTTTATGACTTTTTATTGTCTAAACAAAACAACGCTCAAAAAGAGCTGGCTACAAAGTTACGTTCAAATAGATATTTAACCACTATCTCTGAATGGGAGCAGTATCTTAAAGCCCAAGCACCACTGACCCCAGTTGAGCCCAATGCCAAGCTGAGCATTAAGCAACTGGCTGATCGACGAATTTGGAAAAATTACAAAAGGGTATTACAAGAAGGTGATGCTATCAACGAGCAATCACCTGCTGAAGCTTTACATGACCTAAGAAAATCATGTAAAAAGTTACGTTATTTAATGGAATTCTTCCAAAACCTTTATCCTGAGCAGCAAATAAAAGTCTTCATTAAAAATCTCAAAGGCTTACAAGAAGTCCTTGGCGACTTTCAAGACTATGCCATTCAGGAACTGACACTAAAGCAGTTCGGAGAAGAAATGTTAGCTAATCAGGTCCCAGCCAATACGCTACTGGCCATGGGTGTGCTCATTCAAAATCTAGATACCCTTAGAACTAAGTCGCGTGATGACTTTTCTGCTAAATTTATACATTTCAAACACGAAGATAATCAAGACGCACTTCAATCTTTATTAAAAGACTAACCTCATAGTGCTGACTGGTTTACTCATTCAGCTATTGTCATCTCAATTTTCGATATGGGCAGCCATTATCTAATAATGGCACTGTAGAGCGCGTATCAGAATTAGACTACCGTTAAAATGACTTGTTTTTATGGCTATAATTAATTTTCCTGAACTAGAGCAACTGCAGCGTGTCATTGAGAAATTAGGTGACCGTGCCCATATCGAAATCATTGAACGAATTGCTTTTAAAGGCCACGAATTTCCTATTCATTGCATCACCTTGGGGTCTAATCGACCTGACGTGCCAGTCTTAGCCTTTTTTGGCGGCGTACATGGCTTAGAAAAAATAGGCTCTCAAGTTATCTTGTCCTATTTAGAAACAATCAGCCATTTACTAGACTGGGATCAGGAATTCTTAGCACGACTGGAAAAATCTCGACTTATTTTTATACCGATCGTTAATCCAGTGGGCGTATACATGGGAACCCGTTGCAATGGTAATGGTGTTGATCTCATGCGTAATGCGCCTATAGAAGGCGAAGGCGTTACTCGCATCTTTAGTGGCCAGTGTATTTCGCCTCATCTACCTTGGTATCGAGGCGATCCACTTAATATGGAAAAAGAAGCCCTAGCAGTATGTCGCGTAGTTGAGCAACAGCTTTTTAATGCGCCCTTGTCCATTGCTTTTGACTTACATTCAGGTTTTGGACTTAATGATCGCTTATGGTTTCCTTACGCATCTTCTAAAACCCCCTTCGCCTTTCTTGCGGAAATTTATGCTTTAAAAGTTCAACTTGATCGTTGCTATCAACATCATATTTATAAAATCGAACCCACTTCTCAAGAATATATGATCAATGGTGATTTGTGGGATTATTTATTTGATGAATTTAAATTACAAAACAATGAAGAACGTGTATTTTTACCGCTAACCCTAGAAATGGGTTCATGGCTGTGGCTACGTAAAAGTCCTCTACATTTATTTTCAAGACACGGCTTGTTTCACCCGCTATTACCACATCGGCAGCAACGAATATTTAGGCGCCACTTCGCGTTATTTGATTTCTTACATCGCAGCCTTTTATATCCTGAAAAATGGACACCGCTTACGCCAGAAAAAAAACAGACTTTTTATCAAAAAGCGCTGGAACTTTGGTATGAATAACGCAACAGAAAAACACTGGATACTGCTCAGAGGTCTTGCTAGAGAATCTAAGCACTGGGGTGCTTTTATTCCAAAGCTGCAGGCAATGTTTCCTGATGCGAAAATCACTTTATTAGATTTACCAGGTACCGGCTGCCTTTATCAAGAAACCAGCCCAAATACCATTGCACAAATTACACATCAGGTTCGTGCTCAGGCTCTTGCTAAAGGTTGCTTACAACAACCCGTTAATTTACTAGCACTATCACTAGGCGCCATGGTGGCTTGGGAATGGATGCAAAACTACCCAGAAGATATAGCTACGGCTACACTCATAAACACCAGCTTTGCCAGTTTAAGTCCTTTTTATCAGCGACTGCGCTGGCAAAGTTATCATCGCTTTATTAATCTGGTGCTTACAAGCAATGTAAGACAACGAGAAGAGAAAATATTACAGTTAACCAGTAATAATTCCGATGCCAATAGCTCCGTTATATTGGATTGGGAAAAAATTCAGTCTGAACAGCCGATTAGCTTTAAAAATAGTCTTCAGCAAATTCTCGCCGCAGCCAGCTACAAACCTAGCGATAAAAAAACGTCCCACCCTGTTTTATTACTTAATAGCCTACAAGATCGACTGGTATCGCCGCGTTGTTCAATGGCAATACAGCAACAGTGGCAACTAGAACTCCGCAGCCATGCTAGTGCAGGGCATGATTTAACCCTTGATGCTGGCGATTGGGTGGCTATACAGCTGATGGATTGGCTAAGTAAATGAGGACAAAGATAATCGCTCTCAATAGTAAATAATAACTACCGTGCTTAGGAAGACTCTATTGATGATAATGGCTTACTAATTAGCTCTACCCAATCCCTCCAAATAGAAATAAGCACTGCCATCAGTGCTGGGCCCAAAAATAAGCCTAGTAAACCCAAACACTCCATGCCACCAAAGATACCTAGCAAAGTCCAAATAAACGGTAATTGCACCGCTTTACCAATTAAAACCGGTCGTACGTAATTATCAGCAATGAGCGTAAGTATCATACCGTAAACAAATAAACCACTACCTAACAAGGCTTCACCGTTAACTAATAACACCAACGCACAACTAGTAAAAATTAATTTTGCTGCGTAAGGAATCATGGCAAAAATCCCTGTTATTGCTCCTAGCATGGCAGGATGACTTAAACCTACCAATGCATAAGCCCCCCCCAACAATAAGCCCTTAGCTAAGCCTATAAGTAATAAGCCATTCACTGTAGATCGCAAAGTCGCTGTAGCATGCTGGATATAGCGTAAGCTTTGCGCTCCGAATATATGTTGATGACTACTTATAGTCTTTTGAGCTAAGTAGTTGCCATACTGATAAACACTAAACAAAGCTACCAGTAGAATAAAAAAACCGAAAAAATAATGCAGTAGATGGCCAGCAATATGTTGGCTATAAGTACCGGCATTACTGGTGCTTAACCATTGTAAAATGTCATGATGGACTGTAGAACTACTTAGTAAAGTAATCCAGCTTTGTTGTAGCCATAAGCCGATAACAGGCAGTGAAGTCAACCAAACTGGGGGTGGAATGTTGATGCTTTTCACATCAGTGAGTAATTGAGACAGTGTTTGTGCCTCCTGAGCTAAGCGCAATAAACCATAACTCAGTGGTGCTAAAATCATCATGGCTATTAACAAAGTTAATAGCCATGCCGCCCAGTTTAATTTTCCTTGTTCAGCATTACCTTTTAATAGTCGTTGATAAAGAGGCCAAGTACAAATACCTATTACCACCGACCAAGCTAAATAGCTTAAGTAACTATGCAAAACCCAAGCACCTAAACTTAATAAAATAAAAGCACCGATGAATCTAGCGCGAGTTTGCAAGGTAGGGAACATAGTATTTAAATTAAAATTTTGTGAGACAAGCATTGACTAAGTAAGCTCATTGATTAGCATAAGCCCTAAGCACTTCTTTAACTATGCCTGAGCGTACGACATCATCAATACCAAACTCTACCACACTGACTTTTTTGGTATGTTTGAGTCGATTTACTGCATCAGCAAGTCCAGATTGCATGGCAATATCTTTCTGCTCTATATCGCCATCGATAATGACTTTACAGTTTTCACCTATGCGCGTTAAAAAAAGCTTCATCTGAGTTGGTGTGGTATTTTGTGCCTCATCTAATATAGCCCAACAGTTTTTAAAGGTTTGGCCACGCATAAAGGCTAAGGGTGTGGCACAGATACGTTTGTGCTTTATGAGGTAATCAACTTGTGAGCGCCCTAGACGGTCATTAAAAATTTGTCTAAAAGGTTCAATATAAGGGGCGTATTTGTCTTCGAGTTCACCGGGGATAAAACCAAACTTTTCACCTGCCTCAACACCAGGCCGAGTTAGAAATATACGTTCAATCTTTTTTTCTCTTAATAGATCTGCGGCAAGGCCAGCGACCACATAACTTTTTCCAGTGCCTGCTGGCCCTATGCCGAAGGTAATGATGTTTTCCATAATAGCGTTCATATAAACGCCTTGTGCTTTGGTCAACGGAACTATAGGTTCATAGACTCTTCTTTCTGTTCTAAAATCAACAAGGTCAAGTAACTCAAACTCTTCAGACGCGCTGTTATTTGTAATATTGCGGCGACTTCTACGATTAAACACTTCTTTTTCGTAACTTTTAATGGCATTTTTTCTTGGCATTGACAAGTCTCCTAGTTATTAATTTAAGAATCAGACAGAATTTTTTACCTATAATTTACTTTTAAGAGGGATTTTTAAATTTGAGCGGGTTAAAGCTTAATATGCTCAACGTTGACAGTATTCCAAATGGACTCAATAAAATCTGCATCCATTTTAGGCATATCATCTAATATCCATTGCACTAATACTTTGGCAATATTTGGATAACTAATTTGTATAGCCTTATCATCCTGTAACCAATGTTTAATAACAGCGGCATCCAGATCATTCATGGTGTGACCATAGCCCAATTGCTTTAAGGCCGCAGCATTAGAAATTTGCTCCATTTGTGCATGTAATGGTTTAGCGAGAATTTTTTTACCTAGTTGCAAGGCTTCACTAGCCAGCTCAAAACCCGCATTGCTGATAATGCCGGCGCAATCATATAAATCTTTTTGAAAGGCATCACGAGAAAGAGGGTTAACCACTATGTGCGCAAAAGTAGATTCGACCACCACAGGCGCATAAACATGAAAACTAAAATCGGTAAAGGGAGCTAATAACGCTACAACTTCGTTCTGATCTTCAAAAGGCAGATAAACAATGATTTTATTTCTAATGATACTTTTAGGCGTTTCAGGCGTATCAATTACAGGCGGCAAAATAGGCTGACCAAAGTGATGCCAATGTAAACCTACGCCAGTATGAGCAGGCGCAAAATATTTCATGACCTGATTAGCAATAGGGTCAGAACCTGCTCTTGGAATATCATGATTAAACGCATATTGATGACCGATACCTAACACCGCTCTTTTTTGTTTTCTACCAGCCCAGGAAGTAACCGGTTCAAAATCACTGATGACTAAATCATAGCCACTTAAATCTAATGATTTAATATCACTCAATAAGGTACGCGGCTTCGCTTCTAAGGCAGTTTTTAAGTAATTCACCTGACCTTTATGAGTATTAAAGGTTAAGCCTGTACGTACTTGATAATCTTTAAATATCGCCATATCAAAATACTGCTCTGCGGGGCGCCCCGTAAATTGAAAGTCAACATCAATACCTGCCGCATACAGTTCTTTAGCCATCACTCTAGCACGGGTGATATGACCGTTACCGGTTCCTTGTACGCCATAAAAAATCTTCATATTTGTCCTAAACTAAAAATTGCAATGCTGATGCCTAACAAAGAACCGGCCAAAATATCTGTAGGGAAATGCACACCCAATACCACTCGCGAGCAACCCACGAAAAATGCCCAAACATAAAGCAGCATCATTAAGGGAGGGAAGTAATAACTGAGTAAGGTTGCCATCATAAAGGCAGCCGAGGTGTGCCCAGATGGAAAGCTGAATTGATCAGAGGGAATAATAACACTATGGAAGTTTTCTAAGGCAGCCTGAGGACGATTGCGCTTTAAACCTTTTTTAAGTATCAAGTACACTGGCCGCTCTATTAGAAAAGCCAATAAAATAGCTTGTAAGCAACCACTACTAGGACCTTCATAGGCATACAAAATGGCTGCAATTAAGACATAGAAGAGTCCGTCACCCGTTTTTGATAGGTAGCGACAAAACTCTATTAGAGCGCTGTGTACACGCCTATTAAATACCCAAGTAAAGATAAAAACATCATATTTATGAATGGATGCGAACAGTTTCACAGCTTACTCCTAGACTAATTAGGGCGCTGCAATGACGGCGATTAGCGCTTTATATAACTAGCGTTTCCCACAGTCCTTCTACAGCTCTTTCATAGTAAAGAATAAAACTGTACTGTGACAGTTACATGAACGTTGCTTTAAGGTTAGATGACAGCGCAAGAAAATTCTGGCAACTAGACTGGGTCATATTTCAGTCTAAACTCTTATTTACTGGCTTACTTTAAGTTGTTTTCAACTTCAATATATTTTTGCTACGCTGATTAACATTTTCTCATCGCCGTAAGTTTTAAATTTCGGCACTTACTTCTCTTTAGCAAACGAAATTTGTCGCCCGCTTGTCATAGTGCTGTGTTATAAAGAATACAATTTATCAATCCCCATCCGCACACGCTTATGAAGTACCCTGCTCCACGCCCACCTTATTGCCATAAAGTATTCCCTGCAAATAAACAGCCCAGTCTATTTAACTGGAACCATTATTTTAAAATCCTGCTATTGGCTTTCACCAGCCTATCACTTACTGCGCAAGCTGAAAATTATCCTAATTTAAATACTGATGGCGAGTTTTCGTTGATGAGTGCATTGGCAAACCATGGTTGGCATAACTTGCAAGATGAACGCTGGAATCTCTACTCACAAGGGACTTATATAAGCAGCTATCATCCTGCATTCCCAGCTGCTTATACTAATTTAAATGACACTCCCAACTCATTGTCACCTAATGCAGAATTGGGCTTTACGGGGAGCGTGACTTTTTACGCCGGTGTTAATGCGTGGAAGGGCGGTGAGTTTTATTATGCCCCAGAGATGATCTCAGAACTGCCCTTTTCAGGACTCAAGGGCATAGGCGGCAGTATTCAAAACTTTGAACTGCAAAAAAATGGTACTCAAAGTTCTAGCTGGTATACCTCGAGAGCTATTTACCGACAAACCTTCTCCTTGGGTGGCACTGAAAATGCGGTTAATTCTGGCCCTATGCAATTAGCAGGAACAGTATCTAGTCGCCGTTTTGTTTTTACTGCAGGATCTTTTAGTATTCTTGATATCTTTGACAAAAATACCTATGCAGGGGATTTACGTCGGCAATTTTCAAATATGGCCTTTTTAACGAATGCTGCCTATGATTTTGGTGCCGATGCCCGTGGCTATACCTCGGGTTTTGCCGGTGAGTTATATTTTGATAACTGGGCCTTACGCTTTGCGCGGATTGCTGGCCCCTATGATCCGAATGAGATGTCTAGGAATCTTAATATATGGAATTATTATGGTGATCAAGTAGAAATTGAACATAAGCATGTACTTTATGGACTAGCAGGTGCGATAAGGATTTTAGGCTACAGAAATCGGGAAAGATCAGGGAGCTATAGTGACGCCATCTCAGTTTTTCAGACTGATTCAACTAAGAATGCAACGACTTGTACGACTTTTAATTATGAAAACCCCAATGCTAATGCCCCAGATCTTTGTTGGGCAAGAAAAGCCAATATTAAGATGGGTATTGGTATCAATATGGAGCAGAGTATTACCGAGGATATAGGTACTTTTTTTAGGGGTATGTATTCTGATGGAAAAACCGAAGTTTATTCTTATACTTCAGCGGATCGATCTCTGTCTTTTGGTGGCATTATGAAAGGTACCCGTTGGGGGCGAGCAAAAGATTCTATAGGTCTAGGTTATGCACAAAGTTGGATTTCCAAAGAGCACGTCGCCTACCTGAATATGGGTGGCATAGATGGTTTTATTGGTGATGGTAAGATAAGTTATAAACCTGAACAGGTTGTTGATGTTTATTATCAATGGCATGCCTTGCCATCGACTTGGATAACGCTGGATTATCAACATTTAGCTAATCCGGGCTTTAATGCCGATCGTGGCCCCGTCGATATTTATAATGGCCGCGTGCATTTTGAGTTCTAACAATCTTAATGTAGATACTCTGTTCAAAGTCAAAGGTATTTACCAGATGCCGGTCGTGGTTTGCAACCCCGACCGAAACGTTTAGATGCTTCAATAACTTTCGAAACCTTAAACGTTAAGGACGGGGTTATAAATCCCGTCCCGCTAAGAAACCGCTGAATGGCTGCGTAACATCAAATATTAATTACACCCTTGGCATCAAACTTAATTTTTCAACAACCTTATCGCCAAATTCAGCGGTAGAAATCATTTTTACGCCAGTGCCGGGTTTAGAAAGATCAGCCGTTGAATAACCATCAGCAAAAACACCTTGCATAGCCGCCCACACATTTTTAGCTTCTTCGGCCATATCAAAACTGTTTTCTAACATCATCGCAACAGAACCGATCATAGAATACGGATTGGCGATGTTTTTTCCAGCTATATCAGGTGCAGAGCCATGTGATGGTTCATAATAAGCTTTGTCATCACCAATACAAGCAGATGGCATAAGTCCTAAAGAACCTAAAATGCCGCCGCCTTGATCACTCAAGATGTCACCGAACATATTTTCCATGACCATTACATCAAATTGAGTGGGTCTGAGACATAAATTCGTTGCTGCGGAATCGACTAATTGATGAATGACTTCAACATCAGGATATTCAACCGCCACTTCATCAAGAATTTCATTCCAAAGTACGCTAGATTTTAAGACGTTACTTTTATGAATGTTATGCAGTATTTTCTTACGTTTTTGCGCTAATTTGAACGCTTGATGCAAGATACGGCTAATTTGCAACTCATCATATTCCAGCGTTTCTTTAACATAACGTAAACCTTGCTCATTGATGCCAGATTCTTTGTTACCGAAATAAAGACCGCCCACCAATTCGCGCACCATAATAATATCGATACCTTCACCAATGATTTCAGCTTTAAGCGGCGAAAAATGGGCAATGGCTTTGGGTAAAAAAACTGGACGAAAGTTAGCGTAAGTATTGTAACGGCGACGTAGCGGTAATAATGCGCCACGTTCTGGCTGTTTATCTATAGGTATTTTTTTAGATTCTTCATGACTTAAACCAATCGTACCTTTAAGAATGGCATCAGCTTGGTCACAAATATCGATAGTCGCTTGTGGAAAAGCATCGCCAAATTCAAAATAAGCGCAAGCACCGAAAGCAGCAGGCATTAATTCAAAAGTAACGTCATTGCGCTGTTCTATTAATTTAAGGACTTTGATGGCTTCTTTAGTAATTTCTGGGCCAATACCGTCACCGGCTAACACTGCAATTTTGTAATTTTTCATGTTTTCTTTGAAGTCTGTAGATGATTCACATAGTGAAACGTTATAAAGCTGGCTATTTTACGTTATAACGACTCAGCCTAAAATAAAAAGTCATGGTTTTTTTAAGCGACATTACTCAGTAGCAACGTTTTAGTCTCGTTTGCCGCGACTAGCACAGCAGGTTTTGTTGGGATTAGCCCGAAGGGGCGTGGCATGGATGCCACGCGTCGCTAGGAGGGCAGGAAGCCCTCTCTACCGACCCCCAACAAAACCGAGGAGCGCAGATCGAGCTGCAATCGAGCCGCCTTTTCTTTGGATACTTTCTTTTGGCGGAGCAAAAGAAAGTATCTCGCCCTCGGGTGCGAATACCCGATTAAAACAAGCGTCGTGATAGCGACCTCATTATTTCTTTTTAAATCACTGCTAAGACCAATTAGATGGCACACTGAGCAAGCAACTAAAATAATTATGACAAGACCAAGCCCAAAATAAAAACTTACGGTAAAATAGCGACCATGATGAAAGTGCGGCCATCCATGATCTATTCTTAAAACAGATCTGTTCCACTTACAAAATCAAAGTAGTTGCGTTGTCACTCCCGTTGATCTTCCGACTCGCCAACGCCTGTCGATTAATAGACAGATTTCTTATCGTGAGTAACCAGCCATGACACCTAACTTAAAATATTTACATCCCTATCCTTTTGAGAAACTAGCCCAACTTAAAGCCGGCATTGTTCCTCCAATCAATAAGTCAGCAATAGTCTTATCGATAGGCGAGCCTACCCACACAACTCCAGCTTTTATTGAAGAGGCGTTGTTAAAACATATCTCGGGTTTATCCAATTACCCAACCACCAAAGGCATAGTAGAGCTTAGACGCACCATTGCTGATTGGCTAGCACAACGTTTTCAAATTCCATCCGCAGGCATTAATCCTGAAACCCAGGTTTTACCTGTCAGTGGCACACGCGAGGCTTTGTTTTCATTTGCTCAGTTTTTAATTGATCCTAGCACTAAGCCCATCGTTATTATGCCTAATCCTTTTTATCAGATATACGAAGGTGCGGCATTATTAGCAGGAGCAGAACCCTATTTTTTAAATACGCTAGCTGAGTCAGGTTATTTGCCTGATTTTGATGCTGTGCCGGTAGACATTTGGCAACGCTGCCAACTTATTTATATCTGCTCACCAGGCAATCCCAGTGGCGCAGTGATGAGCGCCGCTGATCATGAAAAACTCATTAACTTAGCGGAACAATACGATTTTGTGATCGCCTCTGATGAATGCTATAGCGAACTCTATGACGATGAACAACAGCCACCTGCCGGTTTACTGCAAACAGCTTATAACATCGGCCATCATGACTTTAAACGTTGTGTAGTTTTTCATAGTTTATCTAAGCGTTCTAATGCGCCGGGTTTACGCTCAGGATTTGTTGCAGGCGATGCTGAGCTATTAAATCAGTATTTTCAATATCGTACTTATCAAGGTTGCGCCATGCCTTTACCTACGCAGTATGCGAGCATTAAGGCTTGGCAGGATGAAGAGCATGTTATCGAAAATCGTCGCTTATACCGTGAAAAATTTGCCGCCTTCATCAACATACTTACAGAAGTCTGCACCATTAATAAACCCGCCGCCGGATTTTATGTTTGGCTGGAAACACCGATCGCAGATACCGACTTTGCCCAGCAGCTTTTTGCTAGCGAAAACATCACCGTGCTACCAGGTAGTTTTTTGTCCCGTGAATTTCAAGGACTAAACCCTGGTCTCAACCATGTTAGAATTGCCTTAGTTGCTCCACTGGATGACTGCATAACAGCCGCTCATCGTATTAAAAATTTCCTTAACACACTATAAAGAAGAATCATGTCACAACTTGAAAATATCATTAACGAAGCTTTTGAACAACGCTTAGATCTTACACCCGCCAATGTTTCAGCAGAGATTCGCGCTGCCGTCACTGAAACTCTTAATTTACTTGATCAAGGCACCTTAAGAGTTGCTGAAAAAATCGACGGCGATTGGGTGACTCATCAATGGTTAAAAAAAGCAGTACTTTTATCATTTAGAATCAACGAAAACCGCCTAATGGATGGCGGCAATACTCGTTACTACGATAAAGTCGAATGCAAATATTCAAATTACACAGAAGAAGATTTCGCTAAAGCAGGCGTGCGCGTAGTGCCTAATGCAGTTGCTCGTCACGGTTCTTATATAGCCCCTGGCGCTATCTTGATGCCTTCTTACGTGAATATCGGTGCTTATGTAGGCAGTGGCACTATGGTTGATACCTGGGTTACAGTCGGCTCTTGTGCGCAAATTGGTAAAAATGTACATCTTTCAGGCGGCGTAGGCATCGGTGGCGTCTTAGAGCCTTTACAAGCAGGCCCGACTATTATTGGCGACAACTGTTTTATTGGTGCCCGCTCTGAAATCGTAGAAGGCGTGGTTGTTGAAGATGGCTGTGTTATTTCCATGGGCGTCTATATCGGCCAAAGCACCAAAATTTTCAACCGCATGACCGGCGAAATCAGTTTTGGTCGTATTCCAGCAGGTTCAGTGGTGGTATCGGGTAATTTACCTTCAGCAGATGGCAGTTACAGTCTTTACTGTGCAGTTATTATCAAACAAGTTGATGAAAGAACTCGCAGCAAGACTGGGATTAATGAATTGCTAAGGGATTAATTAGCTCTCTTATTGTTCCTCCACTCTGCACTTTGTGCAAAGTAAGTAATACTGTGTGTCTGGAGTAAAACAGCTTTAGCTGTTTTAAAAAGCAATAGCTGAAGCTCAGCACTCCAAGTTAAGCCGCGCGCATTCACCATTGATGCCGGATGCGCGTTGCTTATCCGGCCTACTCACTACTATTAATTTAAGGCAGTACCAATCTGCTTGGAATTAACACAAACAAATCACGATTAACATCGTGCCTACTAACATCTTCGAGCAAATAAACTATGATTAACAACGATGTATTACGCCGAGTACGCTATGCTTTAGAGCTTAACGACCAAACTATGATTGAAATATTTGCCTTAAATGATGTGATTATCGAGCGAGATGAGTTACTACACCTACTCAAAAAAGATAACCTAGAAGGTTATATTGAACTTGATAATGATCGCATGGATGCCTTTTTGAAAGGACTGATTACCTTTAAAAGAGGTGTACTAGAAACTCCACACGGCCAAACCAAGCCTGCAGAATTACCACTGACTAATAACAGCATACTTAAAAAATTAAGAATCGCCTTAGACTTTAAAGAAGACGATATGCTCAGCACCTTAAAGCTAGCAGACTTTCAAATATCAAAGGGCGAGCTGAGTGCTTTTTTTAGACAAAAAGGCCATAAAAACTATCGCGAATGCGGCGATCAAATTATTAGAAACTTTCTGCAAGGTCTTACTGTACGCTTTAGAGAACAAGACTAAACAACACCTATTAATAACTGACGTTACGCAGTACAGCGCTTTCACTCGTTTGCCGCGCTGAGCACCACAGATTTTGTTGGGATTAGCCCGAAGGGGCGCGGCATGGATGCCGCGAGGCAGTAGGAGGGCAGGAAGCCCTCTCTACCGCCCCCCGACAAAAACGAGGAGCGCAGGAAGAAGCTGCAATCGAGCCGCCTTTTCTTTGGATACTTTCTTTTGGCGGAGCAAAAGAAAGTATCTCGCCCTCGGGTGCGAATACCCGATTAAAACAACCGTCGCGATAGCGACTCATTATTTGTTTTTTATAACAGCTGAAGGCTGCTTAACATCAGTTAATAACGCCCTATGAGTTGCCGGTAATCTTCGGCCTCTTCAGTCTTTTCTCGTTTTATAGCGCCATCCAGATAAATCTGAGCTTTTGTTAATAATAAGCTGATAGCGGACTGTTGGTTTTCTTGAGATAACTGACCGCTATCAATGATTTTTTGCAGTGCTTTGATACGAAATCGATCCATACCCCAATACTTTTGCGATAACTGATCATCATGTCCGCCGTACTTTTTTATCTGCGGCTCTGCAATCAATAACACCGGATAGTTTGCAGTGATTCTAAGCCATAGATCGTAATCTTCACAGACTGGAAAATCGGTATCAAATACACCGACATCCTCAAATACAGAGCGGTGAATCATAGCTGTCGACGGCGAAATTGCGCATAACAGTAAACAATCATTAAATATCCAGCCACCCGTTTTAGTATATTTTTTAGCGGGATTAACGCGGATACCATTACGTATCCACATTTCCTCAGTATGACAAATCTTGCTCTCAGAATTGGCGAGCAAAGCCTTACATTGCTGCTTTAATTTATCTGGCAACCATTCATCATCTGCATCTAAAAAAGCCAGCCAGTCACCTTTGGCAAGGTCTATACCTAAATTTCTAGCGCTGCTAACACCGGCGTTTTCTTGACGAAAATAGCGTACTAATGGAAATTCCTTGGCTATCATCAGCTCTGTGCCATCGGTAGAGCCATCATCGATGACAATGACTTCAGTCGGCAGCAAGCTTTGAGCAAAAACGGATACTAAAGCGCGCTTTAGTAAGTCACGACGATTATAAGTAGGAATAACAACAGAAATAATCATATAGCTGGTGAATGTTGTTAATTTGAAGGTTCTGATTGTCGGGTTACGGCTAGCGCCTAACCCGACCTACAAAACTAATTGCTTTTCGGTTTCAAAATCGCTTTGGGTGTTTCTGAGCCATCGCTTTCAGCAGCATTTTTAATAAATATTTGTTTTAAACGATTAAAGGCCGACCACAAAGTAGTATCCATAATGGTCTCATTACCCACAGACACAATCACTCTCGCTAATTCGGGAATTTTGTTTTTGGTTGAAGCCATGTAAATAGGATGCACATAGAGCACGGTATTTCCCATAGGTAAAATAATCATACGGCCCATTTCAACAACGGAACCATGTTGATCCCAAAGAGTGAATTGTTCAGAAATATCAGGGTCTTGATTAATCAAAGCCTCAACTTGTGCTGGACCATTAACCTGTACATCTTTACCAAACTTATAAACCGTAATACTAGGCTTGTAATCTAAGCCACACTTAGTTTTATCTAAGGTACCCGCTATACCAATCATACTCAGATTAGTTCTATTAACAGGTGTCATGGGATTAATTAATACAAACTCTTCGGTATCATTACAATTACCGAAATCCATGGTTTGATAATAAGGTAAGACCGGTTGCTCTCTTACATTCGCCTGCGCCCAAGTTTCTGCTTGTTCATAAAACAACTCAGGGTTTTGCTGATGATATTTGGCATACACTTTCATTTGTAAATAATACAGATCACGCGGATAGCGTAAATGCTGCTTTAACTCCACAGGCATTTCGTCCAGATTTTTAAACAAGCCTGGGTAAGCATTGTAATAAGCCTGAATAATGGCATCTGAAGGATCAGAGATATAAAAATCTACATCACCATCAAAGGCATCTACAACAATCTTAACGGAATTACGTATGTAGTTGAATTTTTGATGACCTGCCAAAAAATCGGCTTCAGCAGGTTTAGAAACAGGATATTTATCAGATAAGGTATAAGCATCTTGTATCCAATAAAATCGATCCTTAGTTAAGACCAAATAGGGATCTTTATCAAGATGTAAAAAGGGCGTTAAATGATTAATGCGCTCGGTAATATTTCGGCGTATTTTGACCTTACTTTCATTAGAAATATTTGTTGAAAAGAATATCTTTTCATCTTTAAAATAAAGCGCAAATAATGCTTTTCTAAATAAAGATGGAATCGGAACCCCACCCTCGCCATGATATTCTTCGGAAATACTAGGATCAGTACCGGCAATACCTTCGACCTTCAATTTATTAGGCACGATGGCATAATCATAATGCTCCAGACCGTAGTAAATATCAGGATGCATAACATTAAGGCCCACATCGGAATGCATGTTTAAATCACGCAAATACCAAACCAAGGGATTATTAGCATCTTGGGCGGCCGGAGTTACTACCGCACCATAGCCATGTGTATAACGTAAATGGATGTTTTCCCAGTTTTGGGCTTCACGGGGTAGCTTAGAGGTATTAATTTCTCTGGCCGCTATATCGACCTGTCTAGTGTGATCAAGAATAAAATAACGATCTTCATCGACAGATAGAATATTGTAATATGGTCTTATCTCTTGTAATTGCTTATAGCTATCAATGATATATTCTCTATCCCATACTGGAATATTCTCAAAATGCTTTTGTGTACTCCAGGTTTCTATGTCCTTAGCTGCATCGAGCTTTATGGTCATATCAACGGTTTTAATATTCTTTAAATCATAAGCCGCTAAGGTTGAATCAATATTCAACTGCATAAAGGGTTTATTCGATTTAACCGGATTTGGATTAACAATATATTTTTGTATCGCATCAGGTATGGCCTGAATTTTAGGCAATCCCAACACGCAAAGAAACGCAATCAGTGTGATTAAAAAAGGCGCTTTGATACGATGCTTTTCTGAAAAAATAAACAATATAGCAGAGACGGCTGTCGCCATAAAAGTAGCAATGGCTAACCATATCAGCGGTAATTTATAGCGAATCTCTACAAAGCCAGGGCCATAGAATATGGGTTCGTAGGCGTTGGTATATAAAAGCGCATAGCGTTCTAGCAAGAAACCCCACACCACAAAAGCCACTACAAAACTGATTAATAAGGTTAAATGTACTTTGGCGCCTACGGGAAATTCTTTGTTTTGACTGGGTACAAAAATATGCTCTAGCCAATAAAGCACACCCACTAATGAAAAAACCAAACTGCTAGTGATGAGCAGTTCTTTTTGAATGAGGGTGTAAATAGGGTAAGAAAGTAAATAAAAGCTAACATCACGTCCGTAAACGTTTTCTGTTACGCCTGAATCAGTACCGAAAAAATACAGTAGCGAGGTTTCCCACTGATTATAAAAAGGTAGGGCGACAAAAATAGCCAGCGCTAAGGAGATAGGCGTATAGATCTTTACTGAGCCACTCATAAACATATCAGAAAAGCGCTGAAAGCGCAGGCGTTGATCAGCATTATTAAGGACTTCATCGCGGGGATTTAAACCCAAATATCGAGAGGCTATCCAGAAATGAAAAAAGAAAATAGCGAAAAATGCGACAGTGACGCCACCTGACAGAAAAAACTTATAGAGTAAGCGTAACCAAAAGTAAGCCCCTAGTTTTAAAGATTGGAACCACCACAGGTCAACAAACAGATCAATAAATATGAAGTGAAAAACGACATATAAAATGATAGTAATAACGAGTGTCGCGCCTAACGCGATAGGTAAGAACTTCAGATTCCGCATAGTGCCCTCAGAGATCGTATGGTTAAGCAGGTCGGGGAACTCTTTAGTGAGTACCGACCCCATCAATTAATGACTTTAAACAGTCACTGTCATTAGTGAATAGTTTGATTGCTGGTCTAGTTAAAGCCAGCCTATAACGTGCTACTGGTATTCTAACACTCTATAAGCGTTTTTATGGATGGGAATTATTTATCCTTATTCTTTGCTTAGCTTATCGACTCAAAAGGCCTGTCATAACATGACAACGCGAAGACTAAAGTTGCCAAACTAGCGCTATAGCAGATGAATTTTTAGTGCTCTATGATGATCATGAGCGTCCTCAGTTGCAAAATGCAAATACTTTATCGTTACTGGATCAAGTTTAATAGTCCCTAGCTTATTTGGAACCGTCAATCATTAACTACAAATAGCTCACTCCAGACCTCGCAAGATTAGCTTCATAGTTCGAACAGTGCAGCACGGACCATGATAAGTCAACTTCAGATCACTAGCGACTGATAGCAGGGTTAAAATAGCCCGCTACAGAGTCAATCATAGACCTTCAGTGTGCAACTATAGGTTTTCTCAGTCTTTATAGACCATAAAATGCTGAAAAACACAGACACAGAGTACTCTAAAGACTATTCTCCACATTTATTGAGGTCAAAGCGGTGATTCCAGCATGAACAGCTAGAAATGATATGTTAGGTGATTTGTGTATTGAAGACCACCATCCAACGCTATATGTTTACGTTTTAGCTCGCTATAAAAGCCACGCAAAAGTCCATTAACGACGCTCAAGATAGACAGATGGACTTGATATGAATATCTAAACAAAAGCGCTGATCAGTTTAAAACTGATCAGCACTTTTTAATAATCTAGAACTATTTAGGGTACAGTAAAAGGAGCTGTACCACTCACAATGCGCGGAAATCCTAAAATTGCCCCGATATTGCCAAGCATTACAACTATGCTGGCATTTTTATTGCCCAAATTTGCAGCGCAAACATCTGTGTAAAAATACTTGTAATTCCCTGAAACATTAACACCAGTGCTGGGGGCCGGCGGGAGCGCAATGGAAGGCGTAGTGCCAGCTATCATTGCCATCGTTTGACAGGCTGTAATATTTTTTCCAAAGTAACCACCCGTTCCGTTTGGTATTATATTAGCGCTAGCTGCAATAGCTGGCGTATACACTCCAGATGTAGTTTTCCCAGCAACGTATATCGAATTATCTGTATTACAGCCAGAGTCCGTTTGAGTAGCATTAGGAGGTGAGTAAAAGGACACGCTGTAAACTATAGTTTTTGCAGTCTTTGCAACATTACTTGCTATGACTCCTTGCTGGCACTGGTTTTTATCGTAAGTGCCGGTATTTAAGCCTGTGGGACCCCATAAATCAGGAATTAACCCTGGGCTAATATATTTCGAATTCTCAACAGCAGTCACAGCAGGTACCTCAACACCGTTTGATAGTTTGACCGCAGGCTTAACTGCATTCGCATCTCCATCGCTGAGGAAAATGATAATATTTTGTAGACCATTGCCAGCTGAGTACTTGGTCGTGTTTTTAGGGTTACCGTTATGTATATCTAGTGTTATAGCAAAACCATCGCAATTGTTCGGTGTTGTTCCAGATGATACCATCCCAGATAACTTACAGAGATTATCTTGGGCTGTATAAAAGGCCTGGGCGTAATAAGTACTATTACCCTTTGCCGGCAAGCAACCCACAGATTTACTGCTGCTTCCTCCGACCGCATATACTATAGGACTTCCATAATTAAGAACTCCAAGACTGGTCATATAAGCAGGAATTGAACCCACTGATAATCTATTATTCTCCGCAGCAGCGAGTGTGCTATAAGAACCACTACTAATGTCTGTAGCTTTTTCTTTCCACATATATTGTACTTGCGTAGGAGTAGCGCATCCACTTGATGCGCTCGAAGACGGCGCTGCTGTCCTCGGAGGGAAAACCACGACCCCGACATTGTCTGTGATGGAATTAAGTTGACTTAATATTGATTGCGCCCCTAGTAGCGCGCATGCCATTTGAGTAGATCCCGTATTATTAACATTACAATACTTATCTATAGTAGTCATAGACCCTGTGGTATCTAAAATAAGCATAACATTTGCCGGCTTAGCCGTGCCGCCAGAGGCAGATGCCATCGCAGTTGCTGTTAAAGTCGTGCTAGGTTGACCAATGATCGGGCCAAAAAATAGCTTTATCGGTGCGGATTGAGAGATCTTCATACCTTTCCCCACTCCTGTTAGAGTTCCAACAGTGCAGCACTTATCATCGGGGAGTCGCTAATTTTGCTTAAAGATTTTTTCGGGCTTCCTGCTCAAAAAATCAGCAAAACCTACGCGACTTATTTTATGCCTTCGGCGCCCAGATTCGTCCTGCTTCAGTCGCTGCATACCCAACAAGGGGTATTCGCATACTTTCGCAAATGACTTTACGCCTTATCGTACAGCCTGCATTTCCACATCGCAAAGAACGCTCCGTGGAAACACATGCCCTGCGGCTATCTGGGACTAAAAATCTTCACTTTGCTAACGCTCCGTTTCCACGATTTTCAGCGGTTGAAGGCACGGCATTATTACTACTTAACTGCATATTAGTATACAACCATGTTGCTGTTGCTAACTGCGCGGCCGCATCAGCACTCCCGGCTCCGAGCTGCTGCCCTCCATAGAGTGCAGCATTCCTTACGGCGTTATCTAACATATTTTGGTTATAGGCTATATTGGCGATATCTATGCCATAAGTGGTAAACCCCACAAAGGCCAACATCGATGCCGCAACAAGCGGTAAAATGACACCACGTTGCTGAGTGAGCCTTATATAAGGTCCAGACTTAATTGTGTTCATGTTAAGCACTCCTTATTATTAAGTTTATATTAACAGTACGTTTTCGGAATTGGCGTAGATGCGATTCTACTAATCGTTGTGGGCATGATATATTCAACACCAGGAAGTAGTGAATGAAAAGTATAGGTGACAGTAACCGCAGCATTTCCTTCCTTATTACAATTATTGACATTAACTGGGGGAAACTGAGCTGAGCATAGGCTATTACTCGAGCAAAGAGTGCCGTAGAGGGTCATGGTGACGGTGACGTCCGCATCCGCAGGACAACTTAGAGCAGTACTGAGGCTGGCAGTAGTTCCTAGCGCTCCCCCCAGCGCGCCACACACTGCGGCTGTTGTTGCTGCAAAAGGTGTAGCGGTGGTTGTACCTTGACTTGCAAGAAAAAGGGATCCCACAGCAGCAGCGTTGACAACTGTTAGATATTTCATCAATAGCCATCCGAATTGCAATGTACCAAAAACTAAGTACAAAAGAATCGGAACTACAAGGGCGAATTCAACAATTGCCACGCCTTTTTGTTTTTTTAATATCATGATTTCACTCTCATTAAGCTCATTGCACAATTGCGTAGGCTATCGGCGAATACAGTGTACAGGTTGAATTATTGTTGCCGTTTCCTCCACAAATTAGCGATGATAGAATATTCCCCGTCGGCATAGGAACTAATGGCGTAAATGTGTATTTTAGCTGCACTGCCGCTACAGTACCAGCAGCAGGAGGGACTCCACTTGCGCCGAACCCATTGCAGATAGCATCAGCTGAGCACGTTATACCACCTACCGTCATCATTGCAATTTTGGTATTTGTGGAGTTCATCGTATTTCCTGAAAACGTTTTTAACGCAGGGAAAATCTGGTTAAGGCAATTTGGTTGACCTGAAGTAATTGCATTAATGGCGCAGCTTTGACAGACGTTTGTTCCTCCAATCCCTTCTTTATACATTGGCGCTCCCACGGTATTACAATAGGGTGAACTAGTCCCTCGTTCTACGGCAAGCGTGTTAGCACCTATATATGCGGCGTCAGTCAGTATCTCTATTCTAGACATTAGCCAAGCAATCTGTATTATGCCGAATAGGAGCATAAAAAAAACAGGCAGTATTATGGCCGCTTCAACCATTACCAAGCCAGCTTCATGTTTCCTCTGCATAAAATATCCTTATGTACTTTTAAACATGCCCAAATAGACATAGGATTATTAATGATCAACGTCTTATCCTATCGCCACACGGGCTCTTTTTACCTGTTAACAACTTTGTAAATGAGCTTTACGCTTGCCCAGAGACTTAAACGCCCAGCTATTTATCATAGATGAAATTAATGATACCAAAATACAATATAAAGATCATGCTCTTTTATTTCAATGCCATTGAAGGCTTACATTCCTAAAGCACTAAGACAAAGGCTGTTAGCAGGCGATTAAAGGCCCCTGCAGGTAACACATACTTTTTTACTTGCTCTCAAGTGGGTAGAACGGACATAAAAAAACCCCGCTAAGCCTAATGGCTTGCGGGGTCTTTTGTAACTCTGGAGCTGTGTGAAACAGCCCTAGAATTTATAGGCTGTAGTACATATCGTATTCAGCTGGATGAGTACTCATACGTAAACGAGTAACTTCTTCCATTTTCAAAGCAATATAACCATCGATGACGTCATCAGTGAAAACACCACCTTTTTTCAAGAACTCACGATCCGCATCTAAAGAATCTAAAGCTTGATCAAATGAATGACAGACTTGTGGGATAAGATTTGCTTCTTCTGCTGGTAAATCATACAAATCTTTATCCATAGCATCGCCAGGATGAATTTTGTTTTCAATACCATCTAAGCCAGCCATCATCATTGCAGCGAATG
>Ga0118677_10001908_pt1 | contig 43124 bp, 40 predicted proteins | sample AliMusrvi5mmetaG_FD_86154 | JGI IMG/M metagenome (GOLD analysis project Ga0118677, IMG submission 86154)
TCGAACCCTCGACCTTCTGCATGGCAAGCAGACGCTCTAGCCAACTGAGCTACACCCGCAGCAAGCGCGGATGATACCAGAGGCCGCGGGGCGGGGCAATTCGGCCCGCGCCGCCGCGTTCGTCAGCTCGTCGCGGCTTCGACGTCAGCCCGTCGCGGCGTCGATGGCCTGATTCACCAGCGCGTCGGCCTCGGCGTTCTGCTCGCGGCGCACGTGCCTGACGTCGACCTCGTGGAAGCGGCTCAGCAGGAGGCAGGCCTGCGCGTGCAACGGCTTCAGGCCTGTGTCCTTGACCTTGTACTGGCCGTTGACCTGACGCACGACGAGCTCGCTGTCGAGGAAGACGTCGAGGCGCTGCACGTCGTGGTCGAGCGCCAGCTCGAGCCCGGCCAGCAGCGCCTGGTACTCGGCGACGTTGTTGGTCGCGGTGCCGATCGAGTCGGCGAGCTCCTCGACCACCTCGCCGGTGGCGTCAAGCAGGCGCGCGCCGATCCCGGCAGGGCCGGGATTCCCGCGCGCCCCGCCGTCGGTGTACAGGCGATGGCGGTCGTCGTCGCGGTTGGCGACTCGTGCCGAGGTTGCCGCCGGCTCGGGCGAGGCCAGGGAGGCCGGTCGCGCTGATGCGGCAGGCGGCGGAGCCGCCGGCGGCGCGGCAGCCGAGTGCGCGGGCGAGGCGGGGCCATCGGCGGATGCCGTGGCGGGCACGCTCCTCGCCGCCCAGTCGGTCGTGGTCAAGAGCGCCTCCTCCCACACGTGGACGGCGGGATCGCGGAAGGTCTCTACCGGCAGGCCGCCGCCATTCCCAGCCGCGAGCGCGTCGCTCAGCGTCTCGGCCCAGCGCAGCACGGCCTCCTGCTCGACGGCGCCGTGTGGCGCATCGATCAGAGCGAGGCCCTGCGCCTGGGCGGCGCGCGCCTCGTGGTACTTGACGTCGCCGGTCACCAGCACCTCGGCGATCTGGGCCACGCCGCGGGCGATCGCCTCGGCGCCGGAGCCGGGCAGCACGGCGATGCGCTTCACGAGGCGCTCGCCGTCGCCGGCGTAGCGCAGCGACGGCAGATGCAGCACGGCGGCAGCCTCGGCGGCGAACGCCGCCAGTGGCATGGCGGCCGGCAGCTCGCCGACACGGCCGAGGCCGAGGCTCGCGACCTCGTTCTCCACCGGGTAGATGTCGAAGGACGGCTCCTCGTAGGGATGCGCGGCGATGTAGGCGGCGGTGACGCGGCGGCGCAGCCGCCGCGGGAAGATGACCTCGAGCCGCAGCTCGTCCACCGCCTCGTCGCGACCGGCCGCGCCGACCGTCGGGTCGGAGGTGCCCTCGCGGCCGAAGAAGGTGCCCTGGCCGGCGACCGCCCACGAGCAGTGCTCGTACTCGCCGATCACGCCGGCGCCGGCGGCGAACATCGCCTTGCGCACCAGGTCGGCGTCGTCGGCCGGCACGAACCCGACCAGCTTGAGCGAGTCGGCGGCGGCCGGCGCCAGCGGCGCCGTCGCCTCGAGACCGAGCATGCCGGCGACCACGTCGGCGATGCCGCCGCGCGCCTTGTCGAGGTTGGTGTGCGCGGCGATCACGGCGACGCCGTCCCGCGCCGCGCGCAGCGCCAGGCGCCCGGCCTCGGTGTCGTCGGACAGCCGGGCGAGCGGATCGAAGATGAGCGGGTGATGGACGAGCAGCAGGTCGCAGCCGCGGCTCGCCGCCTCGTCCAGCGCGGCATCGTCCACCTCGAGGGTGACAAGCACCCCGTGCACCGCGTCACCCGGCGCGCCGACCTGCAGGCCGACGTGGTCCCACGACTCGGCGAGGTCGAACGGCGCGAGGCGGTCCACGGCCGCGATGACGTCACGTACCAGCATGCTCGCGATTGTAGCGCAGGCCGGGGCGCGGCGGCCTGCGTTCGGCACATCTACCTGTACACTTCGCCCCATGGACGACCCGGCGCGCCCGACAGATCAGCCGCACCTCATGGACGATCCGGCGCGTCCCGGCGCCGGAGGCGTCGGCCCCGCCCTTCACCCGTGGCTCGTCGTGCTGGCACTGGCGCCGGGCATCGTGCTCACGCTCGCCGACGCGACCGTGATGAGCGTCGCCGTGCCCCTCATCATCCGGCGCCTCGAGACCTCCGTGATCTCCGTGTCGTGGGTGATGAACGGCTACAACCTCGTGCTCGCCGTCCTCTTCCTGACGATGGGCCGGCTCGCCGACCGCTACGGGCACAAGCAGGTGTTCGTGCTCGGCCTCGCCGTGTTCACCGGCGCCTCGTTCTTCTGTGCGCGCGCCACCAGCATCGACGCGCTGATCGCGTTCCGCGTACTGCAGGCGGTGGGGGCCGCGGCCGTGGTGCCTACGGCCCTCGCTCTGCTCCTCCAGGCGTTCCCGGCCGCCCGTCAGGGCTTCGCGGCCGGCCTGTTCGGCGCGCTCACGTCGGCCGCCGCCGCGGCCGGGCCGGTGCTCGGCGGCGTGCTCATCGAGAAGTGGGGCTGGCCGGCCGTCTTTTGGTTCAACATCCCGGTCGGCCTAGTCGGCATCGTCCTCGCGCTGACGCTCGTCCGCGGCCGGCGCACGCGGCCCTCAGCCGACGAAGCGCTAGACTGGCCGGGGGTCGTCCTCTTCAGCGCCGGCCTCTTCTGCCTCACGCTCGCCCTGATCCAGGGCAACGACTGGGGCTGGATCTCCGCCGTCGTGCTCGGCCTCTTCGTCGGCGCCGCCGTGTTCCTCGCGATCTGGGTCTGGTGGGAGTTGCGCACCCCCTCCCCGCTCTTCGACCTGCGCCTCTTCCGCGACCGCACCTTCGCCGCCTCAAGTGCGGCCATGGTCACCGTGGACACCGCGATGATGGGCACGTCGTTCATGCTCGTCATCTTCATGATCGCGATGATGGACTACAGCGAGCTCAAGGCCGGCCTGGCGATCACCACCCTGCCGGCCGCCGGCCTGCTGCTGACGCCCGTCTCCGGCTGGCTCGTCGACCGCCTCGGGCCGCGCCTGCTCGCCGTGAGCGGCGCGCTGCTCAGCGCCGCCGGCCTCATCGCCCTCGGCTATCTCTCACGCTCGGCGCCGCTCAGCCAGGTGCTCTGGCGCTCGGCGCTCGTCGGCGCCGGCCTGGGGCTCAGCCTGCCGGCGCTCACCGCCTCCGGCATGAGCGTCGTGCCCGGCGGCGTGCGCGGCGCCGGCGCCGGCATGCTCAACACGGCGCGGCAGCTCGGCTTCCTGCTCGGCGTGGCCATTCTGGTGGCCGTCTTCGCCAACACGATGCACACCGCCGTGAACCACGCCGCCGACCAGGGTCAGGCCCTGACGCGCGCCCAGACCGGGCTCAGCCAGCCGACCAGGGACGCCGTGGTCAAGGCGCTCGACCAGGCGCGGACCATCAACGCCACCGCCGGCATCAGTGAGCTGCGCAAGGTGGCGCACCCGATCGCCGAGAGCATCGGCAGCAACGTCGGCTTCGTGGAAGGCCTCGTGTTGCTGCAGCTCAAGGACCGCCTCGAAGGCACACTCTGGAACGACGTAGCGGCGGCGTTCCGCTGGCCGTTCTTCGTCGCCGCCATCGCGGCGCTGATCGGCGCCGTCGCCGGGGCGCTGTTGCCGCGGCGGTTGCCGCGGCGCGCGCCGTAGCGGCTACGCCGACGCAAGCGACGGGCGCGGCCGTGCTCCGGCCGCGCCCGTGGTTCGCTCCGAGGCGCGGCTACTTCTGCGCCGGCGGCACCTCGCTGTTCGAACCGACGACGGCGTGGACGAGGTAGGTCTGTCTGCCGACGAGGGTGCCGGACGGCCAGCCGAACTCGTTGCCCGCCACGACCCGTTGCTCTTCAGCGAGCAACTGCGAGGTGTTCGGGTCGAAGATCAGGACCTGGCGGATGTGGGTCGTGTCATCGGTCATCGCCACGGCCATGCCAGGGCGCCCGGAGGAGTCGCTCACGTTACCGACAAGCTCGACGCCGGGGATTCGCGCCGCGACCTCATACAGCGCGGCACGCTGGGCCGGCGACGTCGCCGTCTCGCGCAGGTCGTCGCCGACGAGGACGAACATCTCGTTGTACAGCCCGGTGCCGTGCCCCGCAGCGCGGGCCTTGAGCTCGGCGAACAGCGCGCTGGAGTCCGTCGGCAGATCGAGGGGGACGTACTTGCCGAGTGAGTCGATGCTGGTGCCCGGGTCGCCGAAGAAGTCCGGCTTGCCCGCGGCGATCCAGTTGGCACGGTCCTGCGCGGTGACGAACTCCGCCTTGCCGTAGGTCTCACGCAGGCGGCTCTGCGCGCCCATCCACGTCTCGCGCACGAACGGCGTGTGAGTGCTCATCTGCGCCTGGCCTTCGGCGGCCGTGCTGGTCAGCTGCAGACCCTCCGACTTCGTGTAGGCGTACTCGCCGGACGCGAGCGGAGCCGGGCTGGGCTGCTTGAGCGCGACTGCCGCCGCTTGGTGCAGTGCCGAGGCGGCCGCAGTATCGGGTCGCGCCGGGCCACCGTCTATCAGGAACGCGCCGGCGATGGCTGCGGCAGCCACACAGGCCGCAGCCACGCCGGCCCAGCGCCACACGTGGTGGCCGGAGCTACGCGTCGCGGACCGATCCGCGTCCTGGGCCGGGGCGCTCGCCGCTCTCGGGGACTGTTCGGCGTCGATGCGTGAGAGAAGCGCGTCGCGGGCCCGCTCGGTCGCCGCGTCGTGCGGCGGTCTGGTCGCGGGCGCGTGGGTCTTCAGGAACTCGAGGTCATCCATTGTAGGGCTCCTCGGCGAGTGCGGTTTGGATGTATGAGGCGGTGCGCGGTGTGCCTTCGCGCTCCGGTGCGGGCGATTCGGACTCGGGGGCGAGCCGCTCGCGCAGGCGCCTGCGAGCACGAGAGATCCGCGAGCGCACTGTCCCGACGGGGATGTCGAGCGCGTCGGCGATCTCCAGGTAACTCAGGTCTGCCCACACGAAGAGCAAGAGCGCGTCACGGTCGTCTCCGGTAAGCGAGGCAAGCGCCGCGGCGAGGTCGCGGTCGACCCCGTCGACCGGTGGCGCGGCGGTCTCCGCGGCGGCGCCGTCGGCGACCGCCGCCTCCAGCGTGCGAGCGTAGGCGGCCAGCTGCCGCTTCTCGTCCCGCCAGCGGCGCCGCATCAGATTAGTGGCGATGCCCAGCAGCCACGGTCTGGCGCTGGGCTGGGTCGTGTCGAAGCGGCGGCGATGGTCGAACGCCTGGAGGAAAGTCTCCGCGGCGATCTCGTCGGCGGCGTCCACCCCGACGCGCTGTTGCGCGTACCTGTGGACCGCCGCGAAGTGGCGCGTGAAGACGGCCTCGAACGCGGACGGGCGCCGCAGCGAGTCCGCGATCGCCCGCGCATCCTCGTCCCTTGCCACTTCCGGCGTTGCCTGGCTGATGTCTGCCTCCTGGTCCGCGGGCTTGCGTCATGACGATGACACGACGTATTGCCCGGTGAGCGCCGCGGGGTTCTCGCGACATCGCGCCGTCGAGGCTTGCCTGGAGCGTAGCAGATACGAGATATCAGGCTTCGAACGAGCGCGCGAGGGAGTCGAACCGCTCCGCCTGGGAGAGATCGACCACGTGCGCCGAGTAGCGCGCGAGCTCGTAGATGCCGGCGATGGCTGCAGGTGTGGCGTCCGACGGCGAGTCCGCGCCGGCGATCGCCGGCACCGCCGCCTCGGCCGGCACAGCCGCCTCAACCGTGAGGTACTCGCGCACCGTGACGCCGGGCAGCCGCGGCCGCCCGGCCCGGGAGAGGCGGCGCTCCAACTCCGCGTAGCGCCGCCTCACCCGCTCCGCCGGCGTGAGCGCCTCACGGCTGAACAGACCGTCCAGGCGGCTGCGGATCCTGCGCCCCAGCCGCCCCGCGACCTGCCCGGCCGCCGCGTGCAATGAGGTCAGTTCCTCGCGCTCCTCGACGACCATGACCTCCGCCGGCGGCTCGCGACGGATCCTGCGCAGCGCCACGACCACCAGCGCCAGCAGGACGCCGATGACGAGCACGGCGCCGGCGAACGTGCCGGCGAGCTTTCCGGTACTGGGGAACCTGTAGCCTTTCCCGTTCAGGGGCAGTTCGGGGTTGAGCTTCGGTCTCAGCGGCGGCACCCACTTGGGTTGCCACGCGCGCACGTGGAAGATGCCGAGCACCCAGGCGAGGGCGCGTGAGAGCGCCACCGCGGCCCAGGCCAGTGCGTAGGCAATGCCCTCGAGCACGTAGCGCAGCACTTCCCGCAGTGTGTGCAGCACGGCGAGCACGGCATCGACGCGGAACGCCAGGCTCAGCAGTGCCCCGAGGGCGACGACGATCATCACCGCGCCAGCGACAGCCAGCAGCCACGACCACGCGGGCATCCGCTCGGCGGGATCGACCAGATCGATCAGGTCTCGGTATCGTGCCAAGGCGACGAGCAGCCCACCGGCGGCGAGCGCGGCCACCACGGCCCATGCCGCCCATCCCGGGACTGACCCGGCGAGGGCGGCGGTCACGAGGATGACGCAGAGCAGAGCGAAGGCGCGGACGGCGCGCCGCACGGCCACGTCCGGCGCTGCGGGAGCACGGCCGAGGTAGATGCCGACGAGGACCAGCCCGCCGACGTAGACGAAGTCGCGCGCCAGCTGCCAGAGCAGCGAAGGGTGCGCCCAGGCGCGACCGGCGACAAGGAGCACTCCGGTCGCGCCGAGGATCAGCGCCAGAGCGAGGAGTCGTGCGGCACGTTCTCCCCCCGCGCCCACCCCGCCCTTGCCCTCGTCCAGCCTACGGGCCACCAGGGCGCCGGCCAGGATCGCAAGGGCCGCGAACGCGGTGAGCGCGACCCACGACGCCCCCGCGAGCGCCGCCGCCAGGGCACCGCACCAGATGCCCTCCACGACGGCGCCCAGCGCCAGGGCGGCGCGCTCAGGCCAGGAACTGGAGCGCATCGCTCGACCTCCAGTCGAAGTCGCGTGGGACAACGAAGTCGACGAGCGGCGCTTCCTCGGGGTGCGGAGGGCCGACGTGCACGACGCGCGTCGGACGCTCGGCCCGCAGCTGCGCCACCTGGGCGCGCTCGCCCGGTCGCAGCGCCGCCGTCACGATGACGCAGTCGGCGCGGCTGGTCTCGTCGGTCAGTTCCTCTGCGAGCACGTAGCCGAAGTCGCGCCCCGAGAACGAGCGCATCTGCGCCAGGGCCTCGAGGACGTCCGGCAGCGCGCCCTGTTCGGCCGGGACGTCCACGGTGCCCCAGTCGCGCGCCGGCATGGCGTTGGAAGCCAGCCCGACGCCGAAGCCGCGCTCCGCGAACGCGGACGCCAGCGAGGCGGTCACCACGCACAGCAGTTCCATGAGTTGGGGGTCGATCCCCTCCCATGCCTTCTGCAACGACCTCACATCCAGCAGCAGACGCACCGCGGCAAGCGAAGTGGGGTCGAACTCGTTGGTCTGCAGCTCGCCCGTCCGCGCCGTGGCGCGCCAGTTGATGGCGCGCATCGAGTCGCCGGGCCGGTACGGGCGGATGCCGCGCAGCGCCGTGGGGTCGTGCGCCAGGGAGCGCGCCACCGTCTCCTCCATCAGCGGATGCCCGATGAGTTGCTCGAACCCCGGGATGCGAAGCACTTTGGGCAGCACGGCGATCTCCGCCCGCGCCTCGAGCGCACGATCGACGCCGGCGATTCCGAAGGGGTCGCCGGCCTCCAGTTCTATCGGACCGAACCTGTGCAGCCCGCGCTCGGTGCAGCGCACGCGGTAGCGCCGGCGGAGGCGCTCGTACCAGCGCACCGAGACAGTCTGGACGAACGCCTGCCTCCCCAGATGCGCGAGCGGCCGCAGCGCGAAGCCCTGAGGCTCGAGACCGCTCGGCCACTCGTCGCGCACGCGCAGCCACACGAGCGGGAGCAGCTTGGCGTTGGTCACGCTCATGACGATCTCGAGCTCGCCGCCCCAGTCGACGACGCGGCGAGAGAGCGTGCGCTCGAAGGTCACGGCGCTGAACAGACGCCGGCGCGCGCCGACGACGAGCGCCGCGAGGGCCGAGGCAGCCAGCGTCGCGAAGACGAGCGCGCCGGAGTGCACCAGCGCCGCCAGCGCGAGCCCGGCCAGGCAGACCCAGAGGATGGATCTCAGGCGCACCGCGGCGTCCGGGTCAGCCGGCCGCGGGCTTTCCGGCGGCCACGTTGCCGGCGCCGTCCTCGCCGGCTTCGAGCGAGGCCTCGCCGCCTTCGGCCGGCACCCGCACGGCCGCGAGGACCTCGCGCAGCACGTCGGCGCCCGACCGGCCGTCGATCGCGGCGTCGCGGGCGAGCAGCAGCCGGTGCGCCAGCACCGGCTCGACGAGCGCCTGCACGTCGTCCGGCGTGACGAAGTCGCGGCCGGCGAGCGCGGCCGCCGCCTGCGCCGAATGCTGCAGCGCCAGAGAGGCGCGCGGGCTGGCGCCGAGCCGCAGGAGCGGCGTCTCGCGCGTCGCGCGCGTGAGCGCCACGACGTAGTGCGCGATGTCGTCCGCGACGTGCACCGCGCGCACCGCGGCGCGGACCGCCGCCAGGTCGTCCGCGCCGGCCACGGCCGTCACCTCGGCCAGCGGATCTCCGGCCCGGAATCGCTCCAGCATCAGCGTCTCGTCGTCGTGGCTCGGGTACCCCATGCGCAGGCACAGCAGGAACCGGTCGACCTGCGCCTCGGGCAGCGGGAAGGTCCCTTTGAGCTCTATGGGGTTCTGTGTCGCAAGGACCATGAACGGCCCGGGCAGCGCGTGCGTCGTGCCGTCCACGGTGACGCCGCGCTCCTCCATCGCCTCGAGGAAGGCGGACTGCGTGCGCGGCGTGGCGCGGTTGATCTCGTCGGCGAGCACGATGTTGGCGAACAGCGGCCCCGGGCGGAACTCGAACTCTCCGCGCTTCTGGTCGTAGATCATCGAGCCGGTGACGTCGGCGGGCAGCAGGTCGGCGGTGCACTGGATGCGCGAGAAGCTCAGGCCGAGCGCCGCGGAGAGCGTACGCACGAGCAGCGTCTTGGCGACGCCGGGCACGTCGTCGAGGAGCACGTGGCCGTCTGCCAGCAGGGCCACGGTGAGCAGGCGCGTCTGGTCGGCCTTGCCGACGATGACGCGCCCCACCTGCTCCGCGATCGCGCGGCCGAGCTCGACGGCGGCTCCCAGTCCGGCAGCGCCGGAGGTCGGAGTGGCGATGGAGGTGGAAGGGTCTCGATCCACGATGAGCCTCCGGCGGTCGCTTGGCAGCATGACTCTATCCCAGCGGGGCCGCGAGCCGTCGCCGGCGCCGTCCTCACACCTCGATGAGCCCCTCGCACACCAGCACGCTCTCCCCGCCGATCCTCACGCGCTCCACGGCGCCGGCCCGCTTCTCGGCGCGCGCCTCGAGGACGCTCGGCCGCCCCATCTCGACGCCCTGCGCGATGCGCCAGCTCAGCTCGGCGTCGGCCGCGTCGTCGAGGTGCGCCAGCAGCCCGGCGAGCGCGCAGTTGGCGCTGCCGGTGGCCGCGTCCTCGGGGATACCGTCGAGCGGCGAGAACATGCGCGCCCGGAGGTCGAACTCGTCGCCGCTCCTCACGTAGAGGTGCAGCATCGGCTCCTCCATGCCGCCGGCGACAAGTGCCTCGAACACGGCGAGATCGGGCCGGGCGCGCGCCAGCGCCTCCCGGCCGGTGAGCTCCGCCATCACGAACGGAAGACCCACGGAAGCCACCAGAGGCGCGTGCGCCGTGGTCACGATGTCGGCCTCCGTGAGGCATGCCGCGGCGGCCGCGGACGCCACGGGGACCGTCGCGCCGAGCGTGAGCGCCTGCGGCGCCGTGAGCTCGCACCAGATCCTGTCTCCGGAGAGTCTGCGGACGGCGACCGGCACGAGCCCGGCCTCCTCTTCGAAGACGACCTCGCGCGGCTCCTCGAGCGGGCCGAGGGCTCCCATGGTCGCGAGCACGAACGCCGTGCCGATGTTGGGGTGCCCGGCAAAGGGCACTTCGCCGCCGGGCGTGAAGATGCGCACGCGGCGGTCGTGCCCGGCGCGCGGCGGCAAGACGAACGTGGTCTCCGAGTAGTCGAACTCGCGCGCGACCTGCCGCATCTGCTCGTCGCTGAGGCTCCCCGCCTCGGGCAGCACCGCCAGCTGGTTGCCGCCGAAGCGGGTGTCGGTGAACACGTCACAGGTGAAGTAGCGCAGGCGCATGACGATCCCCTTTCCCGAGTATCGCGTCCGCGCGATTCTCCATCCCGCCGGGGAAGGCTCCAAGCCCGACGAGCCAACCGGCATATGCTCCGACCGGTACAATCCCGGCAACGCCCGCGCCCCGGCCGCGGCACTCTGTTCGCTTTCCGAGGAGGCAGCTGTGCAGATCGAACCGTTCCTGGTCGAACAGTGGATGAACGCCCACGAGACGACCGCGAAGTGGAACACCGCCGAGACCTGCGTCGACTCGCTGCGCCTCGAGGAACTGCTGGCGCTGAGCGGCGACGCCGACGGCGTGCTGCGTCGCCTGCGCCAGACCCGGCTCGACTACGGCGAGATCACCGGCTCGCCGGGCCTCCGCGCCGCCATCGCAGCGCTGTACGGCGAGCGCATCGGCGCCGGCAACGTCCTGGTCGCCAACGGCGCCATCGGCGCCAACTTCCTCGCCCTCTTCGCGCTCGTCGAGCCGGGCGACACCGTGATCTGCGTCAAGCCGACCTACCAGCAGCTCTTCTCCGTGCCCGCGGCCCTCGGCGCCACCGTCAAGACGCTGCGCCTCCGCGAGAGCGACGGCTACCTGCCGGACGTCGACGACCTGCGGGCTCTGGTCGACGGACGCACCCGCCTCATCGTCCTCAACAACCCCAACAACCCGACCGGCGCGCTGATCGACGAGCCGCTCCTGCGCGAGCTCGTCGGCGTCGCCCGCGAGGCGGGCGCCTGGATCCTCTGCGACGAGGTCTACCGCAAGCTGGAGCAGGAACCGGGTACGACGGCGCCGTCGGTGGCCGACCTCTACGAGAAGGGCGTCAGCAGCGGCAGCATGAGCAAGAGCTACTCCCTGGCCGGCCTGCGCGCCGGCTGGATCGCCGGGCCGCCGGAGCTCGTCCAGCGCTGCCTCGACGTGCGCGACTACACGACCATCTCCTGCGGAGTCCTCGACGACGCGCTCGCCACCATCGCGCTCGAGCACATCGACCAGGTCCTCGCGCGCAGCCTCGCGATCGTGCGCGAGAACCTGCCGATCGTCGACGAGTGGGTGGCCGGGGAGCCGCGGCTCCGCTACGTGCGGCCGCGCGCCGGCACCACCGCCCTGATCCGCTACGAGTACGACCTGGCGTCCGAGGAGTTCTGCCAGGCCATGTTCGACCTCAACGGCGCCTTCGTCATGCCCGGCGACGCCTTCGGCGAGGAGCGCTCCTTCCGCCTCGGCTACGCCTGCGCCCGCGACGTGCTCGTGGGCGGGCTCGCGGGCATCTCCGCGTATCTGCGCACGCTCGACCGGTAGCGCACCGGCCGGCGCGGCGCCACCGCGCGCGGGCGGCTCAGCCTCCGCCGGCCCGGCGGCTCAGCCCACGTCGCGCCGGCGAAAGCCGGCCAGGCCCACGCCGATGAGACAGGCGGCGATGGCCGTCAGCCACAGCAGCGGCGCGACGGCGAACTCGCCGCCCGGCAACCGGGGCACATGCGCGAACGGCGACACGTCCATGACGGCCTGGCTGAGGTTGAACAGCGCGCCGAACTCGCCGATCAGCACGAACGCCGTCAGCGCGACCCAGCCGAGGACGACCCACCGCGGGACGAGGCCGAAGACCGCCGCCACGATGCCGATGACGAGCCACGCCGCCGGGATCTGCACCAGCGCCGCGACCACCAGGCGGCCGATCTGGCCGCCGTCGCCGGTCTGCCGAGCGCCCACCAGCCCCGCGGTGACGCCGACGATGACGAGCAGCATCGCGGATCCGGCCAGCGCGATGACAAGGTGGCTCAGCGCCCACCTGGTGCGCCCCACGGCGGTGGCGAGCAGCGGTTCGGTGCGGAGCGCCGACTCTTCGGTGCGCAGGCGCAGCGCGGCCTGCACTCCGTACACTGCCGCCGCCACGGCCGCCATGCCCAGCTCGGTGGCGAGGAAGGCGTCCCTGATGCCCTTCTCGCCGCCGAGCTTGGTGATGAAGGCCCTGGCCTGCGGGCTGGTGAGGAAGCTGCCGACGTTGGAGGCGAGGCCGCCGAACACGACGCCGATCACGGCGAACGCCGCCGCCCAGGCGAAGAAGGATCCGCGCTGCAGCCGCCAGGCCAGCGCCAGGGGACTCCGCAGACTCGCCGCCGCGGCGGCCGGACCGGGCCGGTCCGGCAGGAGGCCGGCGGCGAAGTCGCGCCGCGACGCGAGGACGTAGGCCAGCGCGGCCAGCACGACGGCGGCGGCGAGCGGAAGGGCGAGCGCCCACCAGCGGTCGCCGGCGAACGGTCGCGTCTGCTGCCACCAGCCCACCGGCGAGAGCCAGGACAGCCAGCCGAGACCGGTCGCGGCGTCGGCGATCGCCCGAACCAGGTAGAAGACGCCGAGGACGACGCCGGCCAGGCCGGCGGCGCTGCGTGCGCTCTTGACGAGCTGCGCGGTGACGCCGGCCACGGCCGCGAAGACGATGCCGAGGCAGGCGAAGCCGAGCCCCATGAGGACCGATCCGGCGACGGGCAAGCCGACGGCGATCAGCCCCAGCGCCGAGCCGGCGCCCGCCACGAGACTGGCGCCGCCGGCGACGATAAGCGCCGCGGTCAGAGGCGCGCGCCGGCCGACGACCGTCGCTCCGAGCAGCTCCAGACGCCCGGTCTCCTCCTCGGCGCGCGTGTGACGAACGACGACGAACAACGCCAGGATCGCGACCGCGACCGCGCCCATGATGCCCATCTTGAACGTGGACAGCGCGCCCACGGACGTCTTGTCGTAGATCGGGCCGTACATGGCCAGCGTGGCGGTCGAGCTGTCGATGGCGGCGGCGGCCTTCACGCGCGAGGCCTCGGTCGGGTAGAGCTTCACGGTGGCCGACGCGGAGGCCGCGACCATGACGACGAGGACCAGGACGAACACGACCAGGACGACGCGGTCGCGCCGGAGAGCGAGGCGCGTCAGCGCGGCGGTGCCGGCGAACGAGCTCACGGCGTCGCCGCCTCCCCCGCGGGCGCGGCCGGCCTCTCCTCCCCGTAGTGGCGCAGGAACAGCTCCTCGAGCGTGGGCGGCTGGCTCGTGAGGCTGGTCACCCCGGCGGAGGTGAGGGTGGCCAGCGCCCGGTCGAGGCTGCCGGGGTCGAGCATGAAGTCCACGTGCGTGCCGTCGACGCGCAGGTCGTGCACGCCCGGCAGATCGGCGAGGCCGTCCGGTACGGAAGCGAGGTCGGCAGCGATCGAGAGGCGCGCCAGATGGCGCATCTCGGCGAGACTGCCGACCTCGACGGTGCGCCCGTCCCGGATGATGCTCACGCGGTCGGCCAGCGCCTCGACCTCGGAGAGGATGTGGCTCGAGAGCAACGCCGTGCGGCCCTGCTTGCGGAAGTCGACGAGGCACTCGCGGAACACCGCGTCCATCAGCGGGTCGAGGCCGGCGGTCGGCTCGTCGAGCAACAGCAGCTCGACGTCGGAAGAAAGGGCGGCGACGAGAGCCACCTTCTGCCGGTTGCCCTTGGAGTAAGCGCGCGCCTTCTTGGTAGGGTCGAGCTCGAAGCGCTCGAGCAGGTCGGCCCGTCGTTTGACGTCGAGCCCGCCGCGCAGCCGGCCCAGCAGGTCGATCACCTCGCCGCCGGTGAGGTTCGGCCAGAGGGTCACCTCGCCGGGCACGTAGGCCAGGCGGCGATGCAGGCGCTCCACGTCGCGCCACGGGTCGCCGCCGAGCAGGCGAGCCACGCCGGAATCGGCGCGGAGCAGGCCGAGCAGGATGCGGAGCGTGGTCGTCTTGCCGGCGCCGTTGGGGCCCAGCAGCCCGTGGATCTCGCCGAGGCTTACCTCGAGGTCGAGGCCGGCCAGCGCCCGTGTGCCGCCGAACGTCTTGCTCAGTCTCTCGATACTGACTGCTTCGTCCATCGTCCACCGCCGACTGTCGCAGGTGCTCGCCGGCCCAGTCTACTGCGTTCCTGCTGCGCTGCAGGGGCGGCCCAAAGGCGGCCGTGTCCGGCCGCGCAGCGATGCCGTTACGTCGCTGTTGCCGCTCATGGCTTACGTGCATAAGCTGGTCCGGCGCCACCCAGACGTCGCGCTCTCGAGATATCGCTATCACGCGCGAGCCCGCCAGGCGTCCAACGACGAACCGGAAGGTCCTCAAGATGACGACCGCGCACTCAGACTCCCCATCCGCCGGCCGCCGCCTGTTCGCGGTCCTGGCGCTGCTGGCGACGGCCGCCCTCGTCGTGGAGGCGTTCACGTTCATCGTGAGCAACCTCGTCTGGCTGGTCGTGCTGCTCGCCGGCCTGGCGCTCGCGGTGGCAGGCGTCTGGTGGGTGCTCACCGAGCGTCTGCCGCGCCGGGCGATCGGCATCGCAGGTCTGATCGCCGGCGCCGTCATCATCGTCGTGGCGCTCATGCAGGCCGTCGGGGACTCGCAGCGTCCCTTGCTGCGCATCGCGATCGTGTTCGCGACGCTGGCCGTGGCCGCCATGGCCGGGCGCGCGGCGCTGACGCCGGACCTGCGCGAGCTCGACCGGCTCCGCCGCGACGGCCGCGCGCGCCCGCGCAAGCCGGTACTCCTCTGCAATCCCTGGTCGGGCGGCGGCAAGGTCGCCAAGTTCGGCCTCCTCGACATCGCCAAGGAGATGGGCGTCGAGACCGTGCTGCTCGATCACGGGCTCGATCTCGCGCAGTTGGCTCGCGACGCCATCGCGCGCGGCGCCGATTGCCTGGGCATGGCCGGCGGCGACGGTTCGCAGGCCCTCGTCGCCTCCATCGCCAACGAGCACGACCTGCCGTTCGTCTGCATCTCGGCGGGCACGCGCAACCACTTCGCCCAGGATCTGGGCTTCGACAAAGAGGATCCGCGCAAGGGCATGACCGCCTTCCGCGACGGCGTCGAGCGTTTCATCGACTTCGCGACGGTGGGCGATCGCCTCTTCGTGAACAACGTCTCGCTCGGGATCTACGCGACCATCGTGCAGCAGGACAGCTACCGGGACGCCAAGCTCGAGACCTCGCGCAACCTGCTCCCCGAGATGCTCGGCAGCCAGGCCGAGCCGTTCGACTTGCAGTTCACCACCCCCGACGGGGCCGAGGTCGCCGACTCCTTCCTGATCATGGTGTCCAACAACCCGTACATCTTGGGCCCGTCGCTCGACGTCTCGCAGCGGCGCAGCATGGACACGGGCACGCTCGGCGTCTTTGCCGTCAACGCGGCCAGCGGGCACGAAGCCGCCGCCGTGGTCACGCGGACCGCGCTCGGCGTGGGCGGCCGCGACCCGCACCTGCACCAGTTCACCGCCGAGACCTTCGAAGTGCGCTCCCGCAGCGGCAAGGCGTTCGCGGGCGTAGACGGCGAGGCGCTCGAGCTCGACACGCCGCTCGAGTTCCGCTCGCACCCGCGCGCGCTGCGCATGCTCGTGCCCGTGGACGTGCTTGTGGAGGCGGAGCGGCGGCGGTCGCGCGGATTCAGCCCCGGCGCACTGTTCGGCATCGCCCTCGGGCGGCCGTTGGCAGCGCTCGCCGGCGCAGAGCGCATGGAGGCCGCAGGAGAGGCCGCGCACCGATGATCGCCGCGGCCGCCGTCGGCTTCGACCTCGGCGAGACGCTGTACCACTACGGCTCCGCGCCCCTGAGCTGGCTCGAGCGCGCGCGGCCCGCCCTCGACAGGGTCGTGATCGCCTGCGGCGTCGACCGCTCCAAAGCCGACGTCGCGGCCGCCCACACCAGGGTGGCGAGCTACAGTGACTACCTGCGCCAACGGATCGAGAGAGTCTCCGCCGAGGACGTGATGACGGAAGTGCTCGTCAGAATCGGCGGGGGGTCCGCCAGGCGGCTCGAGACGGCGGTCGACTCCTCGCTCTCGTTCCTCCGCCGGGGTCTGGAAGCGTATCCCGACGCCGCCGGGATGCTGGCCTCCCTCAAGGCATCCGGCTTCGTGGTCGGCGCCCTCTCCAACGTGCCGTTCGGCACGCCGCGGCGCACGATCCGCGGTGACCTCGTGCGCTCGGGACTGGCGCCCTACCTCGACGGCTTCGTCACGTCGGTCGACGTGGGCCTGCGCAAGCCGCACCGGGCGACCTTCGAGTGGCTCGCGGCGACACTCGGAGTCGCGCTGGAGGAGCTGGTCTACGTCGGCAACCTCCCGACCGACGTCACGGGGGCGAAGGCGTGCGGCTGCACCCCCATCTTCCTCGACCGCACGCGCAGCGGGCTCGACTTCGGTCAGGCGGCGACCGTGCACCACCTGCACGAGGTCCCGCCGCTGCTCACGCACGTCCCGCGGCGCTGACCGCCGCGACCATCTGCAGCGCGCGCCGCCGCCATGGGCAGCGCGTGCTGCAGGTCGAGGGCCCGAGTCGCTACTCGACCTTGACCTCCGGCAGGATCCGCCTCAGGAAGCCCGGAAGCCACCAGTTGGCCTTGCCGCCGGCTACCTTCATGATCGCCGGCACCAGGAGCAGCCGCACGATCGTGGCGTCCAGGACGACCGCCACCGCCAGCGCAAAGCCGAACTCCTTGAGCTCCAGCACGTCGGCGACCAGGAAGCAGCCGAACACCGCGGCCATGATGGCGGCCGCCGCGGTGATCGTCCGCGCCGTCCTGGCCACCCCGGTCACCACCGCGTCGTCGTTGTCGTGCGTGAGCAGCCACTGCTCGTGCATGCGGCCCACGAGGAAGACCTCATAGTCCATGGACAGGCCGAAGAGGAGCGCGAAGACCATGATCGGCAGGTAGGTCTGGACGAAGCCCACGCTGGTGAAGCCGAACAGGCCCTCGAGGTGACCGTCCGCGAACACCCAGGTCGTCAGGCCGAAGGCGGCGAAGGTGGCCAGCAGGTTCATGAGCACGGCCTTGGCCGGGATGAGCAGGCTGCGGAAGATCACCAGCAGGTAGACGAACGAGAACGTCAGCACCATCGCCATCACCAGCGGCAGCTTGCTGAGCGTCTCCACGCCGAGGTCCTCGAACTGGGCGGTCTCGCCGCCGACCAGCATCTGGGGCCCGGAGCTCCCCGCGTACTTCGGGATGATGTCGCTGCGCAGGTCGCGCACCAGCTGCTGGGCGTCGGTGGAGTCGATGGGCGCCTTCGTCACGACCGTGATGATGGTGCGGCTGGAACCGCCGTCGGTGTTCACCATCTGGGCGACGGATGATGCCGCCGCCGGATCCTTCTCCAGCGTCTTCAGCGCGGTGACGGACACGTCGCCGACCGTCTGTTCGAGCAGCGTGGCGATCGAGTAGGCCGCCGCCACACGCTTGTCCTTGGCGACGGCGTCGGTGAGCTTCCTGATCGCGGTCAGATCGGCGTTGGTCAGGGCCCCGGAGCCCTGGTGAGACGCGAGGACCTGGACCGGAGAAAGCAGGCCGGGGCTGAACTTGTCGGTGAGGATCGTCTCGGCCTTCCCCGTGGGCGTGTCGGAGATCGCCGCCAGGCCGAGGTCGATGCCCAGCTGCATGCCGAACATCGGCAACGCGAACAGGACGAGGATGGCGGCCGCGGGTATGGCCAGCCACGGGTGCCGGAGGACAGTGCGGGCCCACCTGGCCCAGCCACTGGTCTTCTCCGACCCGCCCTCATGGGCCGCCGACGGCTGCCAGCGCTTTGGCAGCGCCCAACGGTTCACGCGGTCGCCGAGCGCCGCCAGCAGGGCGGGCAGCATCGTCCACGCCGTGAGCAGGGTGCACAGCACCACGAGCACGGCGCCCAGGGCCATCCCCATGAACATCGGCGACTTCACCGTGAACAGCGAGAACAGCGAGATCATGACGATGGTGCCGGAGAAGAGGATGGTCCGGCCGCTGGTCCTCATCGCCACGCCGACGGCGGTCACCACAGGCTCGGCCTGGCCCTGGTCGCGAGCCTTGACGAGCTCCTCGCGGAACCGGGTGAGGATGAAGAGCGAGTAGTCGATAGAGATCCCGACGCCGATCATCGTGACGATGGAGAGCAGGAACGAGTCGATCGGCCTCACCGTGATCAGCAGCGAGAGGATGCCGAAGGTGAACGTGAGGCTGACGAGCGCCGTGAGCAGCGGCAGCAGCCCGGCAATGACGGCGCCCAGCGCCAGGACGAGGACGATCAGGGCGATCGGGATGCCGATCGACTCGGCCCGCTCGACGTCCGCATTCTCCACCTCGGTGAGGTCGTTCGATGACTGTGAGTACCCGGTCATGTACGCCTCGACCGGGGCTGAGCCGACGGCCGAGGCGACCACGTCCTGGAGGGCCGCCGACCGGTCGGCCCGCTGCCGGTCGGTCCCGTTCAGGCCGAGGCTGGCGAAGGCGGCAGTCTTGTCCGTGGAGATCTGGCTCACCGCGTTGGGATCGGTCGGGCTGATCAGGGCCACGACGCCGGGCTGGCCCTTGACGGCCTTCACCACGCGGTCGATGACGTCCTGGTACTGGGTGTCGGTGACCTTCAGCGAGTCCGAGCGGAACACGATCACGTCCTGCTCGGCGCCGGCCGCCGTGAAGTCCGTCCCGATCAGGTGCGTCACCTGGGCGGAGTCGGAGCCGTTCACGCTGTAGTCCGGGGCGGACAGGTTGGAGGCCAGGTGGGGGTAGGCCGCGCCGGCCGCGACCAGCACCACCGCCCAGGCCACCAGCACCCACCACCGATGCCGCGCCACCCAGGTTCCCCACCTCACCGACAGCGACGGCCGCGCGTGACCTGGCGGGCCGCCCCGGCCCGTTGCGGCGGCGACCGGCTCGGCTTCTCCGCGAGATGCACCCTTGCCCATCTTCCCCTCCCCCTGCGGTACCCCCACTCTCATGCGCGAAGCTCTCTCAGCCCTCGTCGCGCACCGCGGCGAAGCCGCCGCCGACGTCGACAGCCCGGCGGCGGCCGTCAGACGACCGCCACGCCACTCACTTCAGCAGCTGGTCCTTCATCGCGACGACGCCCCCGTTCACGCCCACGTAGAAGGTCCCGTCCGGGCCGATGTACGTGGCGGCGTAGTCGTTGTCGTAGAGGACTCCGGTGCCGGCGAGCTGCTTCCACACGACCTTGCCGGTGCGGAAGTCCACGGCGGTGAAATACCAGGCGTCGGTCCCGTCGGCCAGCGCCGGCTTGCTGTACGTGTAGACGAGGCCATTCGCCAGTGACAGCTTGGTCACCACGCTGGGGATGCTCAGCTCGCTGTTCGTCCAGACCTTGCGCCATGTGCCGTTCCTGCTGAGGTCGATGCGCGCCAGCCCCGGCGTCGTCGTGTGGCCGTCCACCGTGTCCTGGAAGGGGCTGACGTAGCCGTAGTTGTTCTCGACCACGATCGAGCGGTCGGTGCAGGCGAGCGAGTTCTCGTTGGACGCCTGGTAGGCGCCGAACACGGGCACCTTGGCGACCTGGCGCTTGCCGCCGACCTGCTTCGCGCACCTGTACACGCGCACGTTCATGTACGGATCGGCGTTGTCGGTGATGGCCACGTACTTCGTCCCCATGAGCGTGGGGGTCGTCCCGGACCCGAGGTCGACCTGGCCCGGCTTCAGCCGATCGCCCGCCCCGTACTCGGCCCGCCACGTGACCGCCGGCCGGCCGAGCCTGTCCGCGTCGAACCGGTAGAGCGCCTTGGTGGAGACGGTGTAGATTCCGCCGTCCTGGCCCGCGGCGGTGCCGTTGTCGATGCGCTCGCCCAGCAGCGCGAGCGAGGTGTCGATGCCGAGGTACCTCCGCGTCGTCGCGTCGACCGTCAGCACCAGCCCGCCTTTGGTGGTCACGAAGATGTGGCCGTGGAAATCGGGCTGCAGGGCCTCGATCTTGTCGCTCGACGGGATGTAGCCGCTCAGGTCCGTCTCAGCGACCTTGGTGAACTGCCATCCACCGGCCGCCTGCTGGTGCGAGATGAACTGGAGCGTGCGGTCGGTCGTGCCGATGACCACGTTCCCGTCCTTGTCCAGGTAGAAGTACGCTCCCGGCAGGCGGTCGAGGAGGCTCGTGCGCATGTAGCCGGGCAGGTCGTACTCCGCGAGGACGTCCATGGTGACCGGGTCGAGCAGGGTGAGCGTGACGGTGCAGAACAGGCTGCCCACCGCCCCGCGCACGACCGGGGCGACGATATTGCCGGCCGGATCGAAGCCCGCGATGCCCACGAAGCCGATGCCGTTGGCGCCCCCCTGTCCCAGCCAACTCGAGGTGACCAGCGGGTTGATGCCCACGGGGCCGGCGATCGCGTAGGTGTCGCTCATGTACGTGTCGTTGTGGCCGTTACTCCAGGACCCCGGCGCCATCCACGGGTTCGCCGGGATGGCGGGAGCCGAGATCGCGTGCGACGCGGCCGGCGCGCCGATGTAGTTCGGGGCGGCGGACGGCGAGGCGCTCGGGATCGGCGTCGCCGCGATCGGGTACGTGGTCGCGGCGGCCGCGCCTGCCGGAACCAGGATCGCCAGGAACAAGAGCAGGATCCCGGCCGGCCAGAGCATGGTGCGTGCGCATGTCGTCACAGCGCCGGCCTCTCCCCCGCCGAAGCCGTGATCGCCCGCAAGCGTCTTCATGTCGCAACCCCCGTGGCTCTGGCGTCGCCGAGCGGGGCCACGCCGATAACTGGACAGTCGTATAGTAGCGAGCGGGCCGATGAGCGTCCAGAGCGCCTCATCTCCCCCGACGCCACCGTGGAACGAGGTGAAGAGTGGGCTCGAAAACGCGCGATGCGGTACGCACCAAGACGGCCATCATCGACGCCGCGAGGCGCCTCTTCGCCGAGCGCGACATCTCCGCCGTGAGCATACGCGACATCGCCCAGGCCGCCGGCGTGAGCCACGGGCTGGTGCAGCATCACTTCGGCGCCCGGGAGGAGCTCGTCGCCGCCGTCGTCCAGGACGAGATCGACGAGTTCGCGGCCAGGCCCCGGGCGCTTGCCGACGGCGCGACCGCCGACGACCTCGAGCGCATTCGCGACAACCTCAAGGCCGGCATGACCCGCTTCCGCGACTATGCCCTGCTCGTCATGCGCGCCGAGCTCGCCGGGGTGGAGCCCGAGAGGCTGCTGGACCCGGCGGTCCCCACGCCGGCGATGCTGCTGGCCACCTCGATCCGCGAGCTGCAGGCGCGGACGGCGCCTGCCCCCGGCGGGCTGGACCCCGACCTGGTGAGCGCCTACGTCAACGCCAGCCTCTTCGCCTTCGCCACGATGGCCCCCTGGCTGATGACGGCGGTCGGCCTCGAGCCGCGGGACTACGAGACGCGGTTCGACGAGATCATTGACATCTCAGTGCGGCTGATCGCGCTTGCAGTCGGAGCGCCGGCCGGCTCGTAGCGCCCGGCGACTACTTCTTCTTCGTCTTCCTCTTCGCCCGGTTGAAGCTGATGGCGGCGCGCACGAGGGTCATGAACGGACCTTCCGCGACGTGGTCCCCCTCGAAGACGTCGATCGACCGCCTCTGGTTGCCTTCGAGCCCGGCATTGAAGACCTTGTCGGGATCGTCGAGCGCGGCACCGTTCATGAAGACGAGCTGCACCTTGTTCTTGAAGATGTTGCCGACGCAGATGATCCCGTCGAGCTCCCACACCGGGGACCCCATCCACTTCCACTCCTCGACGATCTCGGGATCCACCTCGAGGATGGTCTTGCGCAGCGTCGCCAGCGTGGCGCCGCGCCAGACTTGATGCCGCGCAATCAGGTCGTCGATCGCTTCAGTGGGAGTCATGGCCGTCCCTGTTTGCCTTCGCGGACCGTTCGCCACGGGTCATGACGATGACGCTTCCGGCATACCCGTTCCAGCTCCTCTGCCCGCGGCCTACGGCGTCACGATGTCGAACCAGAACTCGAACTCGTCGAGAAGGCCCATGAGCTCGGCCAGCTTGCCGGGGTCGCCTTCGATCGTGACCCGGCCAGCCTGCATGGCTTGTACGGCCGCGGCCGCACCGCCGGCGAGCAGTTCCATGAGCGCAGCGCGCGTCGTCGTGACCGTGGCCTGGTTGCCGGCGGCGTCCCGGCTCTGTGTGTAGTTGAACACGCCGTCGGCGACCTCGATCGCGTAGCGTTCGCCGAGGTCGCTGAGCACCAGCGTGATGGCGATGTCGGCATCTGCGGCGCGCTCTCCGTTCAGCCTGATCGCCAGGAAGTCGAGCAGCATCCCGATGCTCATCGCGCCGACGACATCCGGGTTGGAGGCGTCCGGCCTGGTGAACCTGACGACGCCGTCCCGGAGCTCCTGAGCGCCGCTGAGGTAGAAATTGCGCCACGGTCCGGACTCCGCCTGGTAACCCATCTGTTCGAACGCGTCGGCCTCGAGCTCCCGCGCCGCGACGTTGCCCGGATCTGCGAACACGAGGTGATTGACGAGTTGCGCCGTCCAGCGGTACTCGCCGCGTTCGAACGCCTCGCGCGCCTTGGCGAGCAGGGCGTCGGCGCCGCCGGCCAGCTCGACGTACCCCTTGCCCGACTCGACCGGCGGCAGCGGGTGCAAGTTGGCCGGATTGCCGTCGAACCAGCCCAGATACCGCTGGTAGACGGCCTTCACGTCGTGGCTGACGCTGCCGTAGTACCCGCGGTTGTGCCAAGCGCGGTCGAGCTGCGGCGGCAGTGTCAGCATCTCTGCGATCTCGAGGCTCGTGAAGCCCTGATTGGCGAGATGCAGCGTCTGGTCGTGCAGGTAGCGATACATGTCGCGCTGGCTCTGCACCAGCTCGCGGCAGCGCCCTGTGCCCCAGCAGGGCCAGTGATGGCTGGCGAAGACGACGTCCGTGCGGTCGGCGTAGCGCTCGATGGTCTCGTTCATGTAGTGCGACCAGGCGGAGGCGTCGCGCACCTGGGCGCCACGAAGCGTGTAGAGGTTGTGCAGCGTGTGCGTGCAGTTCTCTGCCATGCAGAGGGCGCGCAGCTGGGGGAAGTAGAAGTTGAACTCCGACGGCGCCTCGGTGCCGGGCGTGAGCTGGAACTCGATGTCGATGCCGTCGACGGTCAGCGTCTCCCCGGTCCGCGTGACAGTGTCTGTCGGCTGGATGAGCGTGACGCTGCCCACCGACGTGATCTTGCCGAGGCCGGCGTCGACCTGGCCCTTCTCGTCCTTGGGCAGCAGGATGCCGTACATGTACGTGGCGCGCCGCGTCATGGCGTTGCCGGCGTACACGTTCTCGCTGACGGCGGCCTCGACGAAGCCCTCCGGCGCGATCACCCGGCAGCGGCCTGCGACCACGTCATCGTCGCTGGTCACGCCCTTGACGCCGCCCCAGTGGTCGATGTGGCTATGCGTGTAGATGACGGCGACCACCGGCCGCCGCGCCACGTGCTCGTTGACGAGCTCGAGCGACGCGGCGGCGACCTCGGCGGAGATCAGCGGGTCGATGACGATCCAGCCCGTGTCGCCCTCGATGAAGCTGATCACGGAGAGGTCCATCCCGCGTACCTGGTAGACGCGGTCGGTGACCTTGAAGAGGCCGTGCAGCATGTTGAGGCGAGCTTGGCGCCAGAGGCTCGGGTTGACGGTCTCCGGCGCGTCCTCCCGCTCGAGGAACGCGTACGCGGTCAGGTCCCAGATAGGGGTGCCGTCTTCCTTGGTGACAGTGGGAGTGTCGAGCTTGGCGATGAAGCCGCGCGAGGCGTCTTCGAAGTCCTGCTGGTCGAGCCAGTCAAGACCCGATCCCTGCAGAACGGTGTTCAGGACCGCCTTGGTGTGCTGAGTCGCGTCGCGACGAGGATCCATGCCGATCTCCTTGTGCCAGCGTGCTGTATGGCCGGGGTGTCCGCGCGGGCATCTCACAGGCGCTCGAGCCCATTGGATGCGGACCGGCGAAGATACTTCCCGCGGGAGGCTCGACGTACACTCCCTCGCACCCGGCGGCGCCCGGGAGGAGCGAACGCATGTCAGACGGTCGGTGGGTGGGCCCGGTACCCCTTGATCGACTTTCCGTCGAACACCGGCACGACATCCACCTGGTCGCACTCGAACGAGTATGGGATCACGTCGTCCAGCCCCAGCCTCGCCAAACGGTGGCGCTGGGCAGCTTTCTCGATGTAGCCCAGCACATCGCCTGCGGCCACATCCCACAGGTCCATCGAAGCAGTGGCCGAGTCACAAGCGGTGGTGAACAGGCCCGTGTCCTGCAGCCTTCGCGTCAGCGCTCCGGCGAAGAGCGTGTCCTCGAGGCAGAACTTGTTCTTCCAGCCCGAGCACAGGACGACCACGTCCTTCTGCTGCGCGACAAGCCACTCCGTCACCGCCGAGATGTTGATGAACGCCCCGATCGCGATGCTGCTCGCGCCCTTCGCGATCGCGAGCGCTCGCGTGCCGTTGGTCGTGCAGTAGACGAGCGTCTTCCCGCCGATCGCCTTCCTGGTGAAACTGAAGGCCGAGTTCCCGAAGTCGGCCCAGTCGAGCCGCACGCCGTCCTTCTCGGAAGCGACCAGGAAGCCCTTCGCCTTGAGCTGCCGGGCTTCTTCATGAGTCGCGACGGGGATGATCGCCTCCACTCCGTTCGCGACGGCGGTACAGATGGTGGTCGTGGCACGCAGCACGTCCACGAGCACGACGGTGAAGTCGCCGGACGTCAGGATGTCCTTGAACAGTCCCGGCGAGAAGCAGACTTCGACCGACCTCTTCTCCTGCAACTCCGCCATCCTTTCACGCTGATGAAGCCGCCGGCGCATGCCGGTCGGGGCTGATGGTCACCCTAGCCGATGGAGCGACGGCGGGTCGAGCGACCGGGCAGGGAGCGCCGAGCGCGGAAGCGACGACGGGCGGCGAAGCCCTTCCGGCCTCGCCGCCACGAGGAAGCCGGCGGTGATGTGGACGCCGCCGACGGATCCCGTCAGGACTTCCTTCAGGAACCCGGGATACATGAATGAGAGGACATCCGCGGCGACCATGTCGAGCATGACGAAGATCCACAGCAGTGAGAGTCATGCCGGCATGGGTATTCCGGCGTTCCGTGTGTTCGCTGCCATTCTCCACTCCGTTCTCGAGGCTGATCAACGAGCCGGCGGGCGCCGCATCCACGTGCGGCGCCCTTTGCCGGTCTGTTACTTGCGGCGGCAGGTCGCGCAGGACTGCCGTGGCCAGGGCCGCAGGTCGGCGGCGCCCTCTGGGAGCGCTACCTGCATCCACTGTGGCTGCCGGACCGCGGTCTCGGTGCTGCCCGCCCGCAGGGTGCTGCCCGCCCGCTCGGTGCTGCCCGCGGTCACGGAGATGCCCGCGGAACCCCGTCTTTCGAGCAGCCGCATGCCGTAGGGGACCAGCGCCGCGGCCATCAGGATGGAGGCGGTCAGATTGATGATCTCGGCGCCGTCGGGAAAGGCCACGAGCAGCACACCCGCCAGGAACAGCGCGCTCTGCCAGCGGGGAAGGGCTCCGGTCTTGAGCAGGCCGATGGCCAGGATGGCGAAGCCCAGCGGCAGGAGCACGATGCCCCACAGCAAGACCATCCAGCCCTTGTGCGAGAACATGGCGAGCAGACCCGGCATCATCGCGGCGAACTTGCTCGCCGGCACTGTGTCGAGGGCCGACATCGTCAGGCACAACGCGCCCTTGTCCGCCGCCAGCATGATCGCGCCGAGGATGCCCAGTGCTCCGCCGACCAGACCCGCCCAGGCCCAGGCGGTGCGGTCGAGCAGCTTCATGAAGTGCACGGCGATCACGACCAGGAGCGCGGTGTTCAGCGTCACCAGCACGTGGCCGAACTGCAGCAGGCCGGCATCATGGGCCCTGAGGATGAGTGCCCGTGGGTCAAGCAGGTGAGGGTGCAGAAGACCGGGGTGGATCGAGAAAGCGAAGACGAACACCAACGGGAAGAGAATGAAGCACAAACCTGTGCCGACACGCTTGACTCGAAGCAACGACGTAGTCCTATCCATTCCGACCACTCCTCCGGCGGGCACTGACCCGCGCTTGTTTCTACGATGTAGAACACTTGCGTCTCGCATTCTACGCTGTAGAATCCCGCTGTCAAGCAATCCTTCGAAGGAACCCGCTCATGTCCCCGACGCCGAAGCCCAGACAGCCGCTTTCCCGCGAGCGCATCGTGGACACCGCCATCGCCCTGGTGGACGCCGAAGGGCTGGACGCGCTCACGATGCGCCGCCTCGGGGCCGAGCTGGGCATGGACCCCATGGCCGTCTACTACTACGTGCCGAACAAGGCCGCGCTCCTGGACGCCGTCGTCGAGGCCGTCATGGCCGAGATCGACCTGGGCGTCGACGACCCGTCCGCGGCGGCCGAGGAGCGGCTCGTGCGCGCCGCCCAGGCCTACGCGGAGGTGCTCGTCCGTCACCGGAACGCGTTGCCGCTCCTCCTCGTCCGCGGCCCTGCAACGCCGGCGGGCCTCGCGCCGGTCGAGCTCATGGTCGGCATCCTTCGCAGTGGCGGCGTCCCGCCCGAGCGCGCAGTGGCCGGCATGCACGTCCTGACGGCGGCGGTGCGCGGCTATGCGGCGATCATCGCCAACGAGATGGCCGACCCGGGCGAGCGCGACGACGAGGGCTTCGGCGTGGCCCTCGCCGCACCCGGGCGGTTCCCATACTTGAGTGAGGCGGCCGCCCAGCCCCGCCAGGATACGCAGGCGGCCTTCGAGTTCGGGCTCAGAGCGATCGCGAGCGGGTTGTTCGGGACGCCGGGGGCGAAGCAGCGCTCCGGCGGCGCCGCTGGCATCGGGTAGCGAGCGGACCTGAGCTGAGGGAATCTGCCGCGGGGCGTCAGCCCAGCAAGGAGTGCACCACGGCGATCCCGTCGGCGGCGTCGGTGCACCAGCCGTCCGCGCCCGCGTACTCCGCCGTGTGCTGGTCGATGGCCGTTCCGCCGATCACCACAGGCAGGCGCTGCTCCCAGTCGAGGGTGCGCTCGCGCACGAGTGCGATCGTCTCGCGCAAAGTCTCGAACCCCGTGGTCAGGAGGCACGAGAGTCCGAGCACGTCAGGTCGCTCCGCGATAACTGCGTCCGCGATCGACTCCGGAGCGGCGTCGACGCCCAGGTCGACGACCGTGAAGCCTCGAGCCTCGAGCAGTGTCACGGCGATGTTCTTGCCGATGTCGTGGATATCGCCCCTGACCGTCGCGATGACGACCTTGCGCGTGTCCTGTGGCTGCTCCACGGCCGTCATCAGAGGAAGCAACATGTCCGCGGCCTGGCGGAAGATCTCCCCGGCCATGATGAGGGCGGAGACGAAGTACTCGCCGCTCTCGTACATCTTGCCGACCTGCTCCATCCCCGCGCGGCACTCCTCCATCAGCCCGCGCGGGTCTTCGCCGGCGGCGAGCCGCTCGCGAATGGCGCTCAGGCTGCCTCGCTGGTCCATCGCCACGATGAGTCCTGCCAGGTCGGCTGCGGATGGAGGGGTCATCCGCTCGCCGCACTCCCGGCGTCCGGCATGCCGACCGTCGTCGAGAGATCGAGGCGGTCGGACCTGCCGATGAACCGGCCCCAGCTCACCGGCCGGTCCTCGAAGTCGAAGAAGAGATGCTCGATCACCCACGCCGCCAGGCCCGGCTCTTCGCCGAGGTAGGAGGCCTCGCTCTCCGTGAGCGTCGAGGCGTGCAAGCTGAGGCGGCCGTACTTGAAGCCCGACTTCCCGGCGTTCGCCAGGAGGTCACGCAACGCGGTCACGCCGTACTCGGCTTCGACGAGCGGACGCCGCGGGTCGAAGACGAGGTATTCGCTGTGGTAGAAGACCGGCGCGCTGGCGCTGCTGAGCACGCGCTTGATGGCGACCACGTGAGACTCAGCGTCCACCGCGAGTTTGCGGCACACGCGAGGGGAGGGCGGCACGATCCGTGCCTCGATGATATTCACCGTCGTGGCGGCGTCGTCGACAAGGCGGCGCAGGCTGCTGAGGTCGAACGTCGCCGCCCCGAGCTCCGGGGCCCTGACGAAGGTCCCGCGTCCGTTCTCCGTGAAGACGACGCCGTCCTGCGCCAGGAGCGTCACAGCCCGGCGGACCGTCATGCGGCTGACGCCATACAAGCCGCAGAGCTCCGCCTCGGAGGGGAGCCGGTCGCCGGCTCGGTACTCCCCGTTCATGATGCGCTCGCGCACACCGCGCGCCACCTGAGAGTAGGGGGGCTCGAACGATGAACGATCGATGGGCTTGAGCTTGCTCACACGCTCTCCGGCTTGGAACTGGATATCGTGATTTCGAAGCTAGACTACAGCACTGTGGGATACCTGTCTAGACAGGTATGGAGCACTCTGCTACAGTGCGTCGGTGCCACTGACGGATCGAGGGGGAGGCATGTCTCAGGAGTTGACGGACGCGATCGTGAACCTGCGCATGGACGACGCCGTGACGCTCGCCCAGCGCATGGTGGCGGACGGAGCGGACCCGCTCGCAGTCATCGCGGAGAGCGGCGAGGCGATGCGGGTGATCGGCCGCCGTTTCGCCGACGGCGAGGCGTTCATCCCCGAGCTCATCATGGGCGGCGAGATCATGAAGGCGATCTCGCAAGAGGTGATGCCGCAGGGAGGCGGGCCCGACACGGAGAGCTCCAAGGGCACCGTCGTCATCGGCACCGTCCACGGCGACATCCACGACATCGGCAAGGACATCGTGGCGCTCATGCTCCAGATCAGCGGCTACACCGTTCATGACCTCGGCACGGACGTTCCGGTCGAGGACTTCGTCACCGCCATCAAGGAGCACGACCCCGACATCGTGGGGCTGAGCGGGCTGCTCACGTTGGCCTTCGATGCCATGAAGAGTACCGTCGACGGCATCGCGGCCGCCGGCCGCCGCGACACGGTCAGGATCATGATCGGCGGCGCTCCGGTCGACGAGAACGTGCGCGCGTACACGGGGGCCGACGGTTGGGGCGGCGACGTGGGTGCCGCCATCAAGCTCGCCGACGAGTGGACTGACGGAGGCGCCTGATGCAGCACGAAGGAGAGGAGAAGCTCGGGGATCGCCTCATCGCAAGCTGGGTGAGCGGGGCGCACCTGCACTTCGCGAGCAACGACGTCAGGCAGAGATACCAGGCGAGAGCCCAGCTCATCGTCGACACCATCCGGCTCAGGGACACCGGCAAGATCCCGGTCATCCCCGCCGCCACGCAGAAGTTCGCCTTCGACTACGTCCCGGTGACGTTCAGAGAGGCGATGACGGAATTCGACAAGGCGTTCGATGCCTACGTGCGTCAGTACGAAGACACGGACTTCGACGCCTACACCGGTCCCGAGTTCATCTTCCCGGCCGGCATGTTCGAGGCGCTGGCCTGGAACCGCGTGCGCCTGCCCGGCGTCCACCTGCCCGACGACAAGTCGTTCCAGTTCGTGGAAGCCGAGTACATGAAGGCCGAGGAGTACGACGAGTACCTGGACGACCCGTCGGACTGGATCCTGCGCAAGTACCTGCCCCGGCTCTCCCCCAAGCTCGAGCCGCTGGCGCAGCTGCCACCTCTCCGCAACATGGTCGCGTTCTTTCAGGGCCTCCCCGATCTGGTCCTGGCTGCGGCCGAGAATCCCGGCGTGGTCGACGCCATGAAGGCGCTTCAGGCGTCCGGTGAGGCTGTGCAGGAGTGGTTCGACTACCTCGGGCGCATCGACCAGGAGCTCGGTGGCAGGCTGGCCCTCCCCCACCTCCTCGGCCCCATGGCCCACGCGCCTTTCGACATCATCAGCAACTACTACCGCGGCTGGCGCGGCACGATCGTCGACATGTATTCCAGGCCGGAGAAGATGAAGGCCCTCATGGAGCGCCTGCTTCCCTGGCAACTGCAGTACGGCATGGACGGCGCCAAGGCCCAGGGGCACCCCATCGTCACCGTCTACCTCTACAAGGGCGCCGACGGCCTCATGTCCGAGGAGCAGTACGAGGAGTTCTACTGGCCGACGCTCAAGAAGCTCATCCTCGGCCTGGTGGAAGAGGGTCTGCTCGTCTGGGTCTTCACGCAGGGCAAGTACGACTCGCGCCTGCACCACTTCAGGGAGATCCCTGCTGGGACGTGCCTGATCCACCTCGAGAGCGGCACCGACGCCTTCCTTGCGAAGGAGGTGCTGGCGGGTTCGCAGTGCATCGAGGGCAACGTGTCGAGCGCGATGCTGGCCACGGCGTCGGTCGCAGAAGTCGAAGCCTACTGCGTGAAGCTCGCCGAGGTCTGCGGCAAGGGCGGCGGCTTCATGATGGACTTCTCGGCCTTCCTCGACGAGGCCAGGCGAGAGAACGTCAAGAGGATGATCGAGGTCGCGAAGCGCTACGGGAGATCATCGTCATGATCAAGTGCATCCTCTTCGACAAGGACGGGACTCTCCTCGAGTTCCACTCGACACAGCACTACATCTACACGGCCGTTCTTGCCAGTCTGAAGGACGACTACCAGGTCCCTGAGCCGCTGGTGCAGCAGCTGAGCGAAGCGTTGGGACACCTGCCGGATCGACTCACACCCGACAGCCTGATCCAGTTCTCGACCAACCAGCAGATCGCGCAAGCTCTGTTCGACACCTCCCGGAACTATGCCGAGGAGCGCCGGTGGCCGCAGCCCTACGACGCGAACGACCTGCTGGAGCTGATCGAGCGGCTCTCTCTCGGCGAGGACGTTCCCTATGTCGCTCTGCCGAACGTGCCGGAGACACTCAGGTACCTGAGGCAGAGGGACTACAGACTGGGCGTCGCCACCGTGGACACGCTCACTGCGACTGTCGCAGGACTCACGAAGACGGGGATCCTGGAGTACTTCGAGTACCTCGGTACGGGTGAGGCATCGACTCCGAAGCCCGACGCATCCCTGGCGGACGGATTCTGCAGTCAGTGCGGCATTCTGCCGAACGAGCTGCTCATCGTCGGAGACGGCGAGAACGACATGCTGTTCGCCCACAACGCTGGGGCGCACTTCATAGGTATCGACACCGCCGGTGAGGGCACTTCATCGGTCTTTCGGGAAGCCGGTCAGCGGTCCGTAGCCGATATGCGAGAGATCATCGGCATACTCGGCCTCTAGTCAGGAGGCGAGCTGGTCGCAGGTCGACATCGCCGGCCGCGGCGGAGCCGTCATCTTGCCGCTGCCCTGCGTGTGAGAGGAGAGATCGTGAACACGCCGTCCCCGTCGGAGCTGACGGACAGGATCGTTGAGAAGGCCAAGTCGCTGGGCGCGTCCGTCGTGGGGATCGCCGACGTCGGCACTCTGAAGGGCTCGCCTTCGCACCGCATCTACCCGAAGATCGGCATGGACCCCGAGGTGCCCTGGCAAGACGCCCCGGAGGAAGCCCTGCACCACGAGGTCGAGTGGCCTGCCGACGCCGTCTCCGCCGTCGTGATCGGGGTCGAGCACCCCGTCAGCCGGCCGGAGCTCGACTGGTACGACGGCAAGGGCACGCCCGGCAACCGCATCCTCATCCGCATCACCAAGGAGCTGTCTGCGTGGCTCGAGGAGACGTACTCGGTCAGGAGCTACCGGCCGCCGTACTTCATCGAGAGCACCGGGATCTTCCTGAAGGACTCGGCCGTGCTGGCCGGCCTCGGATGCATTGGCAGGAACAACATGGTCGTCACGCCGGAGTTCGGCCCGCGCATCCGCTGGCGGGCGCTGCTCGTGGACCGCGCGGCGGAGGCCACCGGGCCAGTCGACTACGACCCCTGCGAGGGCTGCCCGCAGCCGTGCCGCAAAGCCTGCCCAGTCAAGGCGTTCGACCACACTGCCTATTCGTCTTCCGAGCTGGGACAGTCCATCCTGCCGGGCATCAACGGCACCTATGACCGCGTGACCTGCAACACCAAGATGTCGCGCGACGTCGAGAAAGCCGCCAGGGCGATGGCGGCGAGCGATGAAGAGGGCGAGGCGCTGGCGTCGACGATGAACGCCTTCGAAGAGGCCATCTTGGCGCTGCCGAAGGGCGAGGGTGAACCTCAGTACGGCGTCAAGTACTGCAGGATGTGCGAGCTGAGCTGCCCGGTGGGCAGGCACCCCAAGACTCGCTGAACCGGGAAGCGCGCTCGGGCAGGCGGCAAGGCCGTGCCGGGCGTCAGAGGTCTTCGGGGCGAAGTCCGCTGTGCTTGGCCAGGCGCGCAAGCATCCGCGGCCCGATCTCCTCGTTATCGTGAAATGCGAAGACCAGATCGGGCCGACCGGGACGGGTGAGATGGACCTGCGTGGACGGCTTTCGGACCTTCGCCACGAGCTGAGGTCGCTGTTCGAGGCCCTGTCTCGCGTATGCTCGAGCTAGCAGTCGCAGCTCGGTTCGCTGCCGGTGAGCCACCCGTGGATGATCGCCTGAGCGCAGCCCACGCCGGGCTCGACGCCGATGGCGCCGGGGACGCAGTTGAGGGCGCAGGCGCCGCATTCCATACAGGCGCCCCGGTCGACGAGCGCGGCGCGGCCGTCTGCGATGGCGAAGACGGCGTGCGGGCAGACGGCGACGCACAGCCCGCAGCCATTGCAGAGCGCGGCGTCCAGCTCGAGAGTGATGGCCTCTTCGATGTAGCGCAGCGGTGACATCGCTCTCACCTTCCCAGTATGTCGGCCAGCCAGGCGCCGACTGCCACGGCAGCTGCGGCGCCTTGCCAGGGTAGCGCCCGGCGCATCTCGAGCTCGACGCCGGAGGGCGAGGTGATCGGCGAGGAGCCGGTGAAGTTCATGGCCGCGTAGGAGGACACGGCGGGGACGCCCGCAAGCAGCGCGAGCTTGGCGGCGGGCGAGAGGCGGCGCCCGAGCGTCGCCGTGGCGGCCGTTGCCAGGACTCCTCCGGCCACGGCGCCCTTCAATGAGAAGGCGCGGCCGGGCAGCCACGGAAGGGCGAGGGGCGTCACGCCGCCGCCGGCCAGCAAGGCAAGCGCCCCGGCGCCGATGATCGGGGCGCCCCGGCGCAGCGCTCGGCCCAGCGAGACTCCGTCCGCACCTACGGACGAGGCCGCAAGGATGCCACCGCAGGCCAGCAGCGCGCGGCGATCCCAGGCGAAACGGAGCTCCGCAGGCGCCAGCACGGCACGGTCGCGCAGGTCGAAGGTGACCTTGCGCATCTCCGCGTCGGCCTTCATGCCGGCGGTGAGGAACCCCGGCAGGTCGGCGACGCGCACCGGGCCGAACACTGCCCGAAAGCCGCACGCCGCCTTGACCTTGTGGGCCGCGACTCCGGGCGCCGAGAGCTGCGGGAGGATGAGCCGCCGGTGTTCCACGACCTCGCCCAGGCGCGTCTCCACGACCATGCGCGCGACCTCCTCCGCGGAGAAGGTGCCCTTGCCGGCGGCGCACCAGACGTTGATGCCGCGCGTGTCGACGACCAGCAGCCAGGCGTCGAGCTCGTCCAGCGACGAGCGCACTTCATCAATGGTCAACTTGTAGTTGCCCGTGACGAGCACCGGGGAGGTCGATGAAGGCGCCCCCAGGGCGTAGAGACCGGGCTTCACCCGGTAGTCGTCGCGGCCGAAACCCCAGCGCATGCGCCAGGTGCCGAGGCGATCCGCGGAGGTGAGGTCGCGGGACACGCGCGGGACGGGTCCAACCGGCGTTTCCACGGCGCCCGAGACGTAGGCCGCCGGGCCATAGGGATAGTCGGCGGGAGGCGCAGGCGGGGCGCCGCAGCAGGACGTCTGCCGGCGCGCCGGCTCTTCCGGCTTCGGCGCGCCGCAGCAGGCGCTCTGCTTCTCCGCCGGCGCCGACTCGACCGCGCCGCAGCACGAGCCGCCGGGCTTGGGCGCTGGGCCGCAGCAACTCGGTGCGGAAGCCTGTCGCTCGCCGCCTGTCATCGCGCCTCGCGCCTCCTCCGTCATGGCCCTTCCGTCTCTCGCGCTCACGATGCGCTGCGCCGTGCCGGCTTGGCCACGGCGGTCGCGCAGGCGCTCTCGGTCCGGTCCAGATCCGGCGGCGCGCTGCGCAGACGCGCGACGCACGCCGTGAAGCCCTCCAGATCGCGGTCGAAGCGCGCCCGGTCGATCGAGTAGTACGTGCGCGCACCCTCACCGCGCATGGTCACGAGCCCGGCGTCTCGCAGCAGGGCCAGATGGTGCGAGACCAGCGGCTGGCTCACGTCGAGCGGCCCCGTCATCTCGCAGACGCAGCGCTCACCGCCGAGCAGGAACTCGATGATCTGCGCCCGCGTCGGGTTGCAGAACGCCTTGAAGAACGGGACGAACTCGACGATGCTGCCGGCTTCTGCGGGGTCCTTGGCGATCTTCATGTCAGCTCCTCGGTGGGTCGCAGGCGACCTCAGCGACGCCGGCGGCCACCGCCGCCGGCACCGGGTCGTCCGTCATGCCCCAGTACTTGCGCCCCATCCAGAGGGCGACGTTGACGAGCCCGATCATCACCGGCACCTCGATCAGCGGCCCGATCACGGCGGCGAACGCCACACCGGAGCCGATGCCGAACACGGCGATGCTCACGGCGATCGCCAGCTCGAAGTTGTTGCTCGCCGCGGTGAACGAGAGGGTCGCCGTCTTCGAGTAGTCGGCGCCGATCTTGCGCCCCATGAAGAAGCTCACGAAGAACATGATCACGAAGTAGAAGAGCAGCGGGATGGCGATGCGCACCACATCGAGCGGCAGCTTGACGATGAGGTGGCCCTTGAGACTGAACATCACGAGGATGGTGAACAGCAGGGCGATGAGCGTGAGCGGGCTGATGCGCGGGATGAACTCCTGCTCGTACCACTCGCGCCCCTTGTACTTGAGCCCGAGGTAGCGCGTCAGCATTCCGGCGAGGAACGGGATCCCGAGGTAGATGAAGACGCTCTTGGCGATCTGGCCGATGGAGACGCCGACGGCGACGCCGTGGAGGCCGAAGAGCGGCGGCAGCTTGGTCACGAAGATCCAGGCGAAGAGGCTGAAGAACACGACCTGGAAGACCGCATTGAAGGCGACAAGCCCGGCGGCGTACTCCGTGTCGCCCCTGGCGAGCTGGTTCCACACGATCACCATGGCGATGCAGCGCGCCAGGCCGATGATGATGAGGCCGACCATGTACTGCGGGTAGTTGTGCAGGAAGATGATGGCGAGAAAGAACATCAGCAGAGGGCCGATCACCCAGTTCTGCACCAGGCTGAGCCCGAGGATCTTGTAGTCGCGAAAGACGTCGCCGAGCTCCTCGTACTTCACCCTGGCGAGCGGCGGATACATCATCACGATGAGCCCGATGGCGATGGGGATGTTGGTCGTGCCCACCGACCACTTCTGGATGAACGTGGGCGGGCCGCTGAACGCCCAGCCGAGACCGACGCCGACGAACATGGCGAGGAAGATCCACAGGGTCAGGTAGCGGTCGAGGAAGGAGAGTCGCTTGATCGTGCCTTCGGCCATGTCCGTGTTCTCCTCAAGGGATGGGCAGTCGTGGGCAGCGAACGCCCGTCGTCCGACGAAGTTTACATTGACGAATGTTTATGGTCAACGTACATTGATATAACGATAGTGGCATGACACCCGATGGCGCCGTTCGCCTCCATGCAGAAAGCAGGGCCAGTGAAGACGATCGAGATCGACCGGCCGTTCGCCGTCTTCTCCGACGTGCACGGCAACCTCCCCGGCCTGGAGGCGATCCTCGCCGACATCGCCCGCAGGGGAGTCGCCCGGACGCTCAGCCTGGGCGACCTCGTCGGCTACGGCCCATCACCGAACGAGGTGGCCCTGCTCGTGCGCGACTCCGGCATCCCGTCGCTCATGGGCAACTACGACCAGGGCATCGGGTTCGAGACCGGCGACTGCGGCTGCGTCTACAAGACCGACGAGCAGCGCGCCGAGGGCGCCGCCTCACTGGCGTGGACCCAGGACGCCGTCAGCGACGAGGTCAAAGCCTACCTGCGCACGCTCGAGGACCACTTCAGGTTGAAGACGCCGGCCGGCGAGATCCTCGCCGTGCACGGCAGCCCGCGGCGCATCAACGAGTACCTCTTCGAGGACCGGCCGGTGTCGGCCATGGAGCGCATGGCGCGCGAGAACCCCTACCCGGCGATCCTCTTCGGGCACACACACCTGCCCTATGCTCGCCAGGTCGCCGACACCACCTTCGTCAACGTAGGCAGTGGCGGGCGTCCCAAGGACGGCGACTGGCGCGTCTGCTACGCGATCGTCGACCCGGCACGGCTGGGCGACGGCGAAGGCTTAGTCGAGTTCGTGCGCGTGCCCTACGACTACGACCGGCTGGGCCGCGAACTGGCGGCGACGCCGCTGGTCACAAGCTTCGCCGGGCCGTCGGCGGCCTGGACCGAGCCTGCACCGACCTGTGCCGCCGGGCGCACACGACCCGAAGGAGCATGGTGACGACCACCCATCAGGACGCGCGGCCCATCATCGAGTGGGGCCCCACGATCGACGCCGCCGCGTGCACCGGCTGCGGCACCTGCATCGACTTCTGCCACAACGACGTGTACCGCTGGTCGGAGGACGAGAGCACGGTGGTCGTCGCCTTCAAGACGCACTGCGTCACCGGCTGCTCTCACTGCGGGACCCTCTGCGAGACGCAGGCGATCTCGTTCCCGACCGTCGAGGACATCAAGCGCGCGCGCCGCGGTGAGTAAGGACGTGACGCTGCGCCAAGCCGGGCAGCCGCCCGGCTCAAGGTCGACTGCTAACGCGATCCTAACCGCGTAGCCCTACTCTGCCGCCACTCGATACCGATCGGAGACAGCCGTGAGCAAGACGAAGGTGCTCTTCCTTTGCACCGGCAACACGGCCCGCAGCCAGATGGCGGAAGCCTTCCTGCGCGCCTACGCCGGTGACCACTTCGACGTCTACAGCGCGGGTCTGAAGCCGCGGGAGATCGACCCGCTGACGATCAGCGTCATGGCCGAACGCGGCTTCGACCTGGCCGGACAGCGCGCCAAGGGGCTCGACGAGTACCTCGGCACGGTGCACTTCGGCTACCTCGTGACGGTGTGCCAGCGGGCTCAGGAGGAGTGCCCCGTGTTTCCCTTCGTGCACGAACGCCTCTCCTGGCCGTTCGAGGACCCGGCGAAGGCCGAAGGTAGTGAGGAAGTGCGACTCGATGCGTTCCGCCGAGTGCGAGACGAAATCGACGAACGTATCCGCCGTTGGCTGCAGGACGAGCTGCACCTCCCAATCCAAGTGCCCTCCGAGCCGAAGTCGTGAAAGCCAAGGCACTAGCGACCGGGTAGGCGACCGGGTAGGCAGAGGGCGACTGCACGCAGGGAGAGCGTTGTCGAAATGACAACGTGGTGGGCCCAGCAGGACTCGAACCTGCGACCGATCGATTATGAGTCGACTGCTCTGACCAACTGAGCTATAGGCCCACGCGTGCCGGGAGGCCGGCCGGCCGCGTCGCAGAAGACCGGCCGGCCCCGCGAAGGCGAGGAGCAGCCTCGCGGAGCGCCCCAATGATACGCTCTGCGCGACCGGCAATGCACGGACGCACGAGGAGGGGCACGAGGTGGCGGAACCGCCGGCACAGGACCAGGTGATGCGGGCATCGGAGCTCGTGCGCCGCACGGCGATCATCACGTGCACGATCATCGGCATCCTCGTGCTCGTCCTCCTGCTCGTGAAGGTCCGGAGTATCCTCCTCTGGGTGCTCATCGGCATCATCCTGGCGATCGCGCTCAAGCCGGCGGTGGACTGGCTCGTCCGGCACCGCTTCAACCGAGTGCTCGCGGCGCTGCTCGTGTCCGTCGTCACCCTGGGCATCATCGTCGCCGTGCTGTTCGCCATCGCCGCGCCCGTCGTGCTCCAGTCCGGCGACTTCATCCGCGCCCTGCCGCAGCTCGTGCACTCGCTCTTCGTGCGCGGCGGCCAGCTCAACTTCGTCGAAGTGCGGCTGCACGTGCTCGAGCACCTGCGCGCCATAACGCCGTCGCAGGTGGTCAAGGTCCTGATGGGCAACCAGCAGACGATCATCGGCGCCGTGACCGCGGCCGCGACCCTGGTGGCGGCGGTCGTCACCATCCTCACGATCATGGTGATGATGCTCATCGAGGGCCCCCGGGCGTGGGGTTCTCTCCTGGAGTCGCTGGTCGAGAACGAGCGCGGCTGGGCGGAGCGCATCGGCCAGAACTTCCTGCGCGCCACCGGCGGCTACGTGCGCGGCAACCTCGCCATCAGCCTCGTCGCCGGCATCGCCTCCTACATCGTGCTCAAGATCCTCGGGGTGCCGTATGCCGAGACACTCGCCGTGCTGGTTGCGATCCTCGACATCGTGCCGCTGGTCGGAGCGACCATCGGCGCCGTGATCGTCTGCATCGTCGGCTTCGCCGCCGGCGGCCACTGGAGCGGCTTCGTGACCGGCATAGTGCTGGTCGTCTTCTTCGTCCTGTACCAGCAGTTCGAGAACAACGTGCTGCAGAACATGGTGTACTCGCGCACGGTGTCGCTGTCGCCGCTCGTGGTGTTCATCGCAGCGCTGGTCGGCGCCTCGCTGCTCGGCATCGTCGGCGTGCTGCTGGCGATCCCGCTGGCTTCCGCCGGCTGGGTGCTGGGGCGCGACCTGATCGCCCTGCGCAAGGAGCGCCACGGCGGCGCGCCGCACGAGCCGATGATCGGGACGTCGCCGCCGGGGGATCCGCCGGGCTGAGCCGGCGGCGAGGCGAATCGAGACCTGGTCGGCCGGCCGCAGCGAACGCCGCGGCGGAGCGCGAGTCGCCCTGACGCCGGGACCGCGCTACCCGGCCGACCTGACCTCGACGAGCGTCGAGTGGAGCCGTGCGCCGCGGCTCGGCAGGGTCGGGACGGCGGTCGTGAGGACGTTCGCGGAGCCCGCCGTATCGACGCCGTGAGAGTCGAAGCGCGGCTCCACTCCGGCCATCAGCGAGACGACGCCGGCCATCACCTGGGCCGTCACGCGACACGGAAGGCGCATCGTGCCCTGCGCGCTCGTGACGATCACCTCGTCGCCGTCGGCCAGGCCACGCGCGGCGGCATCGCCCGGGCTCACCCACAAGGCGCGGTCGTCGCGAGCGCGGAACCAGGGGATCTCGGCCAGCTGCGTGTGGACGCGGAAGCGGGACTTTGGAGTCACGAGGCGCAGGGGAAACGCCTCATCCGCCGCGAGGACTCGGGCCGTGGGCGTGGCCGTGAGACCCGCCGCGACGCAGCCAGAGCCGCTCAACTCGACCTTGCCAGACGGCGTGGCGAGCGGCGCGCCCGCGGGGTCCGCCGCGAACGCGGCCAAACCGACCCGCTCCTGGTCGGCCCCCCAGTAGATGCCGCTGCGCCGGAACTCCTCGGCGTCGCTGATCTCCGAGTCGGCCACGCAGGCGCGCAGCCATGCGTCGGCGTCCCTGCCGTCCGTGTAGGCGTGGCCACAGCCCATGGCCTCGGCGAGGTCGGCGAAGATGGCGTAGTCGTCGCGCGCCTGCCCCGGAGGCGCCGTCACGCGGTGGGAGAAGAGCAGGTAGTTGGCCAGCGTGAAGACGACGTCGTCGCGCTCGAGCCAGTGCGTGGCCGGCAGCACCACATCGCAGTAGCTGGCGGTCGTCGTGAGGAAGAGGTCGTGGCAGACGGAGAACTCCAGCGCCTGCATGGCGCGGATGCTCGCGGCCACGTCCGCGCCCTGCACGACGTAGTTGCCGCCGACGTTGTAGGCGGCGCGGATGTCGGCGGGGTAGCCGCCCGCGCGCCCGCGGAGCACGGCGTCCGCCCAGTCGTTGGCCGGGACGCCGCTGGAAGCGGGCGCCGGAGGCACGGGGATCTTCGCGATCCGGGGCTGCGGCAGGCCGCCCCACGTGCGCCCGCCGCTCGACCCTCCCAGGCGGCCGAGGTCGCCGGTCACCGTCTGCAGGGCGATGGCGAGGCGGACCGCCTCCTCCCCGCCGACGGTCCGCTGGATCGAAAGGCCCGGCACGAGCGCGACGGGCCGGTGGCGCGCCCACTCGTGCGCCAGCGCGACGATGCGCGCCGCCGGCACGCCGCAGATGCGCTCGGCCCACTCCGGCGTGGCCGGCTCCCCGCCGGCGCCGGAGCCGGCGTCGTCCAGGCCCAGCACCCGGCGCCTGAGGGCCGCGTACCCCGACGCGTGCGCGGCGACGGACTTCTCGTCGACCGTGCCCTCGGTGATGAACACGTGCAGCAGCGCCAGCATGAGGGCGCTGTCGGTGCCCGGCCACACCGGCAGCCACTCGGTGCCGAGCAGCCTCGCCGTCGTGGTGCGGCGCGGGTCGATCACGACGACGGGCACGCCGCGCCGCTTGGCCTCGCGCACGCGCGCCCGCCACTCGCAGCCCATGATGCAGTCGACGAGGTTGGCTCCCCAGAGGACGATCATCCCCGAGTCCCGCAACGTGGCCGGGTCGATGCCGGCCTGTTGCGTGCCCAGGACCACCGGCTGCGTGTACCTCGACGTAGCCGAGCTGTAGCTGTCGGTCTGCTCGACGTGCCCGCCGATGAGATTGAGGAAGCGCGCCGGCAGGTCCACGGTGTCGTGCACGACGCCGCGGCACGAGCCCGAGCCTCCCAGAGAGATGATGGCGCCGTCGCCGTGCTTCTCGCGCACGGCGCCGAGGCCGTCGGCGACCAGCCGCACGGCCTCCGTCCAGCTCGCCTCGCGGAACCGGCCGGAGCCGCGGGGGCCGGTGCGCACGAGCGGCGTCGTGAGCCGCTCGGGCGCCTGCTGCTGCATCCAGGCGCGGTGGCCGCGCACGCAGCCCTTGAGGTGCGGGCCGCCGGCGGGGTTGTCGGCGATGCGCATGACGCGGCCGCCCTCGACTGTGGCCAGCAGCGGGCAGCCGCCGCCACAGTCGCGATTGCAGGCGACCGGCAAGGTCGTCGACCCATTCTGTGTGCGCACGGTCATCCGAATCCAGCCTCCCGTCGTCGGTCCCGACCGTGAGAGGATACCGGATGTGGAGGGCCGGGCCGCAAGTGCGGCCCGGCCCGGTGCGCTCCGGCGGAGCCGTCTCTCTCCCCCGGAGCAACTCGAACGCGACGTGCGCGGCGGCCCGGAGGCCGGCCAACCAGCGGCGCGTCAGACGCTCTTGAGGCGCTCCACGAGCGCCGGCACCACCTCGTAGAGGTCGCCGACGATGCCGTAGTCGGCCATCGCGAAGATCGGCGCCTCTTTGTCCTTGTTGACGGCGGCGATCAGCTTGGCGCCGGCCACGCCGACGGTGTGCTGGATCTGGCCGCTGACCCCGACGCTCAGATACAGGTCGGGGGCCGTCTTGGCACCGGAGAGGCCGATGATGCGGTCCTCGCCCAGCCACTCGAAGTCGGCGAGGCTCTTGGTGCAGCCGACGACGGCCTCGAGGGCCGCAGCCAGCTGGTCGCCCAGAGCCAGGTCCTCGCGCGCGTTGAAGCCGCGGCCGACGCCGACGATGCGCGGCGCCGCGTCGAGGTTGACGTGCTCGCCTTCCTTCGCCCGGCGGTCGACGACCTTGACGCTCGAGCTGACGTCGAGAGTCGGCGTCTCCACGGCGCCGGCCCCGGCGCTCGCGCCCTCGGCGCTGAACGTCTTGGGCATCACGGCGAAGACCTTGACCGCCGTGCCCAGCTTCTCGCGCGCCACCGTGGCGCCGCCGAAGGCGTAGCGCCCGGCGACTAGATCGCCGCCCTCGGCGACGAGGCTGTTGACATCGCTGACGCAGCCGGCGCCGAGCTTCTGCGCCAGGCGCGGCGCCGTCTCCTTGCCGCGCCGCGTGGAGCCGACGAGCACGATGCTCGCGCCGGCCAGCTCGGCGATCTGCGCCAGGCCGGCGGCCACTGCGTCGGCCGGCCAGCCCTCGAACGCGGCGTCTTCGCTCACGTACACGGTGTCGGCGCCGGCGGCGGCGAGCTCGCTCGCCGCGGCTCCGGCGCCAGGCCCCAGGGCCACGGCGCTCACGCCGAGGCCGAGGGCCGCACCAAGCTCTTTACCACCAGCGACCAGCTCGCGGGCGGTCTCGACCTTCTCGCTGTAGACAAGCACTGCGGCCATCGTTACCTCCCCAGGACGCCTTCTTTGATGAGGGCATTGACGAAGGCGTCGGCCTGCTCGGCCGCGCTCCCGTCGAACAGGATGTGCTTGCGGTCCTGCTCCTCCGCGAGGTTGCTGACGATCTCGCGCGTGGGCGCGAGCTGCGCCGCGTCGAGGCCGAGGTCGGCGAGCGACCACACCTGCAGCGGCTTGCTCTTGGCTTTCATGATCTGCATGAGGCCCGGGATCGTGGGCTCGTTGATCTCGCTCACGACGGTGACGACCGCCGGCAGCGGGGCCTCGAGCGTCTCGAGCATGTCGTCCATGCTGCGCTCGCAGCGCACGGCGCCGCCCACGGCCTCGACCTTGCGCGCGTAGCCGATCTGCGGCAGGCCCAGGATCTCGGCGACGCGGGCGCCGACCTGCCCGCTGTAGTTGTCCGTCGAACCTTCGCCGAACAGGAGCAGGTCGCAGGCCCCGATCTTCTTGACGGCGGCGGCGAGAGCTGTGGCCACCGCCGCCTGGTCCGGCGCCGCCAGCGCCGGGTCGTCGATGACGACGGCTTCGTCGGCGCCCATCGCGAGCGCGACCTTGACGTCCTCGGCGGCCTTGCGGTTGCCTTCGGCCAGGCACAAGGCCGTCACCTTGCCGCCGGCGGCGGCGCGCAGGTCGACGGCCGCCTGCAGGGCGTTCTTCTCGAGGTCGCCGATCTTGTACGGCACGGCCTCGGTGACCGCCACGCGATCCTTGACGCGGACCATCTGCAGGTCCGGGTTGGTCTTCACACAGACGACGATGTCCACAGCGTCATCCCCTTTCGTCGCGGTCGCCCGCTCAACTCATCCGGTACTGCACGCCGAACTGGCCGCGCGGGTACGTCCACGTGAGGGCCTTGGCGTCGCAGCAGATCAGGCAGGTGCCGCACTCCAGGCAGCCCTCCCAATTGACCGTCATGCGGCCCTGGTCGTCGCGCTCGTACAGGTCGGCCGGGCACACGTAGAGGCAGGCCTCGTCGGTGCACACCGCCTTGCACACGTCGTTGTCGATGACGATGTGCGGCTCCTTGTCGAGCTTGAAGACGTCGAGGCCAAGCTTGGCGTCGATCTTCATCGGCATGGCTCCTCCCTCAGATCTTCCGCATCGACCAGGCGTCCTTGACGGTCGCCACACTCATGAAGTCGCGCCGGACGCCGCGCCAGGCCTTCTTGACGATGCCCGCCTGCGGCTGGTCGTCGATGGTGTAGACGCTCTCCAGCAGGCGGCCGATGGCCTGGGGGTAGTGGGTGAAGAGGCGCGGGTTCTCCATGACATTCGGGATCGAGCGGGCCGTCTCCAGGTCCCTGAGCACGAAGCTTCGCTGCGCGACAGCTTCGTGCTCAGGGACCTGGAG
>Ga0118677_10001733_pt1 | contig 43113 bp, 59 predicted proteins | sample AliMusrvi5mmetaG_FD_86154 | JGI IMG/M metagenome (GOLD analysis project Ga0118677, IMG submission 86154)
TTATTTTGGCGTTGAGTCCAAGGTATTTTTTCATAGTTTGATTGGTTGTTGTTTTAGTTCCCCAGCACGGCCACGCCGTTCGATAGCGCCGCCGCCTCGCCTTGCAGAATCGCCAGCGCGTTCGTGCCGGTCGGCGGCTTGGAATAGTTCTGGATGGTGTAGCTCAAGATGGTGAACTGATCGTCCGCCGGACTTGAACTGATGGTCGCCGTCCAGTTGGTGTTCCCTGTGATGGCGACGATGACGGGAGAGATTTGGTTCGTCATGCTCAAAATCGGCGTGCCAGTAAGTCCGTTCCGCATCTGGCCGGAAAGGGGATTCTGGAACGGATGCGTGTACTGCGACCAGAAGGCCACCTGCAATTCCGCCACAGAGACGGAGATGCTGGCCTTGGCCTGCGCCGTCGCCACGATGGTTTGCGCGAGGTTGGTTTGCGCGAGGTTGGTCTGCGCGTTGATGTTAATAACCGCAACTCCGAGGAGTGCGCCGATGATGAGTAGTTTTTTCATAATTTTACTGGATACGACTGCGAGTGTTTTTTTCATAATTTTACTGGATACGAATGTATGCGCCAGACGTGCTTTGCGCCTGATACGCGATGGTTTGACCGGCGGTTAAAGTTATTACGGCGGCGTCAGCAAATGAGCCGCCGGTCACGCTTAAAGTGGTGACAATGGACTTGGTGTGGACGCGATAAATCTGACCAACTAAAGTAGAAGACGAAGGCAAGGCTATGGTGATGCTGGTAATAGTTGAACCACTGGAAAGGTAGATTGTTTCATTCCAGTAAGACGTCGAAGCCGTGACAGTTCCACTAGTCGCTGAAGAGGTCGTCAAATGAGGAGCGACATCTTTCGCCGCCTCATTGACTGAACCCGCAACGTAAATGTTTGCATCATTCGTCATGTAACTCGAAAAGTGAGATGTTCCATTTACGTCTAACTGCGCTTTCGGCGTAAGTGTTCCGATACCGGTGAATCCCTCGACCGCAAGGCCGTTATTGGGCAGCAAGTGGCCAGCCGCGTAGTCGGTGCCGATGCCGACGCCTTGAACCGTGTTTGCGCTCGTGCCTGCGCCGATGCCAAGTAATGGCCGCTGGCCGCTGGTAGAACTACCACCAATTGCGGAATAGAAGATGTTTTGGCCTGCATAGTTTCCGTTGTCGGAAAACTTCCAAGTTGCGGCAGGTGTGTCGGACAGCGGGGCCTCCCCGCCATAAGTGTAAAAGTTCAGAGCGCACTGGCCGTAGCCGCCCTGTGTAACTAAGTTAATGTGCGCGTAAGTGGAGTTGGTGTCACCACTATTGAAATTATATTCGCCGGATGCCGAGTTCACGTTAAAATCGCCTCCACTATTGCCGATGTTGCCATTGACATCCAAGATATACTGTGGAGAAGTGGTTCCAACCCCGAAATTGCCGTTATTATTTCCATTGACATAGTTTCCGTTGCCATTTGAAAAATAATAGCTGTCGCTCGCGCTGTTCCCCAAATCACCGTTCACATCCAAGGTATAATACGGCGTGCCGGTTCCAATTCCAACTAAAGTGCTATTAAATGAAGATTCCAGTTCGATAACTCCGTTTCCGCTGTCAATGTCAACGCCAACATCGGAGCCACCGTCATCAACAGCCGCCAAATGCATTATGCCACTTGAGGTTATTGCTAAATCACTAGGGGAAGAAATACTAGGTCCAACGATCAGGTTGCCACTCCCGTCAATCGTTACAGCCCCATTCGCAAACGCCGCGCTGCCGTTCTTGTTCAGGCTATTCGTCGCCCCGTTCGCGCCGTGCATCAGGAGAAACGCTCCCGTGCTGTTCGTGCTGCGGTCAAAGATTTCCAAGTCCGCAGAGGCGTTGGAGTTGGTGTCGTGTTCGTCGCGCCAAATCCTCACCACGGGGTCGTTCGTGCCAATGGGAGCCGTCCAGCCCTTCTGAATCAGCTTCGCCGCCAGCCCATTTTCGGATGAGGCGTAGACCCCCACGGCATTGACGGAATCAAACCGCCCGCCAAAGCCGAGCGACGACCAGCCCTGAACCGGCGTATAAGTGGCAAAGGGTGCGCCGTAAGTCCATTCGCCCGTCCACAGCGCGGCGGCATTGGGACTCTGGAAGCTCGATGCGGTCAGGTTGCCGCTCCCATCAATCGTTACAGCCCCATTCGCAAACGACGCACTTGTTGTGACTTTCAAGTCACCGTCAGACCAGACGCCGTGACCACCAGCCGAAGTGCCGTAGATTCCGTATTTACTAGAATTAGCTGAATAGCCAGAGACACCTTCAGCAACAGATGAATAGCCAGAGACACCGACATCAACAGATGATTCACCATAGACACCGGCAGCACCATCTGAATCGCCATAGACACCGACATTAACAGCTGAATAGCCAGAGACACCGACATCAACAGATGATTCACCATAGACACCGGCGAATCCGCCGACGCCGTCTGAGCCAATTGTTGCATTGTTATTCGCGAACGACGCACTCCCATCTGAGCCATTAAGTTGAATAGCATGATTGCCCGCACTGATATTGTTCGCTGTGATGTTTTTATTTGTTATTCCAACTGCACCAAATATCCCATTGCCGTTTGCATTCACACTAAAATTCGTCCCGTTATTCATGGCATACGCCGGAGCCGTCACTGTCGCACTCCCGCTGTTCGTCACCAAGCCGCTGGGGATGTTCGTAATCAGCCCCGTCGTGTTCGTTACCGCGCCGGAGAGGAAGCTCGCCACAGTCGCCTTCCCGACGGTCAGGTTCACATTCGTCGTCAATCTTCCGTTTGCATCCAAACCCAGCGTTGCGGACGCCATATCACTGGACGGTGTGGTGATAAACAGATTTGTTCCAGCTAACGAGTTGCTGCCGGTGTAAGTGTTCACGCCGCTTAATGTAGGTATGTTAGTCGTAGCAAAAGTCCACGTAATCACGCCGGAAGCATTTGTTACGCTTGTCCATGTTCCACTTCCAGTAACGGCAATGCTGTTGGTGAAGCTGTTGGTCAACGCCAGCGTCAATGCGCCGTTCTGTGTCAACAAAGCTGAACCATTAAGGCCACGAGCCGTGAGGCTGGCGGTTGCTCCGACTAAATTCGTAGCGTAATTTGCGTTCGTCGCGCTGGCCACGGTTGAGCCAAAAAGATAGAAGGCTCCGGCGTTTGAGTAGGCAATGCTACCAAGCAAGGCCATTCTGTCCCTGAAAACATTCACGGTTGTGTTTGTTGTGGCAATCAAATTTGGCGGGGCAGACAAATCAGTATTGAACACATTCCCGGCGGTCGGGTTTTGCAAATACTGCTGATACACGGAATAAACCTGAGAGATGCAGTTCGTTGAATGCAGGTTGTAAACGTTGCGCTCGGCAGTGAAGGTGGTCGAGTTGCCGCTGCCTCCACCTAAATTGATGTTGTATGGGTTGACTGAAAATGCCACGTTATAGCCCGGACTGTAGCCGTCCGCGCTTTGGCCGTCTTCTTCATCAAAGGTGCAATCCGAAACGAAAATGCTAATGCCTTGAGCGGCAATGCCACGCGATGGATCGCCGTAGGCATTTGCGTATTTTGCAGCTCCTGGCCACTGGTGAAACGCGCAGCGCTGAAACACAAACCAGTTGGTTGCCATCGACATCATCTGGATATTGGCTCCGTCGTAATACGAGTTGAACGTGCAGTTAAGTGCCGTCCCTGTCAAAACCCCTTTATTGACAACAAACAAAGCATCGGAATACCCATTGACCGTCACGTTGTATAAAAAGACGTTTGTGCAAGTGACCGTTGGCACGGTTGGGGTTTGCGAGGTTATGACCGGAACTTCCTCGAGGTAAAGCGGATAGGTGTCATACCCCGACGGGGTGTTTGAGCAATTGATGTTGATGTTTGCAATGACCAGATTGTTGGTTAAAACAATACCGGCGACGAAGTTGTTGCCCGCCTGCCACAGCGCAAGAATTGGGGTTGACCCGTTTGTATCCCCCACAATCTGGACGCCAGCGGGAACTAAAGTCCCCGATGAATTCAGCCAATACGAACCGCTGTAAATGTAAATCACATCCCCGACCGATGCGTGGGTGACGGCATTGGTAAAGGTGGAGAATTTTTGGTTTATATTGCCGCGAACCGCAGTTGAGTCATTGCCGTTGGTGGCAACGTAAAGGATATTGGAGCTGATGGTTGGATTAAAAACAGCGTAGGGAGTCACCGTCGGAATCTGCGAGTGAACCCAAGAAATAACTCCGGATGCATTGGTTGAGTTTGACCACGCCCCGTCCCCTGAAATTGAAACGGTGTTCGTGAACTGATTTGTAACCGCAAGCGTCAATGCTCCGCTCGTCGTCAGCGAAGCAGAGCCAGATAGGCCGCGAAGGGTTGTCGATGCGCTTGCCCCGACGAGGTTTGTCGTATTGGCAGAACTGCCCGTGGTGTTGTTCGTCAACGTCGCAGGCAGTTGCGAGTTGGCGATGGCCGCGCCATTCGTCGCCGGTTGATAGGTCAATGGCGATTGAAACGCCGCCGCGTTGGAATATGCCGCCGTGCCGAGGCCGGTCACTTGCGTGGTCGGAATGTTTCCGTAAAGATTCGTTGCACCAGCCGCGTTGCCGGAAGTGTTATTTGTCAACGTGCCGGTGACAGCACTCGCGGCCACGCTCAAGCCCGCCAGATTGGTGAAGATGAAAGTGGCTGCAATGCTTCCGTTGGCGTTGGTGACGTAGGTGCTATAACCGTTCGTCGAGCCGATGGTGACAAGATAGTTGGTGGTAATGGTTGGCGCATTGGTCAACTTAGTGTAGTTCAAACTCGACGCGCTGGTGAGATAGTTTGACGAGCCGACTTGTGCGCCGATGGTCGCGGCTAGGTTCGTGATGTTGAGCGCATTGAGATTCGTGAGCGAGCCGCCGTTGAGCGTCGCCAACGTTGTCAGGTTCACGTTCGTCGGCTGGAAGGCGGCAGAGTTGGTAAGGTAGCCAGCATCGTTCACAAGAAGCGAAACATTCGCGCCATTTGTCACGCACCTATTCGCCGCAATCTGCCCGTTGGCGATGTTGGTGGACAGGTTGAGCGCACCACCGGAAAGGTTTGTCGTCGTTCCCGATGTTCCTGCATAGCTGGCCGTCGTCGCCAGCGGCACGGTTCCTAAAACAGTTCCTTGCAGGTTTAGCGTAGAACCGGATTGCAAAGTAAGCGTCCCGCCCGCACCCATTGTCACCGTTCCTCCCAGATTTCCATTGACGAAGGTTCCGCTGAATATCCCGTTGGTGGCGGGGAGAAGTCCGGCGGTGTTTGTCACTGGGCCGGAGAGGAAGCTGGCCGTCGTCGCCGTGGACGCATTGCCGGTAGTGTTGTTGGTCAATGTGCCTACGATGTTGGCGGCTTGTAGGTTAGTTAAAAATTGCCCGTTGCCGTTCGTGGTGAGCAGACCATTCGTAATGGCCGATGTGACCAATCCATTCGTAGTCGCCGTGATCAGAGCATCTACCTCTCCAGTAGAATACACGACCAGACCAGTCCGAGCCGTAGCTGGATTGGTCGTGGTCGTCCACGGAGAAGCCGTGACCGGTGCAAGCGCCAGAGCATCGAAACCCGTCGTCATCGATAATACGATGAGGACAGCCAGAATGAATTTTCTCATAATTGAACGAACGCCTGCCAGCCGGTCGTGGAGTATCCAGACATCTTGAAATAGAGCGTGTTGGCGTCTACATCTATATATGAGTATCCAGGAGGAGCCGAGACGATACCTTCTGGAGATCCATGGCCACTCAGACGATAAGGATAGACAGGAGGAGCCGCGTTAGGTGACGTCGCCGCAGGAGTAAATTCAATCTGACCTTCGCGCACACGTGTCACGTTGCCAGAGGAAGTGTTATACATCTCGATATCATATACGTAACGGCCTGGCTTAGTAGCACGCGTGACGTCTGGAGTCAGATTGATGGAGATCTTTCCAGAGGTCGTCGAGATGACCTGACAGATAAAGTCCGTCAGATTGGCCGATGTGTAGCTCTTACGAAACTGAGAGCGAAAGCTTTGACCAGTCGTATCGAGCGGCAGTCCATTCGGATCCTTTAGATCTATGATAGCCGCAAAGGCCGAGCCTTGATCGGCCGTTAAGTTAGCAACGATAGCCATAGAGATTAGTTATAATATCCGATCCTTGATCAGCTGTTAGATAAGCATATGAGGCCATTAGTAAAATCCTAAAATAGAAATCCCCCAACTATTAACAGAACTACCAGCGACGGTTCTGAAATAATCAAATGAGCCATGAGTTGGGTTTGATATAATTGATACAGGAACAAATGCCATTAAGTTTTTACCAGTATCTGCACCAGACCCTGACCAACCAACTAGTTGTGCTGTATACACAGGTCCCGTACTATCTTTACGATATTGAATCACTCCGCCTTTCTCGCCGCCTTGAGCATCAACATTCCAAATTTGAACATATAAACCGTTTGGTATTAATGTTAACGATAAAGCATTCAAATTTATAGTAGTCCATGTATTATACGCTGATGAAGTCGTGCCACTTGTATTATAATTTGGCTGAAAAAGAGATCTATAATCCGGATTACTATTATTTCCAGGATCTCCAATCATAGCATAAGGAGTTGGCAAAAGTGTCAAACTTGCAACAGCATTAGCAAGATTATTGATCTTCTGACGTTGAATCTCAAACGTATCAGATTGAAGAACCGGAAGAACCGGAGTAGTACCTGCAGGATATGTTAGTGCCATAAAATTAGAATTGTGTTACGATAGTGATTGCTTCGGTCTGACCAGGAGCTTGCGTGATTGGTACTCGATTTTGTACAAATAGCACCTCACCGGTGCCTCCGACATATTCTTCAGATGACGTAACTGAAGTGATTGTACTAGTCGTGCTAATCGGAGTCGCATAATTTGGTTTCTTATAGACTATATAGCCGCTTCCTGTTGTAAATGCTATAGGAGTAATGTTTAGTCCTGCTGATCCAAATGTTGATGAATTCTGATGATAATAGATTGTCGTAGATGACGTACCTACATTGACAAAATCGACGTAGCCTCGAGGGTTGGCGCCTGTACCACTACTGGTTTGCTCAACCACATCTCCTGCCGCAGGAACAGCAGTTCCAGAAATTGTATTGATCACAAATGACTTTAGACAGCGATATGTAATCGTTGAGCCACTCGTCGAGGTATACACTACAGGATTACGAAGCAGCGATAGCTGTCGAATTTGATCCGTCGAGGGCACATCAGCCGTTCCAGGATAGATCGAATCATATGTAAAATTGCCATAGAATCCTGCATACCAAGCAGGAAGATCCGATACGACGTCATATCCAAAACCATTTCGAGGGGTGATTCGAGGAATGATAGTCGCCGGAGAAGTTCCAGCACCAGATGTAAACCTAATCGCACCTGTTGTGTATCCGGATCCACTTGCCGTCATTATCACGCTTAAAATAGATCCTGCGGCGTCTACGCTTGTAACTATGCCAGCAGCTGAAGTCCCATCACCCTCGACTGAAAATACTGATGCCGTTGTATATCCAAGACCTCCAGATACGACACGACAGGAATATATTTTTCCAGCCGAAGCAGTAGGAGTCGTGATAAGCACCGAAGAACCCGTCGTCGTCGCGCGGCGATATATCTTGAAGAACTGATTCGAGTCGAGAGTGCTTGAAGTATTTCCAGACGCTGTCGTCAGATTCTTAGCCGATAGAGTGGCACCGGTATCCAGACCCAAATCTGACACATAGGTCCATTGATATGAATCGGAACCAGCCGCCCCGACCGTGCCTATGACAGTATTATTGGTGTGTGGCTGCACACTTACGGTTAGCTGAGAAGAAGAATCGATACCAGATTGAGCGCAGATATAGACTTTATCTCCAGATCCTGAATTCCATACGGCATAGCATGGATAGGCCGTACTTCCATTTGCCAAAGTCGAGGGATAGAAGCAACTAGGATCGGATGGATCCCATGCTTTGAAATACGTACCAGATGCCCAATTGTATCGAGGAAGCACATATCCGGCATTGCCATAAATGGCCGATTGAGAAGCCGCTGATCCTGTATTCAAAGCCACGATGACCTTCTGAAGAGCTATTAGATTGTTACGCACATCAACTTCAGTCTTAGCTGACGCAGCTGGAGAAGCAGGAGAAGCATCAGATCCATCCAATCCTCCATTATATGGATCAGACTTACCGATACCTATATAGTATTGAGAATAGAACGAGAGAGTCGCACCAGACAGTGAAGTTGTAGGCTGAGGATATATCTGAAAAGAATTTGTAGAGACGGATGTGACGATTGTGGTCATCGGCGTTGCAAACACTCCGGTGCCTGATGTTGTAGTGACGGCCATACCGACCTGCAGATTGGCAGGAATCGTGCCGGAAGATGCCGTGACCGTGATGCCAGATGAAATGCAACCTGCAATCATCACACTAGGCAGAGTCATCTCATCGAAGAATTTCTGAACGTTATTCTTTCGAAAGCGATGTGTAATAATGGCTGACATAGTTTAGTTGAGGATATTTATATCGCTTATGGAGAGAATGTAATGATTGTATTGGGCGCTAGAATCGAAGAAGACAATGAACCATTCAACGTGATTATGCCGGTCGAAGTACTCGATGAGCTAATAGTTATAGCTGACGTGGTTGACGTGGTATTGACACCCGTAAAAAATATCGCACCAGGGGCTGAGACAAACATTCCTGGAACGATATTCAAAGATGACGTAGTACTAATAGATAGCGTATTTGTGCCAGATACAAATGAAGACGAAAGCGTTGCCGTGAACTTATTGACGGCACCAACATTCGACCAGTCAGCATATGTATAAGTCGATGTGTTTTGATTGGCTTCATTATAATTGCCGCTTGCATCGCCGACAGTATAATTTGCATATTCGGTTATCTCTGTTGGATCGAGAAACCATAATGCATTCTGATAGTCATATCGAGCATTGACCATTCTGCTTGGAGATATCTCAATGATTCCATTATTTGAACCAGTAGGTTGAATGAAATATTTAAATCCTACTGGATGCACAAGAGCCCGATATGGCACTTTAAATGTATTATCTCCACCTATGACACCGGTCGTAATGACGTAGCTAAATGGAGTCCAAGCCTGAATAGGTGTCTGGCCATATACAGTTGATCCTGCACTGACCGTAGTTACCGATATAGGCATTCCAGACGTCGTGAGCCAGTTTTGAATATAATTTTGTACAGTACCTAAGTAATCATTGGCATCATAAGTTGAAGCCGTATCATTATAGAAAAGCTGAAAAAATGATACGGCAGAATTACGAGATCCACGAGTATTATAGAAAAACTTAATGATCTTACGGTATAATTGAGCTCGTAGGAAAGCTCTCTCTTCATTGCTCAGATGATTATAGAATGGCGCCGAATTTCCAGTCGTCGCAGCCGAAGTGGTCGACATGTATGATGGAATCGGTACATATGGAGCTACGGCATTTTGAATATGCGAGAGATAATCTTGATCTACTTGATCCACATCGAGCTGCGATAGAATAGAGTAGATAATATTTGATGGACCAGATCCTGATTTTCCAGATAGAACCGTTGAAGTTGATATCGTTGATACTGATGTGCTTAAAAGACCATTCGATAAGATCGTCGTGGTCGATGAGGTGAGTACCACAGTAGCCCATTCATTCACATTCATGAACTTATAATACTCCGTGAGGAGCATCATGAAGTTCGTAGTCGTGACTCGTATTTGATCTGGAAGTAGATCCGTAGATCTAGGAGCTTCTAGATTACGCGGCTGATAGTCATTGATTCCAAGAGTGGATGTCATGATTGTGGATCGCGACTGAATGTAGTATAGTTATTCGCGCCAAGCACACCAGCCTGAGCAAAGGAGTCAGCCGTAGCCGTGACGGCAGTTTTATTCATATCAATCGCGAGCAACTGATTACGACTTGGAGCCACGTCATTCGAAGCCGGGCGAGAGTTAATTGTGATATTAGTTCCTGCCGTTGTCGTATCCGTATCGATACAAGAGCGAATTAAGACATATTGAGATGTCGAGTCAATCGTAATACTTGGAGTAGACCAATAAAGTGTATTGGCACTATTTGTTGTAATAGCCACAGAAGATGTGGCTCCTTGACCAGCCGTGATGTAGAGAACACATCCAGCAAATTGATTTGTGTACCAAGCACCTTGACCGCCATAGCTATTATCTTGTAGAGAAAGACCAGCGATTGGCTGAGAAGTAGCCGCTCCAGAAAAATAGCGATATAGTTCAATTTTTCCAGTAGAAGGATACACCGTGCCGATGTGAATATCTGATCCTGTTGATGTATACTTTGGATCTGAAGCTGCTACGGTCGATGACGAATTGCGCGACATGAACAGACGACGAGTCGATGAAGAAGATGGATCAGGGCCATCTTTCAGATAATACGTACCAGCTGGAGGAACAATCGTCAGCGTAGTTCCACTGACCGACGACGCCGTAGCGCTACTTGAAAGAGAAAGAATTGAATATATGCCAGTATTAGTAATCGATGATATAGTTATCGCAGAGAATCCTGCGGCCGTCGATGTAACAGAAGCTCCAACTACCAGATAAGGATGTGTTAAATTATTTGTCGACAACGTGCTCGTACCAGGACTCGATGAAAGTGTAATGATTGGAGATCCACTGGAATATGAGCCATATACCTGAATACTGGTCGACTGAGATGGCATAAGCACGGATGATAGTGTAAAGCCACTCGAAGTGACCATTGGATTTACTTGACTGACTGAGCCAAATAGAGTATTGCCAAATGTAGAAACAAATCCATTTGGAGTATTTGTTGCACCAATACCAAGCGTAGCCACATCACTCGGCGACGTCAACGCATTCACGGCATAGTTTTTATAAAATGATACCTGAATATCAGAGTTCAGAATCGAAGGATCTGAAGTGTCGATCTGACGAAGTAAATTCGAATGGCGAAACACTCCAGTAAAATTTTGTAGCGATGCCGAATTATAAGCATTGACAACATTTGTACCATTAGTAGTTAGCTCGCTCGCACCTTTTGTTGTCAAATTTGGATTATACTTAAAGTTGACGGTCAAATATAAAAGCACATAGTCCGGGGCATAATATATTGGCGTGACAGACATCACCTTGAAAGGCTTAAGATTGTCGATAACCGTAGAAGAAGTTAATGCCGTGCTGCTCGTATATGAAATGAATACCTTTCCAGCATATTGGGCCGCATTGACCGGATCATATGTCACTTCATCTTCTCCGCCCCACACATTGGCAGATGTGATAGACGCGTTTTGCTTTTGAAGCAAGGCGATATAATCATTAGCCGTAACGGCACGATTTTGAGCAATCAATGAAGCAGGAGCATTCAGACGAATAGAATCGATTGATTCCTGATCGGCTCCACCTGCTGAATAGTTTAAAGTAGTAACTACTGGAGCTAGGGTTTGTAAACTATCACTTGAGATTAGAGTTGAATCGGCATATGTAAATGTGGATAGACCATTTGCCACAACTCCTTGAGTAGACACGTATCGCAATTGAACAACATTTAAATTGTTCAAAGCATTACCAATTATGCCATCACCAAATGTAACTTCATATGTGCCATTACTATTCAATGACAGATAATAGATCTCAGAAGTACCTTTTACATTCGAGATATCATTTCCCCTATTTGCAATAAAATCAGTTATCTCGAGATATGGTGTAGAGGAAGATACATTCTGATTCTCATATACATTAACAGTTAGAGTAGATATATCGGCCGATGGATCATCGATTGTAAATCTTTGATTGGCCAAAGTATTATCGACCTGATATGTTTGAGTACGATACACTCCTTGAATCAATGGAAGATAGGTAATATAGGAACTCTGAGATGTAACATAGTTAATCGAATTAGCAGCCTGAGTCACGAACGTAAATGAGCCATTTGGTCCTGTACCACTAAATTTAGCTCCAGCAGGAATGGTTATACTCGATCCTGCAGCAGGACTTCCAGATGAACTAAAGGCGCAATAGACATTGACCGTAGAAGCTTTAATAGATCCAGGTATGTAGCCAAGGAGCTTAGCCTGAGAGATCACGGAAGAACGAAGCTGAGCCGTATCGATGAAGCTCTCGTTTAGATTGAGATGAGCCAGAATGGCATTGTAATGAGTGTTATAGGCCAACACGTCAAGCAACATATTAAGACCAGAGCCATCATAGTTCCAATCTTTGATCGGCGAATCCTGCCTTAGAAAGTAGGCTCGCAGATTCGCTTTGATTTGATCAAAGTCAAGTTCCGTTACATTTAAGAGTGGTTGTGCCATATGTTATCGTAGTCTCTCGAGATAAAAATTGAGTGCTGCCTGTGTATTTAGCGCAATGACATTAAAATTAATTGTGACGAGATATGCATTCATATCGGAATTGTCGACGACATCTACAGCCGTCACATTGACTCTAGGCTCATATTGAATGAGAACTCGTGTGATTTCCTTATTTATTGCCATCTGTGTATATGGATTGGCATTCTCAAATAGAAGCGCGCGCACATTAGATCCTTTAAATGGATCAAATGGCGTCTCATAGAAGTTCGTCAGTACCAAATTACGAACTGAGTTCTTCACGGCCATGATGTCCGTTACCGGCACGACATCTTTACTATATGGACTAATGAATGGATCTCGAAGGTCCAGATCCGAATAGGTCTGAACGGCCGCGACCGTGCGTGGTCGAATTGGATTAAAGTCCGAGAAACTCATGTACGTCTATTTATGGCAATCATCCAATGTTGTTTGTATTAGTAATAGCGATCCACTGATAAACGCCAGCATCTCCAGAACTAATAGTCATATCAAACGAACTTACCGTCTTATTTGAAATGCCTGGCATAGGATGATTGTCTTTTGTATCACCTGATGCTGCTACTACGGTATAATCAGTTGATGGCAAATTTGGAGAAAATGGTATAGTAGTTGTTGCTGATGCAGCTAAAGTGTTGGTAGTTCCAGTTCTAATATTTTGATAGATCTTAGGAGCAATCAGATTGATATATGTAGAACCACACACATTGATATTTCCGCTCGGATCAATCTCGATGAATGCACCAGTCTTATGCATCAAAGATACACGCTCTTTGCCAGACGTATCATCATACTCAATTACGTGACCGGAACGAGTCCTGATGACCTGATTGTTTGGATAGGCTGGAGCGATATACGATAAGTCTAGACTCTGCTTATAGGTAGCTTTAGCTGCAGCGGTTCCAGAGATAGCTTCAGTTGGAATGTCGGCACCTGTCCTGGTCGGATTGGCGCCAGAAGGATCCGAGAATCCTTTGGTATTATCCGGCAGAGTGGCGATCTTCGAAGCAATAGATCCCATGACGATCGGATCCTGTGCTGAAGGACCGTCTCGAAAGAATCCAATGACCCATGATCCGGGCAATATGCCTGTCGCAGACTGACCAACTCCGGCCATTGATGGTGACGTAATTGGAAGCATGCACAGCGCCCAAGGGAGTCCAGACGTCGGGAGCAAGCCACGATCATCCGTATGAAAGCCAAGGCAACGTACACGAACTCGGCCGAGCTGCAGAGGATCCGATACGTCTTCTACGACGCCATGAAACCAGTAGAATCCTCCACCGTAGTTTGCAAAATCGTCTTTATGATGTGTAGTAAGCATATCAGCTCTTATTTACATCATATGTAAACGAATCACGCTTGATTCGTAAGCGACAATGATACTCCGCATCGAACTGATGAATGACTGCAGCTACTAAGTATTTTCCAGAGACCGTGCGATCAAAGTAATCATCGAAGTTGCCCTTCATGGCCTTTGAATCAAAGTACCTGAGATCGATAGCCTTAGGAATTTCAAGAGTGATCTTACGACCAGGTCTCATGCTAAAGTCACCGGCCACTACTAGCTCGTGAGTGATTGTGTCAAACGTCTCCGTTATGGAGTTGTATATGCCCAAGCGATCGACCATTAGATCATGATAAGACTTAGCCGATCCGTCCGAAGAGTAAGCCAAAGAATTGATCGGCATGTATTCTACAAATGCATCGTAAGTCTTGGAAAGATTTCGAATATCACTTGCCTGCTCATATGGAACACCAAAGGTATTTGAGAGAACTGAGTTCTTATTCAGTGTCGTCGACTTTACATTTAGCGAGTTATAGCTAAATGGTTGCTGAGTGATGGACTTTGTCGAGAGATCCATGAATACATTATTCGAAGCATATGCTCCATTGCCAATCGTCGGTAGAACTTTCGATAGCTTAAAGTCCGAAGAGATGTCCAATATACGCTCGATGCTTTCTTTAAAATATTCAGCCGAACCTGGAGTCGAATGGAATAGTTTCGCATCACGATAGGTTCGATAGTTTGGATTCTTATCTTCATCAATCAAACTTGTAAGAGACTCCATGCGAATGCCTCCAATCATCGACTCATAGAGAAAGAATGGACGTGAGGTCTGATCATAGGCTCGACGAAGAAGCCAATAAGCCGAGTTGAGTGGGTTCATGAGAGGAAGCACTCCATTGAATCGACCAATGGTCGGTTCAATGTACTTCACATTGTCGGCAAATAAGTCTTTTGATAAAATGCGAGAGATCTCTTTTGATATTGTATCATTGACGGCTCTAGAGAGACGTTTAAACTGAGACACATAGGCTTGCTTTGACACGCCGACAATTGCATATGCCTGTGTATTTGCCTGTTCACCGCGTGCAAATATAGGATACTCCGTGACGTAGAAAGTAAGATCTACATTTGTCCATTCAGGATTTGTATAATCATGACGTCCCATCTTGATCTGAATCGTCTCTTGACCAATGAGCTGATACTCTTCAATGAAATTTGCTGAGTCTTTGATGTTGAGCTTTACAATCATTGCGGCCGTATAGAGACTCTCCGTGATGCTAAAGTCCGTGACTAAGTTCTGAATGTCGGCCTGCTCTCCCTTGTGATTAGTCAAGATGATAGCATTAAGCGCATACGCTGTCGGCGTAAGCGCCTTATCCGTATTTGGCTTTATGTTGCCACGTATATTAGGCATTTAGCAAGTCTCGATATTGTTTGACGAACGCGCGGATGTAAGTCGGATTTATGACACGTATCATTGACCTTTGATCATTTAGATCATTCTCATATTCCGCATAAGTCACAGGCGTAATGCGATTTGATGGAGAAATATAAAACGTTGAACCTACTCCACTTATAACTTTATTTACATCTTGTGCCGTTAAAAGAAATCCGCGAGCATCTGTAAAATAATGATATTGCAAATTGCCATTTCCAGGATCGACTACGATGCCTCCATAAGAATTATTATCTGCTTCAATTAGACTAACTACGGTAGCACCGGTAGCACCGCTAGTAGTACCAATTGCATTATGCGTAAAGCCAATTCCATAGAATGAAGTTTTTCCTGATGAATCAGTCTCATTATATCCTAAGATTACGACATCACCAACCTCAGGAGTAAAAACATAATGATGAATAGCATTACGTCCAACTGACACATATGGAAGAACACCAGGAGAAGCTATCTTTTGACCATTTGCAGATATGATAGGCACGAATTGATCATATACCGTTGAGCCTATTGTCAGAGTAGAGATCGTATAAGGAATTGTTGGACTCGATGAAAATTTAAATGATCCAGCCGTTTGTAAGTCAGTCGTGAATGTATCGGTTGAACCCGAATTAATAATCCATAATTGTTGCATATATGGATCATACTTCATCACTTGACGTGAAGTAGTTGTTGCCACATCAATCACGTACTGCGTATTAGAAGCAAAGTCAAGATCGCCACCCGCATCTGTAGCAACCGTAGTCGCCGCATATGTTATAGAACTTATCGAGACTTTATGTGAATCATTATCCGACATCTGAATGACCGAATAGCCATCATACTCTTGAGTCAAATAAGCTTCCATCTGATTGTCTGACATTGGCCAAGTGGTATGACCAGACTTTAGTTTATCATTAATAATGAAGAACGTCCAATAGTAATCCGGATCTCCATACAGTAATTGAGATACGACGTCCGGTCGAGCACCATTTACGATGCGATAGTCTGTATATGCGATGGTCGGATCTAACTTGATTTGAGGAGATGTGACATTGCGAAACAAATCCGTAATTTGAGTTAACGTTCCAGTCTTCTCAAGGTCGTACGTCGTTAGCGGGAATTGTCGAAAGAATGACATGTGTTATCGTATTGAATAGTTATTCAAACTGTGACGGAGTATTAGCATTACTCTTTGATGCTCCCATTGAACTATCTGAGATTCCAGCATATGGTCTGATAGGAATAGTCGTTCCAGAAGGAGCCGTTGATGTGGCCAATCCGGTATCTGGATTGATGCCTCGATCCGATACTCCCATTGCAAGAAGATCGATGTCGTTCCTCGTGAGCACTCGAGTTTCTTTAAATGCCAGTTGACAATCTACGGAAAACGGCGAGCCATCATATCGAAACATGTTGGCTTCTCCATTGAACGTACATTGAAAGCTTTCAAGATAGCACGCAAAGATTTTAGGAAGATATATGTTCTCTCGATCTCCTTCGAGGAAGCGAATCTTCCATAGAGGCGGATAATCGAGAATGACGTTAGGCGCGTCATCTGAAGATCCGGCATATGTGTAACGACGAAACGTAGTCTGAATGCGAGCAATGGCTGCAGTATCACGCTCCGAATTAGCAATCAACTTAAAGTTAAAAGCAAAGTTACGCAGATTGTTTCCCTTAAAGGTGGTATTTTGATTCGGCGGTTTAATCTTCTTCTGTGCAAACATGGCCGTTTCTTTGTCAACGCCAGGCAGTGTGGCCGCTAAGATTGCTTTGCCTCGAGCTCCAGTGAGAGAACTGTATTGTTGCCCAATAGCTCCACCTGCTGAACGAGCGACTCCATCGATATCACCTTGCATGAGTTTAGCCAGAGCATCCATTCCACCACCGGCCGCAATGTCTCCGAGTTCCATCATGCCATAGTCTCCACCATCATTGAAACTTATGCCAGAAGGCATCGGAAGATAGATCGAAGTGAATGCACCGCCGCCTGAGGCATCTTCTTGAACCGTAAACTCGATTTGAGGAAAGGCCAACTTACCACTGAGCTCTAGTAGGTCCGATGGAAAGACGATAAAAGGATTAGCGGGTTTTGACATAAATACGTTCACAACTATTTATATGGCTTACAATGGTCGATACTCCGTAGACAATCCATCTAAGTATTCCGGAGATCCGACTAAAGTCTTCTTTCGATCACTTTGGGAACGACAAATTTTCCGCTGGGCCGAGGCAAATCCTGAAGTTCTGAAATGGGTATCCGAAGAGACCGTGGTTCCATATGTATGTCGAACCGATGGTCAAGTACATCGTTACTTCATAGATCTAAAGATAAGCATGGCCAATGGTAACACTTATCTGATAGAGATCAAGCCTAAGTGCCAGACCATTCCGCCAGTGCAGCCTAAGCGTAAGACTCGTAAGTACATTACGGAGGTGATGACCTATGCCAAGAACATATCCAAGTGGGAGGCCGCGGATAAGTACGCCAAGGCTCAAGGATGGATCTTTCAGGTCTGGCATGAAGAGACTCTGAAGAACCTTGGCATTCGTTTGCTAACGGCCTAAATAAGAATCATGGCAGACAGCAATTTAATCGATAATCTCAAGGGAGCAATTACTAAAAGAAAAGGCTTGGCTAAGCCTACTCAGTTTCTTATTGAATTTACTCTGCCTACAGGTGTAGTTGGATCTCTAGATACGAGAGACTTATCTATTCTATGTCAGACATCATCACTTCCTACACGCACAATTACGACGGTCGACTACGCGGGTACTCAGCGCCACTCATTCAAGATTCCGAGTGGATATTCATTTGACTCACTCACGTGCACATTCTTGGTTGGCAATGACTTCTTTCCTAAGAATCTATTTGACAATTGGATCAATCGATCCGTAGATCCTCTATCATATCGCGTGAGATATCTCGAGCAATATTCTTCGACCGTGAGAATCTATCAGCTCGATTCAGAAGGCAATTTTGTCTATGGTGTCAAGTTAAATCATGCCTTTCCTACGGCCATGAATTCTCTTGAATTAGACGCTGGAGCAACCGATTCAGTTCATAAGCTGAATGTCACGTTTTCGTATTACGATTACGAACTCATTCAGAATACCGTATCGACTACTATAGCTGGCAGTTTAGCGGCTAATAAATAACTTTTGTAACAACTGAAATTCACTATGTCACTACCCATACTTGAAACACCCAAATACACGGTAATCATTCCGTCCACCAAGAAGTCCGTTGAATATCGTCCTTACCTCGTCAAAGAGGAGAAGATTCTCATGCTCGCGATGGAGTCCGAAGACGAGAAGCAGATGATCACGGCCGTCAAGGACATCATTCGCGCTTGTACTTTTGAGAAGCTCAATCCAGAGGATCTCACGACGGTCGATCTGGAATATGTCTTTCTCAAACTTCGTTCTAAGTCCGTCGGTGAGATCTCTACGGTCACTCTGAAGTGTCAGAATGCTGAATGTACTGGATCAGTAAGTGCACAGATCGAACTGGAATCGATTGAGCCTACATCCACTGGAGCAGGTGTTTCCAATCGAATTCAACTCACGGACAAAGTTGGCATGACTTTGCGACCCATGACGGTTCGATCACTGAGTCGACTGGGTGTTGAAAGTAAGTCAAAGAGTGAACAAGTCACGGCCCTGGTCATCTCGTCAATCGAATCAATCTTCGATGAGAATGGCACATATCGTGCAGAAGATCATACGGTCGAAGAGCTCTCAGCATTTGTTGATTCACTCTCGACTCCACATCTTCAGAAGATTCAAGCCTATGTTGAGTCTCTGCCTCGTCTGACCAAAGATCTGGAATACACGTGCCCGACCTGTAAGGTCAAGCATAAGATCACTCTGGCAGGACTGCAAAGTTTTTTCGCCTAGGCCTCTCTCACGATACGCTCGCCAATCACTATACGGTGAACTTTGAGATGGCGCAGCGGCATGGATACAGCCTCACGGAACTTAATGAGATGCTGCCGTGGGAGAGGGAGATATACGTCGCCCTTCTGATGGAGCACATCAAAAAAGAGAACGAGAGGCAAAAGAAAGAGGTCGACGCTATAAATAGTAAATACAAATAAACTATTATGGCAGATCCAATTAAACAGACGATAGATAGTATCATAGCCGCTCTCGAAGCAAATTCGAAGAAGCTTGATAGTATCTCTGGAGCCAAAGCCTTTGCAGACTTGGCCGAGTCGTTGTTTAATTTCTCACGCATCGATTGGACTAGCTTTGGAACTGCAGCTTCTAAAGGATTGAAGTCTCTCGCTGATTCACTTAAACCTGAGGATCTTTCCAAAGTAAGCGTCGCACTGGAAGGTTTGAGTGCGGAGTCAAAGTTAAATGCTTCGGCTTTCACAGAACTTTCAAAAGGACTCTCGACCTTTGCCACGATCGACTGGGCAGGAGTCACCTTCGGTCTTGATCAGCTATCCGCATTAAAAGATTCTTTCACAAATGCCAGAGACGGTATCATGGCTTTCACAGGATCGATCAAAGGTCTTTCAAAATCCGGTGAAAATATCGAAGCTTTCAATCAGCTAGGAGAATCGCTTAAGGTATTTTCCGATATAACATGGGATGACATCAGAGAAGGATTTGAGCAGTTGAGCAAACTTGGTGCGATCTTTGCTAATGCTAAAAAAGGATTACAAGCATTTGCTCTTGCAATCTCCGAGCTGTCCGAATCAGAAGCCAACTTCTCAGCTTTTAATACATTATCTGAAGCTTTAAAGACTTTTGCTTCAATTGAATGGGGTAATGTTGCAAAAGGTTTGATAATGATGTCCGTGCTGCCAGGCTTAATTCGTATGGCGGCAAAAGGCTTTCAAGCATTTGGACAGGCCGTTGAAGGATTAGGTAAGCATAAAGAATCATTTCAAGCTTTGAATACTTTGATGACGGCTCTGAGAAACTTCTCGGAGATCAAGTGGAAAGATGTATTCTATGGACTAATCGCTTTGAAGGCGATGTCTGGTCTCTTTGGAGGATTCGGTAAAGCCGTCGATAAGTTAGGAGAGGCAATTGGCTCTAAAGAATCCAAAGCAACTATCGAGTCATTTAGCATGTTTGTCTCGGCTTTGTCCGAGTTTGGTCAGATCTCCTGGGGCAAGGTACTCTTTGGTCTCGGCATCATGAAACTGTTTGGAGGAATGTTCAAAACATTTTCAGCATTGTCTGGACCGCTTAATGCGACCGTCAAGATGCTTAAGGTATTTGCTCGTGGCTTAGGTATGGCCATCACTGAACTCGGAGCGTTTGCCGTGGATCCTCTCTTTATAGCTGGCATGATAGCACTTGCCGCATTTGGTTTTGTCTTAATCGAATTTGGTGCCGCTTGTGTACTCGCCGGTGCTGGAGTGTTATTACTCGCCATTGGCTTCGAGCGGCTTTTGAAAGGAGCCTTTGAAGGCATTGGTAAGCTCGTAGAATTGGCTGATAATGCACCGGCATTGTTTAAAGCCGCGGCTGGTATTACGGCCATCTCAGCCGCTCTAGTCGCCTTTGGTGTTGCCGCCGCCGCATCTGGCATCGGCTCTGCAATTGGCGGAATTATTGGTAAGATAACTGGTTCAAGTCCTATCGATCAGATCTTAAAGCTCGCTGAGGCATCTGATAAACTCGATAAGACGGCAACGGCTCTCGAACGAATCAATAGGGCTATGGGCGGCATGCCTTCATCATCTGGAGTTGATTTAAGTGCAGGAGGTGCACAAGGAGCCGATCTCGCTTCTCAACGTGGAGTTGCCGGTGCAGGTGGAGTTGGTGCCGTGATTAAGACTGGCGCAAAGGCTATCTCGAATAAGGTCTCTTCCGTGGTCGTCAACAACTCTTTCATGCCAGATCGTTCGACGGCTCTGGTCCTCGCTCCTGCCATCTAAGCAACAAAAAAGCCTCGGACGATCGTCCGAGGCTTGATTCCCAAGGCTGTAAACTTACGAGTTTGCTAATTTTGCAAAGTACGACATACCCTTGCCGCCATCTTCGTCTTCAGTCGTTCCAGACAATCCATCTACGATCTCTTCTTCCGAAGCCGCCGTCGGACCAGGCTCAGGAGCCGGAGCGGACCGGCGAGGAGCAGGAGTAGGAATCTCTTCGACATCTTCAGCCGTAGCCGGACCATCGATCGCTTCATCACCCAAGACATCTACCAGCTTCTTCTTAAGCTCATTATAGGTCTTATAGTTTTTAGGATCAATGATGTCCTTGAGGGGCTGGAGCTGCTTGTATAGCGCTTCCAGTTGCTTGTCATCTCCACCATATAGAGGAGTCGGACCTTCGAACTCAGACTTATCGTAATTGCGATAGCCTTCGACCTGACGGATCTTCAACTTGAAGTTTGCACCACCCCAGAAGTCGAAGGGATTCACGGCCTGATCTCCAGGAAACTGAGGATGCATCAGATCATCGATCTTATCCCAGATCTTCTTGCCGAACTTGTACAAGAACGTCTTGCCTTCATTGGCCGGATTACCCGGATCCGAGACGACCAAGATGTTGGCGACGTAGTGAAGACGACGCTTCTGAGCTCGAGCTTGCTTACGCTCGGCAGAATTGTCATCCGATGAAGCATTCCACAGCTTCGAATTGAGTTCGGATACAGGATCCGTTCCACCAATCGAAGTCAGAGAATTCTCGATGTACCAGCGACCGGTCGGTCCCTTGAAGCCGTGATCCCAGAAGCGAACCCATGCGACATCTTCTCCTTCTCCAGCCGGAAGAAAGCGAATGACGGCATATCCGTTGCCGGCCTTGTCGACGGTCGGAGACCAGTAACGATCATCGGATTCGTACTTGTTTGTGTTGAGTTTATCCGCGGCAGCCAAGAGCTTACTCATGGAAGCCGTGCGATTTGCTTTTAGATTTGCAAAACTCATATTTTTAATATGTTATGTGTGTTATGTGTGTTATGTTGCGTTGTATGTTAGTATTGCCGAACACTCATTCGGCACCAACATTATCTATACTACTCCGTTTTATTCCGAAGTAAAGACCTTAATTGCGATTCCCTTCATTGTGGGTTGATGAAGATTCTGCTCGAAAATGCGTGCGTAAGCCTTCACTCGAGTTGAATGTTCTTCCCACATGCTCAGAGGATCCTTGACCTTGGGCATCTCTCGCTCAATGAATTTGGTCAGACATTGAATGATCGCGGCCGTGTGAATCGACGTCTTACCAGAGGCATACGACTGAAGCAGACGAGGAGGCTTGCCCTCCTGAGTCGTATCGAGGAGGAGCGAGTCGAAGGTCTCACCGGACTCGACGAGTGACTTCATCTCCTGCTCGAATCGATAGTTCATGGATTCATGCCAAGCACGAAGTTCCACGAGCGGTTCCTCATTCATGTCGCCGATCCACTTGTTTCCAGCCATCACATTCGAGGCGCAGTACCATACACACTCATTAAAGTCCGAGTGTCTACGAGCCAGCTTCTCGAATTGATATCGATCCTTACGAGCCTCGAATGCTTTCTGAGTCAGGCTTGGCATCTTGAAGTGGTACTTCACGGCGTCAAGCTTTCCATCGAAATGGAGCTTGATTGAAGTGGCCAGATGCCAAGCCTGAAGAGGCGTTATTTTCTCAGTGACGGTCACGATTTTCTTGCTTACGAATCTTCGCGTTCAGCTTCTTTCTTCCATTCTTCGAGAGCTCACGAGGAGGAGCCATGTAAGGAATACCAGATCCATCTTCATTTGCCAGATTCTTACGCACCTTTAGAAAGCGCGAGACAATCGGACGAGGATTGCTATTGACTTTGATGTTATACTTTTGAGTCAACTCGAGCATCTTTGTCCTGTCCTTATCGGAAGGCTTGACACCGGTGTTGATGTATTTTTCCACATATGACTGAATCAATGCCCGATCGGCCGGATCCATGTCTTGTGCCTCTGCGATTTTACCATTGCTCATTTGTTGCATGTTAAAGTATGATTGCCGTTGACGAACGTTTCTTACCGCGAACCGTGTTAAGTCGAATACATTCCCTCTCGATCTTCGCCTTCAGTGGAGAAGCCGAGATGATCTTGGCCATGTCCATAGGATCGATGCCATGTTCCTCACAGATATGAACGACCGCCTCAGCGTATCTCATCTTCTCACGTTGGACCAATAGCTCGACCTTTTCGGCCAAGGTTTGTTTGTTTAAGACTGGAAGTATTGCGACACTCATTATAATTTATTTGATTGTTGATTGAATGGAGTCGACACGAAAGGAACGCCAAGCGCCTTTATCGAGATCATAGGCCACGACGATGTCTTTGTTTTCTTTACGCTCGGAGGTCGATTCCATGACTGGAACATATCCCTCCATCAGCGTGCAGTTCATGACGCGTTTGGTTCCATCGACCTTTGTGAAGGTGACGGTTGTTGTTGGATTCGTGCGAAGGCGTGTGATGAGCTCTTCGCGTTTCTTACTCAGTTGCTTGGGTGTCATAATTATCTTCCGTGATTGATTTACGATGTTTCGGCCGACGCTTGTAATCCTTAACCGTCTCATGAGCGTGGCCAGGAGGTGGAACGGGTTTACGAATAAGATCAGCCGCCTCCTGTGCTGGAGACTTCTTCTTGTTACGCTTCTTATTCATGCACATAATAATACTCCAGTCTGATTCAATTGTACATTAGAAAGAAGAAGAGAATTACGATGCCTTGACTATTTCCAGATCCGAGCAGATCTCCCTGATAGTCTAGGTGATGTTGTTACCTTAAATCAATTGCTTTGTTGATCGACTGAAGCTGAAGAAGACAGAAGTATCTATACAAGTACTTGCCTCTCCTGTGTAAAATAATGAAAGAAAGAAACCCTCAGGCAACCGTCTTAACATGTCCAAAGATGTATTCGAAGATCATCTTTCCTTTATTGGTTGAAGATTTGATCTTGAGATCCTTGAGCAGCTTATTGTAGATCCTAAGCTGTTCCTTATCGAGAGATTGAATCTCTCGCCTTGCGGCTTTGAGAAGACCGATTTGAGATTCGTCGAGAGGCAGAGCCATAAAAGTAAAAGCGGATGAATTGCTCGGCTGATTAAGGCCTACTCTGGGATCTTAGATCCACTTCGCCCGCTGAAGTTATTTATGTCTGAGGAAGTTTAGAGAAAGAGATCCGTCATTCGAACTTTGAAATCATGAACGGATGTGAAGGTTGCGTTGGGAACGCAATCGAATTTACGAGAGTCATGTCCGGTGGCCCAGACATGTATGCGAGTGGGAGACCAGACTTGTATGACCGCGTCCAGAGTTCCGGCCACTCCGAAGGCAATGGTTCTGACCTTGCCTCCAGATGGCACGGAATCCAGCTTTGAGATGACGCCATAGGGCGCCGTGAAGCGATGGGTATGATCGAGAAGCCAGGACACGATGTCGGCCGTGGCGATCTGACGTGATGATGGCGGCTTAGCCCTCATTTAAACTTGATCCACTCCTTGACGTGTGGTGTCCGATTAAATGCCAGATCAAAGATCGCATCCGCCTCCGGTGTCAGATCCTCGATCTTCAGCGTAGCGAGCAAGCGTCGATAGATAATGCCTTGAGCCTCCTCGAGAATTTGAATCTGATTCACCTCCTCGTCGAACTGCTTCTTGAGTTTCTTCGAAATGACAATCTCTCGACTCATTTTTTGATGACGCCTTCGAGCGTCTTGGTGATCTTGTCAATCTCTTCCGTGAATCGTTCTGCGGCCGCCTTGCCGACCTTGACCTCAGAGGTCCAGAGAGTGAGCATGAAGCGTGTGTCGCGGAGCTGTTCCTTTAATTTTTCGATGATTTGTTCTGATGACATATGTTACATTGTTGTGAGATAAAAGATCACGTAGAATGGCACGAATGTAAAGAATGCGGCCATCGCGGCAATTGACACGGCTTCTTTTAGTTTTTCTTTCATAGGATTAAAATTCTGACGAGGCTTGCATGCCAGTCAGGCGTTCCACAAGGTCGATCGCATTCTTGCGTCGGCCACCGATGTGCCAGTTATATGTATGCGACGGAATGCTATCCTCTTTCCAGTCGTAAATGGTCGCAATCACAGCATCCTGTTCAATGGTCCAGAGGCCGCAAACCTTATCGCCATACTCGTCCTTGATCGGTCCAAGACACGCCTCAAGCTGTTCTCGCGTGGCCATAATATGTCCCTGCAGATGAGTGCCGTTCGTGTTGGTGTCCGGATGATTGATCCGCGGCTCCTTCATGCTGGCCGCCTCCCAGTCAAGCTGGGCCTGAATCTCGGATGTTTTGTAGATCTTCTCGCACGATATGCGAGCCATGTCATATATGTCGTCTGTCATAATTATTGCGTTGTTTCATTCTGATATAATAATACCACGTTCTTCGTAAATGTACACAAGAAAATGAAAGAAAATGCGCTTTTCTTGTCCTTGAATATCAACGACTTGCACACGTAATAAATAGAAGCAAATGCTCGGAATCGTCAGGCAGGGAGATTTGGGAACGCCGCATGGATCTCATCCATCGACGGCATGTATTAGAATGCCGTGCCCATAAATAGATGAGAGAATGGCCTTCGCATATCCAAATAGCACATATGCCTCTGTGAATGCCGGAAACACATCAGCGTTTACAGATTATGTATCCGTCAGGCCATCAGCATGGCCATCCGGATCAATCTCTCCAGTGTCTTTTGTGTTTACTCGATTCAAAGATTCGACGACCGGAGAGACGCTGTCGATACCATTGGCGCTATCAAATCTGTCGCTGTCATACGCGATCGTCGCCGCGCCCGGGCAGCAAATAGACTATACCATATCCGTCGGATATGGTCTTGGAGGTGCATATAACATTGACACGTTTCCATCGACAATTAAATACATTCCACGTGGATCATCGGATCTCATTGTGACTCCGACGTCGGTGAGCAACTTCTATTCCGTAAATACGACTTCAAATCAAGTCATATCATATGCGCCGGCATCGTCAAGTCTGGCGAACATCACGGCGGAATTTGTCGTGACGGTGCTGGAGAATGGTTCAAATACGACGGTCACTCTCACTCAACTTGTATACCCGCCGTCCTCTGGATATCGAGGATTCTCTGGAACCGGTTCTCTTGATCTAAAACAATATCGATAAGAATATGCCAGCTTGCGCCAAAGATGGAGATATGTGTACGGGACATGGACCATATGCTCCTCGAAAAAACACGTCTAGCTCGTCGACCGTGTTCGTGAATGGGAAGGGTGTGCTGAGGGAATCGGATACTTGGGAGAGTCATTGCGCCGGCTCATCATGTCATACGTCTTTCCTCGAGACTGGACAGGAATCATCTTCCGTGTTTGCCAATGGACACGCGATCGCTCGAATCGGCGATCACATATCTGGCAACAGTTGTCTGTCATCTATCGCCGTGGGTTCCGGCAATGTCTTTGTCGGAGGCTGAGACTTTTTCTTTTTGCCGAATGCGGCTTCCCAGCGATCATTGAATTCGTTTAATTTGATCGAGAACGGACGGGGTTTAGATCCTTTGCCACTCATATTATTGTTTTCCTTTCCATTTATATAGACCCCAAGCATTAAAGAACACAAAGGCCGCATTGAGGACGATCATTGCCGGTTGATGTGTGGCATATGAATACACGATTGAGAGCAGCGCGGACACGAGGCCAATCGACCAACACTTTCGATTCTTATGAATGGTAAAGAGAACCGTGATGATGCTCAGCAAGCAGATGACCCATGACAATATTTGAATCATATTACTTCTTTTTCTTTTTGCGGCATTTGTCGCAGCGAATGGCGATCCAGGATCCGGGATTGGGTTTGACCGTCTTGTCCATCGATCCACATGCCTCACAGGTGAGAGCCGACATCGATTCGGCCATGCTCACAACGCCTTGAACAAAGTCATCGCCACCAGAATAATAGAAGCGCAGAGTGCCAAACTTTTCCTTGACCTGATCGGCAACGACCTGACGATTCGGATCGAATGGCGGCTTTCGATACTTGGGAGGAGATGCCATGAAGATCTTTTGCCACTTATAATAGCATTTCCACTTCTTTGCATATTTGTTCTCTTCGACGATCGATAGATAACTTCTCAGATAACTTCTCGGCACTCCGCGAAGGAACAAACTGCCAATCGGAGAAAAGACGTGATTCCAAAGAGTCTTATTGTAAATCCCCTTGATTCGATTGTAGGCGCTGTTAGTCGAGATCCATTGAGGATTGTCGACATGATACTGAATCTTTCTACACATCAGATCGAGGATCTCGAACCAGCCGTCACCACATTCAAATCCCCAGTGCATGCAGGATTCTTGCATCGATTTATCTTTATTCGCGAAGATCTTAGGATACTTCTCGAATAGGTATTTTGTATTTTCTTCGTTCATAGATTATAAATTGTCGTCGTCACATTGTCACCACATTGATCACAGGTCGGACCCACAGTGAAGTCTTCGCACTGAAACATCGCAATGAGATCGATCATCTGCACTTCATTCCTCATGATCGCCTCTTTTGCCTTCTGCAGGAGTTCCTCAACAATTATGTCCTGCTCGGAACTCGTCATGTCACTGACAGACTTTCCATCGATCACGATGTTGTCAGCCATGCAGCCTTGATATATTTTGATTTTCATTTATTAAATTGTTGCCTCGGTGCTTATTCCATGTCAGCGTCTTTCGATTCCGCTGGGCTTGAGTCATGAATATTGCTGTAGCTCATCATGATCCCTTACCAGCTCCTGGCATCTCGCGACCGCCTTACGGAGGCTACAGTCACTGAACTCACCGAGGCATGCCTTTCAGTCTCCCATGAGATAAACCCAAGGATCTTGGAGATTGCTGTCCGGCAAAATTGGTACCTGTTAACTTAACCGCAGCTAAATTAACAGGATTAGTGGATTTGCGCTACAATCGCAATGTCGTAGCATAGGTCTTCACCTAGGGCTGAGAGCGCCTTTCGACGGTCTCGGGAACTCCTTGTACACTTGGTACATGAGATAATTTGGCTCCAGAGGTAGGATTCGAACCGACGACAGTCTCTTTGGAAAAGAGAAGCTCTACCAACTGAGCTATTATCGCTGAAAATTAGTCACCACGAAAATTAGAACCATTCTGAGGACCAGCGGCTTTGCTCATGTAAGTAGAATTCGCATCGTCGGCTTTCTCCAAAGCTTCAATCTCAGCCGGAGTTGCTGGCGTCTTAGATTTCACTTCATAGCCCCAATATTTTGAAGTCATATTCGTAATATAATCAGCTAGATTAGCATTCCAAACTGTTTTTGTAAGTACTTTCTTCGGGGCTGTGGCCACTGTATGTTTCCCAGTATTGACCAAATGAACTGTTGTTGCGCCGGTAGATTCTAGCCAGACTTGCTTAATTGATTCGTGTAGTTTCATTTGATCTATTTATAAAAATGGTCGTCATGGATGGATTTGAACCACCGACTTTAGCTTTATCAATGCTATACTCTACCACTGAGTTACATGACGTTTTGGTGGAGCCAGTTGTCAGATTCGAACTGACGACCTACGCTTTACAAAAGCGTCGCTACTACCAACTGAGCTAAACTGGCAAAGTGTTATTTTCAAAACGATTCATGTATCTCAGAGCCGTACCATTCAAACTAAGCCCCTGATTCTTTGCTTCAGCTTCTCTCTTCGTAAGAACGTGACCTTGTGACAGGACCTTCATCGTATTTAGGTCGACTAAGTCAAATACCGCCGTGTCACCATGTTCATTGATCATGTTCATAATTTATTTATTGCCCTTCACGCAGAAAGATCTGTTGCTTCGGTCCGGCATAACATTCGAGCTGAGTTGGATCCTCGAATCGTGCGATCGGAGCATCTGGTCCGCCCCACCACTTGGTCGCTTCCGTAAGCACTCGTTCCGTCAAGGCTCGAGGGCATGTGTTGAATTTGGAACATCCTGCACCGGAGCAGAACGTCATGTCTCTGTAGTTTATCATATGTCTATTGGAAAAATGTTTCGATTGACGAGAACGCGACAAGGCTTTCGATTGGCGCAATGATCTGAGTCGATTCAGTTGATTCCGCTTTCACGGTCTTAACGGCCTTCACCTTTCTCGGCGTAATATCAAATGTCTGTGGAATGTATGGAGGCCGCTCGGTCGAATACCACGTCTTGGTCGACCACGAGAAGTGATGGAGTCGTGTCGGACCCGCGGTGGTTGAGATGTAATCATTCACTCCTCGCTTTGCTTTCTCTGTCCATGACCATTCGGCCGGATTCGGTCTCTCATCGGCATTGAGTGGTATGAGGAATCCTCGCTTGATCATCAGCACATAGGCTTGCTCCCACTCGAGTGACATTGTATTTTTAGTCGACATGATTAACGCTTGTGAAGATACACATCGACGCGACGACCATGAATCATCTTGACCGTGTAGATGTTTCTCAGATACTGACGAGCAAACGGATTCTTCTTGCCAAGGCGAGGCTTGAGGCAGACTCGAAGGGTCTGAGCGCCGAGATCTCGAAGGATTCGATTGTTGGCTTTGATCGTCTCGCGAAACTTGGCCAGACGTTCCCAGCCATTGAAGTCCTGTGCATCAAATGTAAATCGATATGCTTTGGATGTACGTGTGTTCATAATATAGTGATTCAATTGTTTACGACTCGTGCCAACCGGTCGGAGAGAACGGACAATTCTTGCCCTTCGATTTCACTCCACACCAGATGCAACCCTTACCGTGACCGTGTTCGTGTGTACTCATGGGAGAGAACGGGCAGTTGCGACCGTAGCTCTTATATCCACACCAAATGCATGCATTCACATCGGCCGAATGACGATGACGTTTGTTCGGCGAGAATGGACATGAGTAGCCGTAGAGAGGCTGATCGCAATATGTGCACTTGGTGGTGGTTGCCATGATCTTATTTATGAAAGTGAAGGGGCGGCTGAGATCGTCAACCGCCCCGATTGACTAGGCGATGAACGCCGTGCCGGTGTGATTCACGGGCTTATTGATCGAGTTGCAATACGACTCCCAGGTCTTCTGAGCCTGAGCGTGCTTGCTCAGAGTCTCGTAACGATTCAGAAGGCCATTCCAGTAGGCTTCCGTGCATTTACGTTGCTTGGCCGCCACGTCGTAATGATTGGCGATCGTGCGTGAGGTCTTCTCGAGCCATTTGACGGCTTTCTCGCCGGACATCTCGTGAACACGAGCCAGAACCTTTTCGGTCGGGCGCGCCACTTTTGCAGGGACGCGAGCGGTAGTGGTTGTTGCTGCGGTTTGTGCCGGCTTGACGGCCACAGGCGTGCTGTTGTTTTTCATGATTTAATTATTACTGTGCTGTTGTTTTTCAACGTCACTGGTACATTCTACCACGACGGATTGAAATTAAAAGGTCTAAATTACGATACAAATTTTTGAGAATAAGATTTGCCCCGACCAATCGAGCTTGCGTCCAAGACGACTCTTTTTATTTGTTAGCATCCTCTAACGATGCCACAGGATCTTATTCTCAAGGTCGCCCTTGCGAGTTAAACGCAAATTGAATGTTGGTTGAGTTTGTCGTTTTGTGACGCTGTGATTTTCACGCAATCTCGCTGAATAAACAGATGGCTCTAATTGAGCTAACGGCACTTGATTCAGACTCTCAACCAACAAATTCTTAGATCAGGCGAGCGCTTTGCGCTTCTGCCACATGATCTCTTGAATGGCCGCCCAAGCCGACCGCTGATACGAGGGCTGCTTCTTCATTTCCTCGTCGACCACGTCCTCGAGTTCCTGCAGATCTTGCAGCGTCGCTTCCTTCCAGCCAACCGATGCGCACTGATACCACTACGGATCGATTCACACATTCTGTCCAGTCAAATCAATATCGCCAGTTTTCCAGCCGGATTCGTCCCGCTTATTTCTGCCGCCGTCACTTTTAACCATGTCGGCCAATGGTTTTCCTACAAGCTGCACCAGGCGCTCGTAAGTGATGTTGTTTTCCATACCCAAAGTGCCGCCAATCCCAGAATTGACTGCGCCTTCAAAATCGGTTTGGGCGTGAATATCAAATTTTCCATTTGGCCGAATGGTATAGCGCAGCGACTTAATTTGCGTCGGCTGTTTTTGGGGTCGCCCAACTTCATTTGTTGCCTCGGCTGCGGCTGGTGCCGTGGCCGCTCGAAGATGCTTGACACGCAGTTTATCCGCCTCGTTGGTCGCGTCCATGACGGTCTTGGCCGCCTCGGCGATAGCTTTAGTGATATTATTGGAGAACATAGTTAGTTAGTTGATTGTGAATTCTTATTTTGGAGCCGAGTGAGCCGTGAGGACCGTTTTAATATGTTGTCGTTCTTCATTCTGATATAATAATACACCAGAACTTCGTAAATGTACACAAGAAAACGCAACTATTTTCACGTTGAATATCAACGACTTGCGTGAGTTTCGACAGGTTTCTCAGCCTTGGCGGCTTCCTCGGCGGCCTTTTTGAGCTCTTGCCGCGCATTGAGGCGCTCAATTACCTGATCCGCTGACATCCACACGTCTTGGCCCTTGAGGACGGAGGTGATCTCGGAGGGAGTGAGAAAGTCCGTGTAAGCGTCATTGAACAGAGTTTCGGCCCATTTGGATTCAAACGTGAGTTGATCCATCATTTCACCGCCCTTGCCAGAGGTGTCGCCAGAATAATTGTGAATCATGAAGGACGTGTGAGCCGAGACCTCAAATGAATCACATGAAAGAAAAATCAAAGTTGCCGCTGACATGCATGCGCCTTCAGCTGAGGCGATCGTCATGCCTTGACATTCGCGAAGGACACGCATGAATTGAATGGCCGTGAAGAGGTCGCCACCCTGAGAATTGAAGTGAATGCGAACGATGTCGTTTTGTCCGCAGTTGCGAATCGTATCAAACCAGTCGGCATATTCCTCTGGATGTTCGATCTCGCCAAGAATGTAGAAGTCAAGAACTCGTCCTTGATATCGTTCCGTATATGCCGGTTTGTTACCTGACTTCATCGGAAGGAGTTCCGAGATGTCAAATGAAGATTTAGACACCGTGTGCTTCTTCGTATTCATGGATCGTTTTGATTAACCCGTCAGTCCAATCATCCCTCTTCTCAACAAAGATGAGGGGCTCGCTCCGACCAGACACGGCCATGAGCGTGACCAAACGATCCACTGGAATGCCAGTCCTTTCTTCAAACATGATAGCGTAAGCCGCTTCCTGCATGAAGTAATTCTTGATATCCCGTTTTGACTTGACTCGGCTGGAAGATTTAATATCGATGACGGCCAATCTTCCATCAAATTCCGCTATCAAGTCTGTTCGTCCAGCAACTCTCAAGTGAGTCGAGTAGAGAGGTTTCTCTTGCAGAAAAACACTCCCGATGCGACTATTTATCTCCGGGATGAGTGCACGGAACATTCCAAGGGCATCGGGCATCTCATCGCCAAGCAGGACATCTTCTTCATTGGCAATATACCGTTCAACCAACGTGTGAAGGGATGTGCCACGAGTACATGCAACACGCGATACACGCTCAGCCTCCTCAGCACCGACACGTCTTTTCCAGGCTTCGAGAGCCTGATTCTTGCCGTGACCAAGCACGGTCGTAATCGAAGGAAAGGATCGTCCATCTGGCAACACGTACTGACGACGGCCATTCACCTCCGTTGTAGGCAAATCATCATATCCAAGATTGACGGCCTGATGTGTGAATGTTTTTTCGCGATGTATCTGCGTTGCTAATTTGAATGACATGCGCTTAGTAATGATCAACCTTCGATCTCTTTCCAGCGTATTTATCAATTCTCTTGAGTACATCGTTCCATCCTGATCCGGCCTTTCTGATATCGCTTTTAGGACCTTCATATGATACGGACGGTGCTTGAAAGACGCGAGTGACTTTGCCTTTCTTATGGCATGCCGGACAGGGCTTAGTAGTCGGCTTATCGCGATCGGCGATAGAGAAGCCCTTATCAAAGTTTTTGCCACAAGCATCGCAGTGGTAGTTGTACGTCATAGAATCATTTATGGATAAACCAGAATGGAACTTCTCGTTTTGACCACCTCATCTTGAAGCGAGCTTGTTTGGTCTGATAGAACTTGCGATAAGAGTCGACCGGATCATTTGCATCCATGCATTCGGGATTCGACTTCATAGCCAAAGGAAACGGCATGAGAGGACCGTCTTGTAGTTTGTTTGGAAACTGACAAAGGACGGAACGAAGCTTGGCGTCGGTCGCATGAATCTTACCGTAGCGATGTGTGTATTCGTCACAGAGGGCACAGAAGAGTTCGTAATGCCACTTATAGTTCTCGCGAGTCTGACGAGTCCAGAGATTGGACGGATGACTTGGATGTGTGGCCTGATAGAGAGTTGCATCCAGATCCGTCTCGATGTGTTTCCACACCTTGACCGTCTTGACCTTGCCAGACTCGAGCGTACGAGCTTCGGTCGTTTGAAAGCCATCGAGCATGCGATGGGCCGTCGAAAGCATCTGCGCGGCTTCGACGATCATCTTGACCACATGCTTATCGCAGTGATACTGAGCCGCAATCTTAGGATCGTTGTCGAGTGTGAATATATTCATAATGTATGTAGATCATAGTAACATGATCCGATCAAAGGTAAACTACTAAATTACGTCCAAAGGATCTGACGATTCTTTACGATCCACGTGAGGTGCTTCGTATCGATCTTTTCAATCTCCGCTTCAAGTCTATTGACTTCACCATAGACCTGCTCATATGTTTCCTTCATGTTCTCGTTGTCCCAAGGAAACTTGCCGTTGAATTCAGGATAGGCTTTGTCGATCTTCTCTTGAAACTCTTTACGACCATTCTTCGCCCAGGCATACACCTCGAGGAGTTCCTTCTCCTTCTTCTTTTGCCAGACGGTATTCTGCAAAGCCTTCTCGCCTTCAATGAAGTGAATGATGGAAGCAAACAGAAACTCCGGAATCAGATAGGTCTTATCGGACCAATGATTTGGAATCACATCAGTCGCCCATCGATTGCGAGGATTGATATAGCAACACAAGTCATTCCACTTGAATCGAATCTTATATGGAATCATGTTGCGCAGACGATATTTTACATCGTAATATGTCGCACGAATACCGGTGATCATCGATTCGTCTTTCATCTTGAGTTGCTTGATTGAATCATTCATTTTGATTTGAGAGGCGTAAAGGCATTCAGAAAGTCTTCGACAGGCGAAAGCCAGATGAAGGTGAAGGAGTCGGGCTTATCCGTACTCACATCAATCGAAGTTGTGGCAACGACTCGTTCATAATTTGACTCGAGAACGCAATAGACCCTTTTAGGTTTGGACTTATTATGTGTCCACAAAGATCCTTGTGCTATCTCCTCGTCATTCATACAATACCCGGAATCGCATCACGAACCATGTGAATGTTAAGAGCAGGCCATCTATCCTGAAGCTTGCGATCCTTGGCCAAAACAAATACCTCCGCTTCACGTTCATTCAAGGATTCAAGGATTCGAACGAAACGATTTAATTTTTCAGCCTGACTTAAATTTCGATTTTGCACTCCCAATTCGAAAAGATCATTGATTATATTGCGAGTACGTGCCATCGACATGTCTGGATTTCCATTATCTTTTTGAAAGGTAGGAACACCAGGAGGAAGATCCAGCTTTACATCCTGTCGATAATTGATCTGAAGTGCCGTATTCAATTCACGGCATCGAAGTTCTCGAAGCTTAATTGCACGAGCTTGCGGCGTAGGTTGACGCTGGACCTGATCCAGCATTTCGAATATAAGAGACGGCTTTTGTTGTGTGGGATTCATACAATATATCTATTAGATTTTTACTATGCCTGATTTTAGAGCTTCAGTTGCCTGAGACAAGTTGTAATTGTAATTGAAGATGCCAATGTGAGCGACCTGACGTGAGAGTTCCTGATCACACCACACATCGAATCCATTTGCTCGAGCCTTGGCACAAAAATAATAATCTTCACCAACTTCGATGGAATGATCGGGAGAATATTCAAAGACGTAATGAGGAGCCGGAACTTTCTCATACACGGAACGATGAACCATCATCATGCCTTGAGGCAAGCAATCAACCTTCTCGAGAGGCGGAGAATCGTCGGCTGTCTTGAACTCCGTCGTGAATCCTGGTTTGCCATTCATGGCCGTGAAATGAGGATTTGGAAAGTACCGCTTACGATAATTGGCACCCACGATCGGCACGGCTCGATTCAGAAGTCGAATGCCTGCATCTGGAGGAAATGCCATGTCGGAATCAATCCACCACGCAAAGTCACAGTTCGAATTTAGAAAGTGATTTACAAGGTTTCGACGCGCGATCGTAATGACGGACGATGTCTCGAAAGTGGAGGCGACTCCAATGCCATTCGCGACCAGCGTAGACGAGGCCATCGCCAAGTAGTAGGCGAATTGTGAGTATACTTGATCGCCCGATGGGACCAATGTCATGACCGAGATTGGCTTACGAGGCTGTTGTGGTAACGGGTTTCCAGATGCGTGTGTTGGCATGCTATGATTTATATTAGTTGAAGAGAGCCACAAAGGTTTGTTTGACAACCGTGAGATTGACTTGCTGACATACGATCCACTTGAACCAAGCAAATGGCCACATGAAGAAGTCAATCACGGCCCATATGAATGGACAGGAGGATCCTGCCGTCACGTTGACTCGATATCCAATCATCGACGATCCTAGACAGATCGCGATGCCCAATAGTGTTCTAAACGTTTTCATAAAATTACATGCACTGATACGATTCCGATTCTTGCCAGTTCTTATAGAATGTCTTGCCGTCTTCCTTGACGAGCTCGATCGGCACTTTCTTATGACGGATATCTTAGCGTGATGCCAGACGTGACCGAGATTGACGGTCGTGTTGGTTCGAAATGTGACTTGATAGTGGCCGCCGTCGTACAGGACGATCGAGCCTTTCTCGATGATTGATTTTCATAATATAGATTCTGAGTGGATTATTCTTTATTGCTATAGACCTCCGTATTGCCAGAGACCCTTGCATTGCCAAAGACCATCGCATTGCCATAGACCCTTGCATTGCCAGAGACCATCGCATTGCCAGCGACCAATGCATTGCCATAGACCCTTGCATTGCCATAGACCTTCGCATTGCCAGAGACCCATGCATTGCCAAAGACCAATGCATCGTCAGAGACCTTCGCATTGCCATAGACCAATGCATTGCCAGAGACCTCTGCATTGCCATAGACCTTCGCATTGCCATAGACCTCCGCATTGCCAAAGACCCATGCATCGTCAGAGACCTTCGCATTGCCATAGACCAATGCATTGCCAGCGACCATCGCATTGCCAGAGACCACCACATCGTCAGAGACCTTCGCATTGCCCATCACAATGGCGCTGTCACGAATGTTGTCTTCTTTTTCGACCTTTGCGTTTTTATGAATCCATCCTCCACCAGATGCCTGATGCCAGTCGGCTTCGATCTGTTTTCCAAGTTTTTGTTCGAGTTTAGTGTAGTTCATATTCATTTTCCAATCTTAATGAACAGGTCTATAATAGCCCTGTATTCAATTTTCTCTGCATTTGTCAGGTTGTGTTTAATTGCAATTTGGTCAAAGTTTTTATCCCAGTCTTGGAATGTATGCTCCTCACATCCAATCTTTAGCCAACCATGTTTGCAGTTTGTCGCTCCGTGATTGCGTGAGTTGAGCAGATAAAGCGGTGATTTTTCCCACGCATCGCCAGAGACCTTCGCATTGCCAAAGACCATCGCATTGCCATAGACCCTTGCATTGCCAGAGACCATCGCATTGCCAGAGACCCATGCATTGCCAGAGACCCTTGCATTACCTGTCACAATAGCGTTTCCACGGATGTTGTCTTCGTTTTCGACCTTTGCGTTTTTATGAATCCATCCTCCACCAGATGCCTGATGCCAGTCGGATTTAGTTTGTTTTCCAAGTTTTTGTTCGAGTTCGGTGTAGTTCATAATTCAGATATTTAATATTGTCGGTGTTTCGTTCTTCATTCTGATATAATAATACCACATCCTCGTAAAATGTACACAAGAAAATGAAAACATTTTCAGCCTTGAATATCAACGACTTGCATGAGTCTGGGCAATAAGCGCTTTAATTGGCTTTTAGGTAAAGGGCTTTAAGGTGCTCGGAACGAATTCTAGAAGATACCCATCGATTGTAATATTGATCTGGATTGAGAAGACAATGACGGGCGAAGATCTCGTATGTTTCCCAATACGAGCAGTGGGCCTTCATGGCGCAGATGTGAAGGATCTCACGAAGGAATGCATCATCTCCATCCTTGATGATGTCTTTCTGAACGAAGTCGGACGAGCCGCAATATTCTTTCCAGTTGGATTCGACCTTGAACTTTTTCTTTTTGCCCTTGACTTGTTTTGACTTGGTGGAAAAAAACAGCTTTTTTCCAATATATTTTTTACCATTGACTTTGTTGGTGAGCAGGTACACGAATCCTGCCAAATCTTTATAAGTTGCTTCTGCAGGAAGTTGATATTCTTTTCCTTGATATATCCACGGGTTCATGGATATATGTATATTTCAAATCTCGTCTTCGGCTGGGGATCCACAGAACGGACAGAATTCAGGATAAGTTTCTTCCTTGCCTTCCTGTTCATCGAGTGGATCACGACCACCGTCATCGAAATCGACGAGATTCCATCTGACGTGATAGGTAATCTCACAATGAGAACAATAAAGATCCGCCTTCATGCTTCACATGACGCGCACGTCAGAAGGTTACGAGAGAGTTCTTGGGCCGGATTTGTTCCACGTTGATAATACAACGTCTTCACGCCTTGCTCCCATGCAAAGATGAGGAGTTGATTGACGTCCTTGACCGGTGTTTTAGGATGAATCATGAGATTGATTGACTGAGCCTGATCGATGTACTTCTGTCGAGCGGCCGCCTGAATGATGATCTCCTTCTGAGAGATCTCGCCAAACGTCTTGAATACTTCCTTCTCGTGATCGGTCAGAAACTTGAGATGAAGGACCGATCCGCCCTTCGTGAGAATCGATGACCAGGTCTCTCGATCATTCTTCTTATGACCCTCGAGCACACATGCCAAGAACGGATTCTTATATGTGAACTTGCCCTTGGCCAGATCCTTGACGAAGTAATTGGAGTTGAGAGGCTCGACGGACGGAGAGACCTGACCGAGAATGAAGGATGACGAAGTGGTTGGAGCGATCGCCATCAGAGTCACATTACGACGGCCGGTTCCTTTGAGCAACTCAGGCTCGCCGAACATGATGGCCAACTTACGACTTGCCTCATCGGCCTTACGAGCGATGTTTGAATAGATCCTCGTGTTAAGCAGCTTGGCCTCGATCGATTCAAAGGCAATCAGCTTGGATTGAAGATAAGAATGCCATCCGAGAACACCGATGCCAAGGGCCCTCTGATTCATGGCGAACTTACGAGGAGCCTCCATGTAAGGAATCTCAGCCGTCTTATCAATAAACTCAGTCATTACGGCATCGAGGAACATCGTCAGAGTCTCAACGGCATCCGTATCCATCCATTCATCGAAGTGCAGCAGATTCATCGAGGATAGATTACATACGAATGACTCGTCCGGAGCTGAGGAGAGGGCGATCTCGCTGCACAGATTAGACGCGTGGATGCGCTTACCCTTCTCCTTATAAACCTTGGGGGCTCCTTTGTTAATCGTGTCTGAGAAGAACAAATATGGATAGCCAGATTCAAAGCGCTTCTGAATGATCTTGGCCCAGATCTTACGCTTATCCTTATCACCATCAATCATGGACTTCATCCACTTATCCGAGACCGTGACGCCAAGGGAGATGTTCTGAATCTCATTGCCATCATCTCGAATCTGCAGAAACTCGAGGATGTCCGGATGTTCCACGGGAAGATAGGCGGCAAAGGATCCTCGTCGTACGTTGGCCTGAGAGACCACGTTCGTGACCGTCTCAAAGAGCTCCATGAAGTGAATAGGACCATTTGACTTGCCACCAGACTTGATGTCCGTTCCACGAGCTCGAAGATCACCAAAGTAGGCCGATGTTCCACCACCCATCTTTGTCATCATTCCAACCTCGGCCGTCTTGCCGAGAATGGACTCCATCGTGTCATCGATGTACGAACCAAAGCACGAGATCGGAAGGCCGCGTTCAAGTCCAAAGTTTGCCCAGATAGGAGACGAGAGTGAGTACCAGCCGAGTGACATGTACTTCTCAAACTTCTCAGCGAAGCCCTCGACCTTCAGAATCTTCTCGGCCGCTCGAGCGATCTGCTTGATTCGAGCTTCGGGTGTCTGTCCATTCTGCAAGTATCCACGCTCGAGAAAGAGTCGTGAATCGTCATTTAGCCAATAATAAGGTTTTGCTTTCATTTACTTAGAATAATTCTGACTCGTCAAAGCATCTTGCTTTCTTGGAATACTCTGTTGGGCGAGATTTGAAAAAGTCCGTTGCCGTGTTTCCCAAGACGTCTTCGTCGAACCAGACCGTCTTGTTTAGCATATCTTTATCTATGTCTTCAAATACGGGTTTGATGCCAATCTGAATCAGAGAATCATTCAAACGATTCTTGATGAAGTTCTTCAGAATATCCGATGTCAGATTCTCAGATTGATAGCCATTCACGGACCAGTCGATGATCTTTGCTTCGGCTTCGTAGGCTTCGATGCACTCCGAGCGAATGCGTTCCGTGAGTTCTTCGTCAAAGAGTTCAGGATGTTCTTCACGAATTACGTTGACGAGTTTCATTCCGGCCATTGCGTGAATGAGTTCCTCACGAGATGTATATGCCACCTGCTGTGAGGTGTCCTTGAGCATGTTACGAAAGCGATTGAAGTAATTGATCGTGTAGAACTGAGAGAAGAGAGAAACATTCTCGACGTAGAGAGTAAAGAGAATCAATGAGTATACGTATTGCTTACGAGAATCCTTGTAATGCTTCTTGAGATACTTACGCAGATACTTTACGCGATTCTGAATCACATCGAGCTTGAGATTCTCCTCAAAGACGTGTTCCATGTCAAGCACCTTGAGCAGGCGTTCATATGCATTGTTATGAATCACCTCGACATTGGCCATCACGTAACCCATATCGACGATCGACGGATGAGGAAGATTCTCTCCGACCTTGGCCCAAAAAGATTTCACGGCCACTTCGATCTGCGCCACGGCCGAGAGCGATCGAGTAATCATATCTCGCTCTTGATCTGTCAGATTAACTCGAAAGTCCTGCACATCGGATTGAAAGTTGAATTCTTTATCGGTCCAGAAGCCGTTGTGCATGGCTTCAATGAATTCGGTTGTCCACGGATAGTGATCCGGTTTTCTGGAGATTTGTTCGTCGAATATTGGCATAGAGTGATTCCATTTATACTAGAACAAGATTCTACCACACAAAAAACCAGAAGTAAACAAAAAAAATGCAAGGAGGTTAGTCCTTGCATTTTCGTAAGAGATAAACTAATTACACTTTGACTTTGACCGTAGGAACCTTGGTTTCTTTACCGAGTTCATATAAAGCCGTGATGCACTTGGTGCCATTGTCGTGAATGAAGTCTTCGAGATCTTCCTTGCTCAGAAGGACCGTGCCTTCTTCTCCATCTTTGTTGCAGACGGCCGCATACTTCAGTTTGCCTTTACCCTTTTTCTCAGGCGCTTCGGCCTCAGGAGCTTCCATATCAGTTGAAGCCGCATCCACTTCGGGAGCCTCGGGGGCTTCAGGAGCTTCACCAAGCATGATACGTTTGACGGACTCGGAAATAGATTTGAAAGATTCTGTTTTCATTTGTTCTTATTTATACGTTTTTTCTTCTTGATTGTGTCGGCCTTCTGCTTAAATGATATGACTGGATCAAAACCTTGAATGGCTGAAGTACCCATTACTCCACCGCCACCACCGATGGCTCCGACTCCCATGTCTTCTTCGACTGGAAATATGTCTCTTAGCTTCTTCATTAGATGTCCTGTAATCTTTTCGATATCTTCATGTCCGACTCAATGTTCTGCATCATGCCATCTGGTAGATAGTTCAGAAATACCAAGAACGGCTTAAGCGATCCCCATAGATCCTTCTCGATCCTATAGAACATCATATGATTGGCCGCTCCAATCGAGAACACATTGTATATCGCGATCAGATGATTCAAAACCAATCTCTCGCGAATGTCTCCAGTCTCTCGATACTTGCGAAGTAGACGCTTAACGTACTTGAACTTTGCTACATCATCATAGAACTCGTCAATCGATAGGCATTGAGGATTGTTATAATGACGTACCGCATATGCCTCAAAATTCTTTTCCGTTAACTCATCAAACAGCTTCATCATGACAAAAAGGATTTATATCCTTAATATACGAATACAACAGGAGTCAGGTATCCAGAAGTATCACCGCCCCAAATCGTATCGCTTGGATCTTTCTGAATGTAAACGGTTTCTTGAGCCGCCAGATAAATTGATGATGTAGTGGTATTATTTCTATCTCTGAGCTCAATTTTTAAAGAACCTGTATCTGAGATGTGTGTCACTCGAACGAGAATGGCATTATTGACGGTCGAACCCGCCGAAGATGAGAGTGAAATTGCCTGACCTTGTAGATTGATTGCGCGCATATGATTCTATTTATTCACCAGCTTTGTAGATGTAACGACCCATGCCCACATCCAGAAAGATGTCGACTTGATTTTCGATGCCTATGTTCTTGAGATATGAGAGCTGACGGGAAGACAGACGAGAATTCGTATCCATGTCAACGAAGGTCTGATTAGGCTGATGGACCAGACGGGCCCAGCCGCGCTTGCCGAGGATCTCAGCAGCTTCTAGACCTTGACCCTTACGTTCTTCCCACTCGTCGCCTAGAATCTTCTCAGCCACTGGACCGTGATCCATGCGACCAGAGACAGGCGTTTCAACTCCAGAAGGAGAGAGCCAGCCACCGTAGCCTCGTAATTCGTTCAGACCTTCTTTAAGACGATCGGCGATCTGCGTACGATGCATGTCCCAGAACTGAAAGATCTCTTCGGCCTTATCGGCATCCAGATCGAGTTCCGCCTTATCCGTACCAGACTGAAGCTTCGAGATCTCTTCTCGATGATTCTTCAGATATAGCTCATCGAACTTATCAAAGGCTTCCCCTCCGCCGGCGGCCTCATTGCCGCCGGCTTCATTCAAGACCGTGTCTCGAATCGTTTGATAGAGGGTATGGGCCATCTGAATTACTCTTCGGATTCGAGCTTCTCACACACGTCGGCCAGATTCTGATGAACCTTCTGAATCATCACCGAGATCCTCGGATTCGCATAAGAGGCAGTACGAGGAACATTGCCGAGGCAACGATCGAGCACTTCTTGTAGATCAGTCAAAGCCACGACGACCGAGTTCTCGATCTTGTCGGAAGCCAGTGAGCCACCTTTATTTGTCATGGAAGAACCTTCTTCTCCAGTGCCCAGATATTCAGGCGTGTAAGGCGCTTCATTCACGGAGTCTTTCAGAAGGGACTTGACCTGAGCGGCCGCGATGCGTGACTTCTTGGAGAGATCTTCGATCGCCTTGTCGAGATCCTGCTCGTAATTGGTATCCTGAATGCCAAAGCGCTTGAAGATAGCCGACACCTTATCGTCACGATCTTCATCGGACATCTCAGCAGCCTCATTGACTTCTTTATCCTGAATCGGCAGACCGAAGTACTTCTTCAAGTCATCACCATAAGAAGTAATGAACTTATTCAACTGCGGAAGTAAACGAGAGTCGATGCTTTCCGTGCCTTGACCCGAGATGATCTGCTTAAGAGCCTTCTCATTGTCATCAGCGAATTGCTTATCGAAGTTGGACATCGCTTCATTGATCAATGATTCGCCGAGGAACTCAAAGGCTTCATCGAAAGAAACCTCTTCGGTCACACCGCGTTGTTTCAGAAGACCTTGAATGCGAGCCAGAGAAGCTTGCAACTGAGAGGTGGACATCTTGGTGAGTTTGGCCTGAGCGGCTTTCTGTGCCACAGCGCCCGCGCCAGAGACGGGCTTAGCGGCAGCGGGTG
>Ga0118677_10001909_pt1 | contig 43112 bp, 49 predicted proteins | sample AliMusrvi5mmetaG_FD_86154 | JGI IMG/M metagenome (GOLD analysis project Ga0118677, IMG submission 86154)
CCGTCGGTGATGCTTCCACTGCATTCTGCACTTCTTCACTACCAGTTACGACTGCTGCTGCTACTATTTGCTCGTTTTTCACTGAGCACTCTCCTAATGGCTTGGCCATTGGTTTGAGGTTTATTTTCATCGCCTCATCCGCCACACGGCGGTTTGCGATCTAAAAGTCAGGGCGCTACCTCCGGGGTGGATTCGCTACTTTCGGGGTAGCAATGCCAGTGGCGGTGGTTTGCCATTGTTTGGATTCCTCTGGGGTGTAGGAAAAGTTAAACCCCATGTTGATAAAGGCTTTTAGATGCTGCGCGAGCGCGGGATGCCGTGGGGCCAGGCGTTCCTGGATGACTTCGGTGATCAGCTTGGAGATCCGCTTCCGCGCTTTATCTTTGGAGTCGGAAAATGTCCGGCTGTTTCCCCGGAACCCGAGGGCCTGCTGGAGCTTCGCAATCTTTTCCACGACCTCGTCTTGTTCTTTTTGGGAAGCCACCTCGGGATTGGCCTGCATGTACACCAAATCTTCCTCGAGCTCGGTCTTGGCTTTGAGCAATTGTGCCTTGGCTTTGGCATCGAAGTGTTCTTGTCGGCAGTCAGATCGCTGATGCAGATAGAGACTGGCTTCCTCCTGCTGCTCATCGGTCATGGCATTCAGTTCCGGATTGGCATCGACCGCGCCCGCTGGCTCGACTTGCGCAGTAAGCTCCAACACATCAAACCATTGTCCCTCGCGGGCGAGGAGAAATTGGAGATACGCCAGACCTTTCACATCCCGGATTCCGGAGAGGATTTTCCCTTGATAGACAATCTCCCAGGCTTCCCCCACCTTGGTGATCCGATTGCCAGTGACCGCTGTCAGCTGGGCCAGTGCCACCCGAATGGATTGCGGTGTGATCCGGGCACCGGCTTTCGCCTGTTGTTGCGCCCAATGAAGTAAGGCTGCGACATCGACCGAGCCGGAGAGTTGAGCGGAATTAACCGAACTCATGATGCCACCTCATCTTCCGCCACTGCGGCAGCTTCACTGGCTTGTTCCAGCTTTTGGAAATAGGCCAGCGCACTCGCAAAGGAAACCAGCCGGACACCGTATTTGGTGCCCGGTCGGCGTAACGAGATCGACTTGATGGGAGCTTTGAATCCGTTGATCGCACAAGGCAAAACCAACAGATTCCAATAGGAGCGGCTCAGCGAGAAATAAGGATCACGCTGACCGGGCTTGGGCAGCCGGATGAATTCCGGACGTTGCTCGACTGTAACGTAAGCCGGAGCATGAATCGGAGCCGATGTGAGTCCCGCAAAAACAGACGGGTTCCGTCGAGTGGATGGATTGAGCACAGCATAAACCTCAGGCGATTCTGACACCGACCGAAGTGGTGCAGCCTCGTAGGCTCGAAAGCCTTTTCCCGGACACTACAAACTTCTGTCGCAACCGCCGGAGCTGCAACAGGAGCCGTGGAGCACGTCGCGCACTCCGATCAGCACTGTCTCAAATCAATATGTTCGTGGCCGTCTCAGTGAGCGAACAACATCAAAGAACAATTTTGCATCACTGCGGAACTGCCACTGCCGCAACCAATATTGGAAGCGGGTCATTCTGTCAAGTTAATGCCGGGGTTTTTGCAGGTGGGCAATCCGTTTCTCAAGGATCGCATAGGCGGGATTAAGCAAGGCGTCATCTTGCAGAGCAGGTTTTTCACCTCGGAGCCAAGGGAGCTGGACATCGACATCCGGTAGGTCGCGATGCGTGGCCGATAGCTCAATAATGACTTCGGTGTCATTGGCTCCCGCTCGCACCTTGCAGCCGATCTTCCAACCGTGATCTTCCAGTTCCAACTGACAGGCTTTCCAAGCGGTGGCGGTTTTACCTTTGTGTTTGGTAATCTCGTATTGGCGTTTGCTTTGACGTTGCTGGGCTTCTATTTCGATGGAAGTCACCACAAGGCAAGCGCCTTTCGCTTTGGGAAGTTTGCGGTCACGAGTCAGATTAAACACACCCGCACTACCGTAATAATCCAAGCGAACTCGTTTGGAAAACCAAGTGTGAGCCAGTGGGGCAAACTGTTTGGCTTGGGGCCGATTCATGGAGTGGCCAAATGTCGCAACCAGATAATCGAAGAGATGACGGCTCGTCTTTTCTTCATCCTGCTCGGTAAATAAACTAATCACCGACAGTTGGTCATGGAAATATCGGTACTCGGTTCGATAGAATCGCACCTCGCCAAGCGGCTCGGTTTTGCTGGGGCAGACGAAAATCTGGCAGCCCGCTAAATCGTACTCAAGAGTCTTTTCTGAAAGAGCGACCGGTGGGGAACCAAATGGCACATCAAAAAAACCATATTGCTGGTCGAGGTCTTGGAGAGCCTGAGTCTGGGTTTGGAGGCGGAGTTCTACAGCCCCACTTTTACGGCCGGGATCATTGGGTTGCGCCATGGTGAGAAAATGCTAGGCCTACAACAGCGACGGTTTCAATCTTTTTTAACCGCTTTTTTCGGTTTTGATTTTTCCAGTAATTTCGTCACATCCGTCATCTTGTCCACCGCATTCCGGAGACTGCTAGCCTCTAAATGTGTGTAGTTTTGAGAAATCGCTTTGGTCTCATGCCCGGCTAGGGCCATGGCCACCGCTTCATTCGCGCCGGTGTTCTTCAGAATGGAAACAAATGAATGACGCAACGAGTGGAACGATAATTCCGCCACAGGTCGCGCAGTATTTCTTCCCTTCCCTGTGCGGATATGGCTTCGCTCTTCGGCCATGCCCGCACTTACTAACACACACCGAAAGCCATCGGATAGCTGCGAAATTCTCAATTTGAATAAGGATGGGAATAAGGGCGCATCGGGATCATCACTCGACGGCAAGTTCTCAAGATATTCAGCCAGTGGCTTGGCTAATGGTACCAACATTCTTCGACCGGTTTTCTTGGCGACAAATGCCAACGTGCCTTGCTCCAAATCCACTGTCCGCCATGTCAGCCGGGCTGTATCCGAAAGTCGCGCGCCAGTGTATAAACTCGTGAGTGTCGCTCCATACCAGTCCGATCCCCTGGCCGCGTTCAGCACTCGCTGTAATTCAGCGAGTGTAAAGGCCCGCCGCTTACTCTCGCCGCGCTGCTTCAACTTGTCCACCGCGGTCGCCGGATTGCTTGTTAAAAGCCCTTGTTTCAGCGCCGCAGTAAAACAGGCCCGCAAAACTTTTACGCCAAGATTCGCCGTATTGCGGCTCAATAAACGCGCTTGTTCGTCACGAAAGCGGAGGACATCCGCCGACTGGATGGACGCGATATCGCGATCCGCTTTCGTTCCTAAAAATGTCACAAAATGCTCCAGGGCGTACTTGTAGCGCTGAACTGTCGATGGTTCCGCTTCGATTTGCTTGGTCTCCAACCATTGCCGGCACCATGCGCGGACTGTAGCACTGGGCAGGGATTCGGTGTTAATCGTTGCAAAAATATCCGCCACACCTCGCGCCACGATTTCACGGGCCGTTTCAGGGGTTAATTTACCGGTTTCACCGACGCGTGCCGCTTGCTCCCAAGCGCGACAGATTTCCCACGCGGCACGTTTATTAGTCGTCTTGGTGGATTTGAAATATCGCTTGCGATCCGCACCGGTACCGGAGCTATACGCACAATACCAAAATTGACTTCTCTCTTTGGGGTCCTTGTGTAAACTAGCCATGAATGAAATCTCCAATTGTCATAACCATAAGTCATAACCAACAACTCTGTCAACTGTGTTTAATATTAACAAATTGCTGAGTAAAATTGAAATTTACACCTGCGGCAAGGTCGTGTGGGTTCAAGTCCCTCCGACGGTACCAACTTAAAAACAACGGTTTGGTTCTTCTCATAGAATGAAAATTCATATCCGGCTCGTGATATTTTTAACGGGGTTACTTATTTCTGGTAGCTCAATCCTAGCCGAAAATGGCGCGCGCCAAACGACGCCTGCGATGCCACAGTCACCTTGGAGCGATTGGCCGCAATTCTTAGGACCGGAGCGGAATGGCACATCTCCGGAGAAAGGGTTGCTTCGCCAATGGCCAGCGGACGGCCCCAAACTGCTATGGCGGGTTCCAGTCGACAGAGGCTGGGGTCAACCCTCCGTTTCCCAAGGCGAAATATTCCTACTCGGCGGGAGGATTAGTGGTGCTTGCTGGTCGAACAAGAGTGTTGTGTGCCTCGATGTTTTCACGGGAGCGAAGCTCTGGGAATTCGCTTACCAGACTCGAAAAACGGGTGCCGACCTGGAAGAAGCCAAACGGAAGTCACCCTCTTGGGGCTATTGCCCGCGAGCAACGGTTACGATTAGCAAAGACCAAATCTATTCGATTGATCAATTTGGCGAGATCTATTGCCTCGACCGCAAGTCCGGTAAGGAAATTTGGTACCGGGATTTGGATATTGATTACAAACCCAGCCATAATGACTGGAAAGGCTGGTGCGCCTCGCCGCTCCTCGTTAATAACATTCTTGTGCTACCGGTAACCCACGACTGGTCACCACCGGGAAAACACGAGGCAAAGTTTGTCGGCCTAGATGCGCGAACCGGTAAGACGGTCTGGGAATATAGCGATGTTATCGAAACAGCACAGACGATGTGTGCCGGCAGCGGTCTATACGTAACTCCGCAAGTTGCGGAATTTGCCGGAGAAACGTGTGCCATTATGCCGGCTCTAACGAGAGTACTCGCCTTGCGAATCGCAGATGGGGAAAAGGTTTGGGAGTATCCGTGCGCCAAACGAAATTGGACATTTTCGCCGCAAGTTTGGAATAACCAAATCTATCTTGATAAACTGCTGACCGTAGACCGAAAAACGCCGCCGTTTGCAACACAGGAAACCGCGAGTTCTATCCCCTCCGGGGCTTACACCTATGCGATTCCCGTGCGGAGCGGCGATTACGCTTACACATTTTTATACATGAACGATAAGAGTATTTATGGAAAAGGTGAATTGAGTGATACCCGATTGAGCTGCATTGATTTGAAGACTGGTCAGGAAGTGTGGGGAAAGACCAATCTAACGCATGGTGTTTCGTTGATGATTGCCGATGGATTAATTTTCGCACGGACACAAGCTGATTTATTACTACTAGAAGCCACACCACGCGAATATGTCGAAAAAGGCGTTGTCCATCTGCGCGGAGCTGCTGGAGTGAAAGGGTGGGACCTAAGTGGTTTCACGATGCCGGTACTGGCGTATGGACGGTTGTACATTCGTACCGAAAAAGAATTGCTCTGCTTCCAAGTGGCTGAGAAAATCCCTGCGGGACTAACGGCAACCTTGCGCTAAACGCAAAGAGTTTGCTACGGTGCCGGCACGATGAATGTCCGAGTTCGTTTTGCACCTAGTCCAACCGGCGCTTTGCATATTGGCAGCGTTCGCACCGCGCTGTTCAATTGGCTCTACGCTCGCCACACCGGTGGGACATTCGTATTGCGTATCGAAGACACCGATGTCGCCCGCAATACCGAGCAATCGCTCAACACCATTCTCGACGGTTTGAAATGGCTCGGGCTGAATTGGGATGAAGGTCCGTATTTTCAATCCAAACGCGCCGAGATTTACCGGCAACGTGCGCAGCAACTTCGCGATGCCGGGCACGCCTACGAACGCGACGGCGCACTCCGGTTTCGCATGACGCGTGAGCCGGTGGTCATTAAGGATTTAATTGCCGGTCCGGTTACTCGCGCGCTTGGCGACCGGGAAGTCAGCGATCCGGATTTCGTCATCGTTCGCAGCGACGGCACGCCGGTTTTCCATTTCGTCAATGTCGTGGACGATTTGGAAATGAAAATCACCCACGTCATCCGTGGCGAAGATCATCTTTCTAATACGGCGAAACATATCGCGCTCTTTCGGGCATTCGGTGTTGAGTCGCCGGCGTATGCGCACATTCCGATGATTCTGAATGTGGACGGCTCGAAGATGAGCAAGTCCGATCCCGACCCGGCTAAAGCCCGGCTCGCATCGTTGACCGCCTACGTCGAAGATGGCTACCTACCGGAAGCGGTTCGCAATTACCTCTGTTTGCTCGGCTGGTCACCGAAGGATGATCGGCAGATTCTGCCGATTGCCGAAGTCATTCAGAAATTTGATTTGCCGCAAATCCTCCGGCACAACGCGAAATTTGATGTGAGTAAACTGGAGTGGATGAACGGTCAGTATATCAACGCGCTGACGTCTGACGAACTGGACCGGCACGCCGCAGCATTCGGAATCAAGTGCGACGACGCGCCATACCGGCGCGCGGTATTGAATTTGCTCAAGGGGAAAATCTCATTGCTCAAGCAGCTACCGGAGCGATGCGGTTATTTTTTTACGGAAGATTTTCCGATTGACCCGGCCGCAGTTGCCAAGTCGCCGGTCGATCCGGTGATGTTGACGAAGCTCACCGACCGGTATGCCACGTTGCCGGTGTGGGATGCGGCGACTCTTGAATCGAACCTCAAAGCGTTGGCAGGCGAGCTAGGTGTGAAGACCGGTCAGTTGATTCATCCGTGCCGGCTGGCGGTGTCGGGGCAGACGGTCGGGCCGTCGTTGTATCACATGCTCGAAGTGTTGGGGCGCGACCGGGTATTGAGCCGGTTGCGAAAATTCAAACCATGACCACCGCAAATAAAATTACGATTTGCCGCATTCTGCTGATTCCGGTGTTCATTTGGTTGACGTTGGATTACATCCGCGACTCGCAGCGCGGCGAAGGCGAAGACTGGCAACGCTGGCTGGTGTGCGGCGTGTTTGCGGTGGCTTCGATCTCCGACGCTGTGGACGGTTACATCGCGCGCCGGTACAAACAGAAGACTGAACTTGGCACTTACCTTGATCCGTTGGCGGATAAATTGCTACTGGTGTCGGCACTAATCCTGTTGAGCATTCGGTTCAAAGACAAATCGCCGTTTGAACTTTTGCCGTTGTGGTTTCCGGTGCTGGTGATTAGCCGCGACCTAATTATTCTGGGCGGATTTATTCTGATTCACATGATCACCGGTCATTCTCAAGCCCGGCCTCGATTGGTGGGCAAGGCGGCGACGTTATTTCAGATGATCACGCTTGGCTGGATTCTGCTCCAGATTCATTCCCCGTCGTTCAAGTGGCCGTTGTACGCCGCCGGTCTGTGTACTTTCATCTCCGGCATCTGGTACATCCTCGACGGCATCCAGCAACTCAACATCCACGAACAAAAAAAGAGCGCCGTTTAACGGGCGCGCAAAACACAGAGCGGATACGTGGTCACCGGTAAGAGTCGGCGCGGCGTGCCGTGACCGTTGGGAATAATCCGGTTCATGATGACGCGGGTTGCCAGACGGGCGAGTTTTTGCAAGTCTTTGGGTGAACATCCTCCAACACCACCAGTTGTCGGCTTCATTTGATCCACGACCCCTCCTTATTTTTGAGCCACCGGAGAATCCGATGACTGCCCCCTTGTTGCGCTTAGTATACGCATTCGTTATCCCGATGCAAATGCGAAAGACAACTTCCGTTCGGAAATCGTCTTGCGCGAAACCTAAACTTGGACTAGACGTGTGACCAACACGCATGGATATTCGACTCCCCAATTTAGGCGAAGGCGCGGACAGCGGTGTCGTGGTCAACATTCTGGTCAAAGCTGGCGATACGATTCAGAAAGACCAACCGATTCTGGAATTGGAAACCGAAAAAGCCGTTGGTTCAATTCCGGCATCGGCCACCGGTACCATTCAGCAGATTCGCGTCAAACTTGGCGATAAGATTTCCGCTGGTACTGTTTTACTGACTTTGACCGAAAGTGCCGGTGCTACACCGGCCCCGATGGCGACTCAAGCGGTTGCCGCTCCGGTAAAGCCCGCCGCCGTTCTGCCAGCCTCCGGTGTCTCGCCGGCGGCGTCACCCACCGTCCGCCGGATGGCCGAACAACTCGGCATTGCGCTCACGCAAGTTCCCGGTAGCGCGCATGGCGGACGGATTACCGTCGAAGATTTGCGAGCGTACATCCAGAATTTACAAACCGGTGGCGGCGCAACCAAATCCGCGCCGGCGCAAATTGATTTTGCGAAATTCGGACCGGTCACAAAGAAACCGGTGAGCCAGTTGCGCAAGACGATTGCGCGACGGATGAGCGCATCGTGGGCGGCAGTGCCGCGCGTAACGCAATTCGACGAAGCCGACATTACGGCGCTGAATGAACTCCGGAAGAAAACGAAGTTTACGCTGACGGTGTTTGCTATCAAAGCCGTGGTGCAGACGTTGAAAAAACATCGGCTGTTCAACTCCAGTTTCGACGAAGCCGCCGGTGAGATTGTGCTGAAAGAATATTTTCACATCGGGATTGCGGTGGATACCGAGCACGGATTGATGGTGCCGGTGATTCGCGATGCGGATAAGAAATCCATGCTTCAGCTCGCCAAAGAATTGGAAGACCTCGCCGTCAAGACGCGCGAACGGAAATTGACCAACGAACAGATGCAAGGCGGGAGTTTTACAATTTCAAATCAAGGCGGCATCGGCAGCGGCGCGTTTACGCCGATTGTGAACTTGCCGGAGGTCGCGATTCTCGGTCTCGGCCGTGGCGTGCTGAAACCAGCGGTGGTGGCCGGTAAGATTGAGCCGCGCTTGCTGATGCCGGTGGCGATATCGTACGACCACCGGGTGATTGATGGCGGTAGCGCGGCGCGATTTACGGTTGACCTTGTCGCCGCGTTTCAAAATTTTGATGCGAAGGAAGTGCAGATTTAACATGGAACCAATTAAGACTGACATTGTGGTGCTTGGCGCGGGACCGGGCGGATACGCGGCGGCATTTTACGCAGCGGACAAAGGCAAAAAAGTCATTCTCGTCGAGCAAGACCGGCTCGGCGGCGTCTGTTTGAATCGCGGTTGCATCCCGTCGAAAGCATTGCTGCACGCGACGAAACTGATCGGCGATGCCAGTGCGGCGACGGCGCATGGAATAACTTTTGGTGCGCCGGTGCTCGACTTAGCGAAACTCCGGGCGTGGAAGAATTCCATTCTGGAAAAACTTAGCGGCGGCGTGGCGGCATTGGCGAAAGCGCGCGGCGTCGAGGTGCTACGCGGGCGCGGACATTTTGAAAATTCGACGACGCTCCGAGTGGAGACTGAAGCGGGACAAAAATTTGTCAGTTTCACCAAAGCGATTATTGCGGTCGGCTCGAAGCCGGCGTTGCCGAAAGCCTTTGACCTCGGTAATCCACGAATCATGACCTCGACAGAGGCGCTGGAGGTTGAAGATATTCCGGCGGAGTTGCTGGTGATTGGTGGCGGCTATATCGGCATGGAGTTGAGCACGGTGTACGCGCGGCTCGGCAGTCGAGTGACGGTGGTGGAAGCGTTGCCGACAATTTTGGCGGGCGCGGATCCAGATTTAGCTCGGCCGGTGGTCCGGTATGCCGGTAAGGCTTTCAAGGAAATCCGGTTGAATACAAAAGTCACGAAGATGACGACCGCCGGTAAGCAAATCAAAGTTACCTTCGATAAAGTCGAGGAACTTTATGACCGCGTGCTGGTGGCGGTCGGTCGGTCGCCGAATTGCGCGGACCTCGGTTTGGAGAGCACGCAGGTTGCGCTCGACGAAAAAGGTTTCATCAAAGTCAACGCGCAGCAGCAAACGGCGGATGCGAATATCTACGCCATCGGTGATTGCGCCGGCGGATTGATGTTGGCGCACAAGGCGAGCCGGGAAGCGCGCGTGGCGGTGGATGTGATTGCCGGTGAATCGGCGGCGTTTCAGAATGTCATCATTCCGGCGGTGGTGTTCACAGAGCCGGAAGTGGCGTGGGCCGGTTTGACGGAGGCGGAGGCACAGGCAAAAGGAACTCCGGTGAAGATTGCAAAGTTCCCATGGAGTGCGTCGGGTCGCGCGATGACATTTGACGCAACGGATGGTTTGACGAAGCTGGTGATTGACCTGGCCACGGAACGAATTCTCGGCGTCGGCATTACCGGACATGGTGCTGGTGAGTTGATTGGCGAAGGCGTGCTAGCGATTGAGATGGGCGCGACGGCGTTTGATTTGGCAGCGTCCGTGCATCCGCATCCGACGTTGAGCGAGACGCTGATGGAAGCGGCGGAAGTTTTCTACGGTCACTCGACACACGTGTTTACGCGGAAGCGGCCGGAATAGCCGGTTGCGGTGCCGCCGGTAATTTGGTAGAAGCAAGGCGCTATGGGAGCCCAATGGAAACAAAAAGGCCGCGAAGAAAGCTCGCTGAAACGCGGTCAACTCTTCGGAAAGCTCGTTAAAGAAATCGTCGTCGCCGTCAAGGCGAAAGGCCCGGACCCGGAATTAAACGCGCGATTGTACGCCGCAGTCGAAGCGGCGAAAAAACAATCCGTGCCGCGCGACACCATCGAACGCGCGATTAAAAAAGGTTCCGGCCAGACCGGCGAGACCATCAATTACGAGCTGGTCACCTATGAAGGTTTTACGCCACACAAGGTACCGGTGATTGTCGAATGCTTGACCGATAATCGCAATCGAACCGCACCGGAGATTCGCGTGTTGTTCAAGGAAGGTCAAATGGGCGCGATGGGCAGTGTGGCGTGGATGTTTAATCACGTCGGTCTCGTCGACGCGCATCACGCCGACACAAAACAGGATTTAGAAACGGTCGCTATCGAAGCCGGTGCGCAAAACGTCGAACCCTTAGGCGAAGGTGATGAAATCCCGGTTGGCCATCTCGGTGCGCGGTTTTACTGTGACCGAGCCGACCTTGATACCGTGAGTAAATTTTTGGCTAAAGCCGGTTGGAAAGTGACGGCTGCCGAAATGAGTTACGTCGCGAAGAACCGCGTGGAAGTACCGGCGGCCCAACGCGCGGAAGTCGAAACTTTCCTCAGCGACATGGACGGCCATGATGATGTTCACCGGCTCTACACCGCGTTGAAGTAAAAGTCATTTCTTCGATGGCCCACGCCGCGTGTTCGCGAACCAGCGGTTCGACATCGTTCAATGCTTGGTGCAGTGCCGGTAACACTTTCCGGTCGCCGCTATTGCCGAGCACAACGCAAATGTTGCGGAGCCAACCGCGCCGTTTCAACCGGTAAATCGGAGTATCGCGAAAATAATCTGCAAACTGACAGTCATCCCAAGCCAACATCTCCGGTAGCGGCGGCAACGGTCGCGGTGGAATTACCAATTTCGCAAACCGGTTCCACGGACAGACGGCGAGGCAATCATCGCAACCAAAAATCCGATTGCCAATGGCCGGACGGAATTCCACCGGAATCGAACCTTTCAACTCAATGGTCAAATATGAAATGCACCGGCGTGCATCGAGTTGGTACGGCGCGACAATCGCTTGGGTCGGGCAGGCGTCGATGCACCGCCGGCAAGTGCCGCAGTATTCACGCGCCGGCTCATCAGGCGGTAAGTCGAGTGTCGTCAAAATTTCGCCGAGAAAAATCCAGTTGCCGAATTGTTGGCTGATTACATTGGTGTGTTTGCCAATCCAACCGAGGCCGGCGCGTTGCGCAAGGTCGCGTTCGAGAATCGGGCCGGTATCCACGTACCCAATCGCATCGCCGATAAACTTTGCTAGCGCGGCGAGTTTTGCGCCCATCCATTTGTGATAGTCAACGTGACCGGCGGCGTATCGGGCGAGATGTTTCGTGCCGGTGGTGCCGTAATTCATTCCGACAACGATGATGGATTTTGCGCCGGGTAAAAGTTGACTCGGATTTGCGCGTTCAGCCGCGCGGCGAGCGAGATATTGTATTTCGCCGTGAAAACCGGCATCAAGCCACCGGCGGAATTCACCGGCGTGCGGCGGTGGCGCAATGGTGGTAAAGCCGACAAGATCAAAACCGAGTTGTAACGCATGGTCGCGAATCTCGGCTTTCGTCATGGTCATACCGGGTTACGAGGTCGTTTCGGCGAGCCGCCGGTTCAGGTCGTCGGTCATTAGCGCGTCGAGCAATTCGCCCAACTCGCCTTCCATGATTGCCGGTAGGTTTTGAATCGTCAGATTAATCCGGTGGTCGGTGACGCGGTTCTGCGGGAAATTGTAGGTGCGGATTTTTTCGGACCGATCCGCGGTGCCGATTTGACTGCGCCGGGCGGCAGTCATCCGCGCGGCTTCTTGTTCTTGTTTGTGAACCAGCAACCGGGACCGGAGCACGCGCAAAGCTTTGGTTTTATTTTTCAGTTGGGAACGTTCGTCGGCGCAACGCACGATGACGCCGGTCGGTTTGTGGCGAATCTGGACGGCGCTATCGGTGGTGTTGACGCCTTGACCACCGGGGCCGCTGGCGCGGCAAACGGTGATTTCTAAATCATCGGGTTTGAGTTGTACGTCCACTTCTTCCGCTTCCGGTAGGACGGCAACGCTGGCGGTGCTGGTATGAACGCGGCCTTGCGCTTCGGTGGCCGGGACGCGTTGAACGCGGTGCACACCGGATTCATAACGCATTTTTTTGTACACATCTTGGCCAAGCATCGAAAAAACGATTTCCTTGAAACCGCCGCGTTCGCTGACGCTGGTATCCATCACTTCGATTTTCCAGCCGAGCGTGTCGGCGAAACGGGAATACATCCGGAACAGATTCGCGGCAAACAAAGCCGCTTCTTCGCCACCGGTGCCGGCGCGAATTTCGACGATGGTGTTGCGCGAGTCATTTGGGTCGGCGGGCAAAATTCCGAGTTGAACTTCCTGCGCAAGCTTGCTGGCTTCTTTCTGGAGTGTGCCGAGTTCGGCTTTGGCGAGGTCGGCCATCTCAGCATCGGCGCCGGTAGCGAATTGTTCGTTCTCCGCGATTTGCTGTTGCACCGCCTGCCACCGGTCGTGATCGGTCATCAACTTTTTGAGACGCAGAAGTTCCCGCGCTAAATCGCCGGCGCGGCGTTGGTCAGCGTACACGGCCGGGTTGGCCAGCTCCGCTTCGAGCGCGGCGGCGCGGTGGCAGAATTTGGTGATGTCAGGAATGACGTTCATTGGGAAAAGAAAAAGCACCGGCGCAATGCCGGTGCTGGTTCTGGGACAAAAAATCTACTTTGCTTTTTTGGCGTAGCGCTTCTGGAAGCGTTCGACACGGCCGGCGGTATCGACATATTTGGCCGTACCGGTGAAGAACGGATGGCATTTCGAGCAAATGCCGATGCGCATATCCTTGTGAGTCGAGCGGGTTTTAAAAAGAGTCCCGCACGCACAGTGGATGACGGCTTCGGCGTAATCTGGATGAATCTTGTCTTTCATGGCTAAGAGCGGCAGAACCTAGCCAAACCGGGCGCTACTTGCAAGCTGTTTTTGTCGGGGTCGCGAAAAATGGATTATGTTGCTGCTCCTCGCCGACAGTGGTCAACGGGCCGTGACCGGGGCAAATCACTGTGTTCGCCGGTAAGCTGAAGACGCTTTCCCGGTTCGTCCGCAACGCTTCTTGGTAATTCACCATTGCGCCGCCCATCGAACCGGCAAAAAGCGCGTCACCGGTGAAAACCAACCGGCGCGCCAAACCAGTCACGACATAACTCGTGCCGCCGTGGGTGTGGCCGGAGGTCCGGCGGGGTTGCACGCGCAAACTGCCAATCTGAAATTCCCGGTCATCGGCAAACGATTCGGTGCCGGTCAGCGGCTCGCGCGCACTCACGAAGGCCGGTAGGTTCAGCTGGACGAGGTCGGCGATGTGATCGCCGTGAATGTGTGTGAGGAATACCTGCCGGAGGTTCACCTTCAACGCCAGCATGCCGGTGCAATCCGTACCGGTATCGAATGCGGCGGCTTCGCGTGTGGCCGGGTCGAAAACGACGTAGCTATTCACAGTCATGCCACAAAACGGCGTGGTGAACATTGCGAAGCCGGTGATTGCACCGGGATCATTGGGATACCATGTGCCAGCAGCGATGGCGCGCAAAGCGCTGGCGTTGAGGCCGAGCCGAGCGGGATCGCGTTCGCCGGGCAAATTCAATCCACGCTGAGCTTTGCCGAGGATATCGCCGAAATCGTCTTCAAGCGGAATGCGCACACCGGTACGATAGCAGAATTGCCGGTCTTGCCAAAGCAGAACGTTTCGCCTATGGTGGCGGCTGAAATCCCCATGGACTACGTCAAACACGCCCGAACTGTCTTCGACATCGAGATTGACGCGTTGCGCCAGACGCGCGCGCGGCTGGATGGTGGTTTTTCGATGGCAGTGGAATTGATTTCGGCGGCGTTGCAGAATAAAGGGAAAATCATTGTGGTTGGCGTCGGCAAGTCCGGGAACATCGCGCACAAGATTGCGGCGACGTTGAGCAGTACCGGCACGACGAGCGTGGTGCTGGATGCGGTGAACGCGTTGCACGGCGATTTAGGCGTGGTGAGCGACGGCGATGTGGTGTTGGCGCTGAGTTATTCCGGTGAGACCGAGGAATTACTGCGCATCTTGCCGGCGATTAAACGATTTGATGTGAAGGTGATTGCGATGACCGGTTTTCCGAAATCGCAGATTGCCCGGCACAGCGACGTGGTGCTGAATGTGCATGTGAAAAAGGAAGCGTGTCCGTTCAATCTCGCGCCGACAGCGAGTACGACGGCAACGCTGGCGCTCGGCGATGCGTTGGCGATGTGTGTGTTAGATGCGCGGGGATTTAAGAAGACGGATTACGCGAAGTTGCATCCCGCCGGAGCCATCGGCAGCACGATGTTGGTGAAGGTGAAAGATATTATGCGGACCGGCGCGCGGTGTCCGGTGATTCCGGAATCGGCACCGGTGAAGGATGCAATTCTGGCGATGACGAAAGCGCGGGCGGGGATGATTAGCGTGGTGGATAAGAAAGGCCGGCTCGCCGGCGTGTTCACTGATGGCGATTTTCGCCGGCACATTGCGCAGAATGCCGGTGGTTTGCAGACGGAGTTGGCGAGTGTGATGACTCCGAAGCCGATTACGATTCGGCAAGAGGCGTTGGCGGTGGAAGCATTACGGATTTTTCAGCAAAGACAGATTGACGATTTGATTGTTGTCGATGAAGGTAAACACCCGGTCGGGATTGTGGATTCACAAGACCTACCGAAATTCAAAATGATGTGAAAGTAAAAGAGGTTTAATTATGGCATCCGCGAATGACATGCGAAAAGGAATGGCGATTAAGTACAACGGCGACGTCTGCATCGTGCTCGATATGCAGCACCGCACTCCCGGTAACTTGCGTGCCTTTGTGCAAGCCACCATCCGCAGCTTGAAATGGGGCAAAAGCTCCGTTGTCCGCTTCGCCTCCACCGAGACGATTGAAGTCGTCAATATGATGACCCGCAAGGTCGAATTCAGTTTCAAGGACCAGACGGGTTTCCATTTCATGGATCCCGACACGTATGAGACCGTCACACTCACCGAAGAATTTATGGGCGAAAATGCCAAGTTTCTAACAGAAAATCTGTCCTGCACCTTGATGGAAGTGGAAGGCAAAGCGGCCGAGATTGATTTACCACCGGTGGTTGAACTCAAAGTCGTCGAAGCTCCGCCCGGCATCCGCGGCGACACCGCGACGAACGTTACCAAGCCGGCGAAGGTGGAAAACGGTTTTGAAGTCGGTGTGCCGATTTTTATCAACCCCGGCGACACCATCCGGGTCGATACTCGCACCGGTAAATACGTCAGCCGCGCCTGACCGTCTATTTCAACGTAGCGAGTGCTGCTTGGATCGCTTCAAAGTTTGGTAGCTGACCGGGGTTGTCGTTGATTTCGGCGTACCGGATGATGCCTTGCTTATCCACGACGAATGCAGAGCGTTTCGGCACACCAGCCATTCCGAGATTTTTCTCCGGTAGGAAACTGGCATACGCCGCGCCGTAAGCACCGGCGACTTTGTGGTCGTAGTCGGAGAGCAGCGGCAGAGTGATTTTTTCTTTTTCCGCCCACGCCGCCTGTGCGAATGGATTATCACCGCTGATGCCCCACACTTCGGCATGGAGTGAAGTGTAAGCGCTAAGCCCTTGGCTGACGGCGCACAATTCTTTAGTGCAAACGCCGGTGAACGCCATCGGCACAAAAAGTAAAACCGTGTTTTTCTGACCGAAGTTGCTGCTGAGTTTCAGTTTCTTTGGGCCTTCAACCGCTTTGGTGGTGAGTTCGAAGTCCGGTGCTTTGTCGCCAATTTTTAGTGCCATAAAATTTTCTCCTGTTGATTTAGTTGAAAACAGTACACCGAAACTACCGGGATGAAAATCCGTTAAAAACCGCAAGCGGAACTTAGTGGGTGTCGGGAGTTTTATTCAGAATGCTTCCATATTGACGCTGGGCGCATTCGGGACAAATGCCGTGACTGAAATTTGCATCCGTCCGGTTTTCAATATAATTCTCAATGGGATGCCATTTGTTATCCTTGTCTTGAATTTTCTTACAGAAACAGCATGTCGGAAGAATCCCTTGGAGTAGTTTAACCTCCCGCGTCATCCGCGCCGCCTGACTGGTAATGAATGAAATAAATAATAAAACGCCGACATTGATGGCGGCATTAGCAATTTCATATTTGAACAGGTCTGGATTATCCCACGAAAAATCAAAACTAAGCCGCACGACCGCCATGCCAACCGCAAAACTGTAACCAATGTGCGGGGCGCAAAACCACGCAGCCAACATGATCGGAATAACAAAGATAATCGGGAACTGAATCAACTTATCATTCATGTACTCGAAAATAATCAGCAACGCCGCAATCACGAGATAGGTGAGCCGGCTCTTCAAAACCCGGAGATACCAAGCTTCAGTTGCATCCGATTTCGCCTTTGTACTCATAGAGCCGTGGCTAAGATGGTGGACGATACAGGACTTGAACCTGTGACCTCTTCCATGTCAAGGAAGCGCTCTAGCCAACTGAGCTAATCGTCCGTTCAAAGCATGGGCATAGTAATTGTCTCCTGCATTCATGTCAACCTACCTCTGTGGCAATCACTCTCCACCACCAAGTTTGTCGCTGAGAATTGTGATGGCCGGAATTCTTGGTGAAAATTAACTTGTGGACATTATAAGTTAGAATAATAGGATAAGTTGATGACGATTGATATCTAATACCTCGCGATGGATGGAGTATATGGAAAGTATCAGCTGAGAAGGAAGGAGAATGAATGAACCCGAAGAAAGTCGAGGAATATATCGCACTCCACCCGAAGTGCGACTGCCCTAACTTGAAGTGTGAACAGCACGGACACTGTTTTGAATGTGTGATGGTGCATAGGCATTTCGGCAACCATGTCCCGCACTGCCTCCAGTTTATGCTTAGGGACAAGGTGAAGGAGCTCGCGAAGGTCGCGGAGATGCGGATAGCTGAAGAGGTACCTCGTCAACAGAAACCTGTGTGACCGGCGGATTGACAAGCCATCACACGAATTTACTAGCGACCGATTTTACCCTCTCGGAAGTAATCGTAACAACTGGTCACTTTGATGACTAATGGCTTTACCGGTTCTATCTAGTGTGACGTCGGCAGGCTCTTATACCCAACCGCAAAGTTTGTAACCGAAGATGGCTGTGAGTTCGCGGAACATTTTAATGTGGGTAATCAGATTGCCCCAAAAACCGTACCGGAGCGCGGCGAATAATCCGGGGTCGGCTTCAGCACCAATTCCAGCCGCATTCAGCCCGGCGACTCGCTGAAATCCTTGCTTGCGAAAACAGAGCATCGCGCGGCGAACGTGAAATTCTGAGGTGACAACTAGCACCGGCGCATTCAGCACCGCTGCGCCGAGCATTTGGCGGATGTTGCCGGCTTGTTGGTAGGTATTCAGGCCACGCGTTTCCATCAACACCTGACCGGCGGGAATGCCGCGCATTACTAGTTCATCGCGAAACCGGCCCACGCTGCTGTGGTCTGAGTCTTGATCCGCTGGCATGGCGACGATAAAAGTCGTACCGGTGAGACCGCGACCAAATTGGGCGGCATAATAGGAACGAATCAAACTCGAACCACTTGGAATTCCGCCGCCGCTGAGCACCACCACATACCGGGGCGTTTCGCGTGGGTAACACGCCGAACCGTCGAGCCATTCCCATAATGCTGGCGGCGTACCGGCAAACGCAAAAATCAATTGCACAAAAAATAATCCACCGGCGATTTGCCAGAGGCGGCGAGTTAATTGCAGCTTCATTCGCCAGCATCTTACGGAATTGTGGCCGGGAAGAAAAGGCTTCTCCGGCGGCAGGCGGACGTGTTACATACGCGACCTCATGGAACTCATCCACCAAGCCGTTGACCTGTTTCTGCATCTGGACAAACATCGAATGAATACGGTGATTCAGAATTATGGCATCTGGACATACGCGATTTTGTTTCTGATTATTTTCTGCGAAACCGGACTGGTGGTGACACCGGTGCTACCGGGAGATTCGCTCTTATTTGCAGCGGGCGCATTGTCCGCAACAACGGCGCTCAGCCCGGGGTGGTTGATCGGTTTGTTGATTGTCGCAGCGGTTTTGGGCGACACGGTGAATTATTGGATCGGCCATTTCTTTGGGCCGAAGTTGGCGGCGAAATATCCGCGTGTGATTAAGAAAGAATACCTCGACCGGACGCATGCGTTTTATGAGAAGTATGGTGGCGAGACGATTATTCTTTGCCGGTTCGTGCCGATTGTGCGGACGTTTGCGCCATTTGTTGCCGGCATTGGCAGCATGACGTATCGAAAATTCATCGCCTACAACATCATTGGTGGCGTGATTTGGGTCACGCTATTTATCTTCGGCGGCTTTTGGTTTGGCCGGTTGGAGTTTGTGCAGAAGCATTTTGGCATCGTGGAACTAGCAATTATCTTTCTGTCAATCCTGCCGATGGTGATTGAGTTCTTGCGTGCACGTAGGAAAGTGTGATTAAGTAGCCGAAGTCGGGTTCGGGACGTAGCGCAGTTTGGTAGCGCGCTTGGTTCGGGACCAAGAGGTCGCGGGTTCAAATCCCGCCGTCCCGACCAAATTTAATGGAGGGTTTATGAAACGTAGCGTTTGGATGTTGTTGATATGGGCGTTGCCAACGGCGGCAATTCTTGCTGCGAGTGTGCCAACCGCCAAAAAAGTCGCTAACCTCGCCGATGATGAAGTCAAAACCGGCGGCCAATTCCGCGTCATCCGCCTCGAAGGCGAAGATGCTGACAGTGATTTAGCTCCCCGCCAGTGGGATGTCACCGTCTATGACATGCGGCGCGGAAACCACGCCACCACCGTTCGTTTCAAAGACGGTGTCGCCGTCAGTCAAGCCGGTGCCGTTCGTGTGTTCGACGATGCGCGCTGGTCACAATTCGGGCGCAACTTTACCGGTTACGATCCCGCTGAAATTCTTCAATTCGCCCGCTGGAAACTCGATTCGTCCGAGGTAATTGATCGAGTTGCCGTTCTACCGGGCATGGAGAAAGTCAAAATAACCGACGTTAAAATGTCGCTCCGTAAATTAAGCGATGGCGATGTGCCGGCGGTTTGGCAAGTGAAAGTCAAAGCCCGCTCAAAATTAAAACCTGGTCGCGAAGGCTGGATTGGCGTCGCGGAACTCAGCGCCGAGACTGGCGAAATCATCCAAAATACGCTGCATCCCGAGCGCGTGTCGGAATAACCGGCTTGGAATGCGGCAGCGCGCGCACGTTTTTTACGCCGGACGAGTGCAAGGTGTCGGCTTCCGGTACAGTGCTCGTGAAGTCGCGTGCGGCTTTGAGGTCACCGGTTTCGTTCGCAATCTACCGGACGGTCGCGTCGAACTTGTCGTGGAAGGTGAAACGGACGAGACGAAAGCCTTTCTCGCCGGGATTCACGAAACTCAGCTCGATAATTACATCCGCACCGAAGATGTCAACTGGCGACCTGCCACCGGTGAGTTTACCGATTTTGAGGTTCGACGCTGATGCCCGCCCGCTTTGCTGAGAATCTGCTCGACAGACCACCGGTAACTCGGCTATTTGCCATGCAGTTGGTTGCGTTATGAAATTTGCCGTTCTCAGCGATATTCACAGTAATCTGGAAGCCCTGCAAGTCGTCCTCGACGATGCGCAGAAAAAAAAGTGTACCCACCATGTTTGCCTCGGTGACATTGTCGGCTACGGCGCGAATCCGTCCGAATGTCTGGAGCTAATCCGGAAACTCGATTGCCCAACCGTCATGGGCAACCACGACGAATATTGCGCCGGCGACATCGACCTGACCGGTTTTAATCCGCTCGCCGCTGAAGCTATCAAATGGACGCGCGAACAATTGAGCGAAGACCAGCGCACTTGGCTGCGCAACCTTAAATACATCCGGCAAGTCCAAGGTTTTACCATCGTCCACGCCACGCTCGACCTGCCGGACAAATGGGCCTACGTTTTCGACAAACTCGCCGCCGCCAACAGTCTCAACTGTCAGCAAACTCAAGTCTGCTTCAACGGTCACACTCACGTTCCAGTCGGCTTCGTGCGCGGCCCCGCCGGCATTCAAGCCGGTTTGTACACGCGCATCAAAATCGAAATCGCCCGCAAATATTGCATCAACGTCGGCTCCATCGGCCAACCACGCGACCGACAAACGCAAACTTCCTACGTCACTTTCGACCTCAACGAAAATCTTATCGAACTCCACCGTCTCGACTACGACATCGCTGCAACCCAAGCGAAAATTCGCGCCGCCGGCTTGCCGCTTTCCCTCGCCGAACGGTTGCAATATGGCCGGTAATCCGCCAGACCCGCGGCGGATTCTCATTCTCAAACCGAGCAGCCTCGGCGACATCATCCACGCCTTACCGACCGCCAACCTCATCCGCCGCCGGTACCCCAGCGCCCACATCGCCTGGCTCGTCAACACCGCCTTCACCTCGCTCCTAAAAAACTGCCCGGTCATCAACGAAGTCATTCCATTTCCACGGCACAACCTCCGGCAGTTACCGGCATTAGTGAAACGCCTCCGGCAAGCGCGCTACGACCTCGTTGTGGATTTACAAGGTCTGTTGCGGAGCGGTTTACTCGCAGCCGCGACCGGCGCCCCACGCCGACTCGGCTTGAGCGATGCCCGCGAAGGCGCCGGTTGGTTTCACAACGAAATTGTCACGGTCACGCCGCAACACGCCATCGACCGGTATCTCTTAGCCGCTCGGCACCTCGGTGGCGCCGCCGGGCCGATTGAATTTCCACTCGGACTCATACCGGAGTTTTCGCCCGCCGGTTGGATTGCCATCAACGCCTCCGCCCGCTGGAAAACAAAATTGTGGGGCGACGAAAAATTCGCCGAACTCATCCGCCAACTTCCGCAAGACCGGGTGGTCTTGACCGGTAGTGCCGCCGAAGCCGACCGGATAAAAAAAATCGCGCAAGGTTGCCGGTGCGTCGCCGGTCAGACGGATTTACTGGAACTCGCTGAACTGTACCGGCGTTGCGCCGTCGTCGTGACCAACGACAGCGGTCCGATGCATTTAGCGGCGGCAGTCGGAACACCGGTCATCGCCATCTTCGGCCCCACCGCGCCGGCGCTCACCGGTCCATACGGCGACCGGCACATTGTCCTCCGCGCCGGTGTTGCCTGTTCGCCCTGTTTCAAAGATTCCTGCGCGAATCCGGTGGTGTTGGAATGTATGCAACGCATCAGCATTACCGAGGTGCGGAGTGCGGTTCAGAAATTTATCTGAGATTACGAAGGTTGCGCTGTGTCGTCGGCGGTTGGCCGAAGTACCGGTGGTAGTCGCGGGAGAATTCATGAATGCGCGGATAGCCAATCCTGTGGGCGATTTCTTTCATGGCGAGATCCGAGCCGGTGACGAGTCCGCGGGCCAAGCTGAGTCGGACTTGCTTAATCCGGCGCAGCGGTGGTTGGCCGACAGCGTACCGGCAGGCGCGGGCAATGGAGGCGGCGCTAACACCACTCAAGCGAACAAGTAGTGGCAGGTCGACGACGCGGGTGAGGTCACGACGGAGTTCAGTTTCGAGTTCCCACCAAAGTCGCGCTCGCGGGTCGAAATTGTAAGGAGCAACAGTCGGCACAACTAAACCAGCAAGGATGTCAAGAAGGTGGGCGTGGACTAAGAGGTGGCGCTGGAGCGGCGGGAGTGCGGTGTTTTGCCAGGTCTGCCAGAATTTATGAAAGAGTGGCGCGAGCCGGTGTTGATGCGTGAAAAGGCGCGCTTCATCCAGCGGCGGAGGCAAGGTGGGCGCGATGAAATTAATGCTGTAGAATATCCACGGTGGTTCCAGTAGGCGGCCGGTGACCCATTCGTCTTCGTGGTACCACAGGATGCAGCCAGGGCGGAGTTCATATTCGCGGCCATTACATTGCTGGCGCACTCTACCGGAGACGACATAATGCAATAAGTGCCCGGGCATCGAGGTGGCTTGAATTTCGTAGTGGCGCTGGCGGCGTTCGAGACGTGCGCCGAACAAGATGTTTTGTATCGGGCTAGCGGAGACGCCGGCGGGAGGCTGGTTTAGGGTTGACGATTTTTGCGACATGTTTTTTCGTGGTAGCTAACGCCAACAATTGCAAAAGCGTATAAAAGTAGCCGCATGAATGCAATCCTTGTTGATGTGCCAGCGTACGAGCGAGATGGATTCGCGATTGTCCCCAATATACTGTCACCGCCGGAATGCGACCAGTTCAAGCAGGAGGCTTGCCGTCTTATCCGCGAACGAGAGTGTTCCACCGGTAAGGTATACCCTGTGTATCTTGGAGCCGCCGCCGCAAGTGAGCGATTTTACCAACTGACCGACGACCCACGGATTGTTGCCATTCTGCGGGCGATTATGCCAACCGGGATTATGTTCCTAAGTGATAAATTGGTGTTCAAATCAGAACAGGCTAAGTTTGCCACGCCGTGGCATATTGATGCTGCCTACTGGCCCAACACCCGCCCAAAGTTGTCCGTCTGGCTGCCGCTCGATGATGCAACAGCGTCCAACGGTACGCTCACCGTTGTGCGCGGAAGTCATCAGCATGAATGGAAACACAATCGAAGCGACACTCACGAGACACTCGGTGCATTTCAAAATATCATCCGCGACCGTCAGTGGAATCCTCGCGATGAGGTCATCTGTAATATATCGCGCGGCAGTGCGATCTTCTTCTCAGATAAGCTTGTGCACAGTTCCTGCTCGAATACCACCGGTGCAGACCGGTTCACAATCATTAGCACCTATCACGCGCCGGCAGCCGATGAGGTGTTTGATAAAGATTATCCAGCCCGCCACGTGATCCTATGAACCGCCGTGAACGATTAATGGCGACGTTGCGGGGCGAACCGGTGGATCGCCCGGCTGTCAGTTTTTACCAAATCGGTGGCCACCTAGTTAACCGCAACGATCCGGACCCATTCAATATCTACAATCATCCAACATGGCATCCACTGTTACAACTCGCGGAAGAGAAAACGGATTTAATCATGATGTATCCTCCTCAGGTGTGTCGGCCGGCGGTCGCGCATGATGCTGAGTTTTGGCACACGGAAAAATATCTACAGGCAGGTTCAAAATTTACGCGAACCACATTAAGCATCGCCGGGCGGACAATGACCAGCTTGACGCGCCGGGATCCTGACGTAGAAACGATTTGGACTTTAGAACATTTGTTAAAAGACGAAGATGACTTGCGAGCATATCTGGCATTACCGGAGGCCCCAACGCAGATGCCGGTTGATATTGCGCCCTTGTTGGCCGCCGAACGCGAGCTGGGTGATCGTGGCATTATTATGGTGGATACTGTCGATCCGTTGTGCTTGGCGGCAGAATTATTCTCTCTGGCGGACTACACCGTGCTGGCCTTTACTCAGCGCGCGTTATTTCACAAGCTGCTGGAAAAATTGGCGCAGCCGTTGTATGCGCAAACAGGAGTGCTCGCTCAGAAATCTCCCGGCCACCTCTGGCGCATCTGTGGCCCAGAATACGCGACGGAACCATATCTGCCACCGGAGCTATTTAATGAGTACGTTGTGCGTTATACCGGTCCGATGGTTGATATGATTCAGTGTTATGGCGGATTTGCGCGGATTCATTGTCACGGCCGGATTCGCAATGTGTTACCGTTCTTCCAACAGATGGGAGCCAGCGCAATCGACCCAATTGAACCACCGCCTCAAGGCAATATTACACTCGCTGAAGTTCGGCGTGATTATGGTCGTGATTTTGTACTCTTCGGTAACCTTGAAAGTTCTGACATTGAAAACCTAGCTCCGTCTGAATTTGAAAAAATTGTGGCGCGCTCCCTACGCGATGGTACTACTGGCCCCGGTCGTGGCTTCGTCCTAATGCCGTCTGCCGCACCGTATGGTCGAATCATTACCCTCCAGACAATGACGAACTACGAGACAATCATCCGGTTGGTAGAGGCAATCTAAAGCTGGCTCAAAAACGAGATCGCATCACCGGAACTGTTTCCGGAGGTAACAATCCGGTTTTAGGATTGGAAAATAAACTTGTAGATACAGTCAGCGAGGATAAAGTGACTGCCAATTCTTTTTAACTCCCCCGCGATAATCGCGGGATTTTGGTACATGAGGAATATCGATTTATGGCTTTACGAACATCTGAAGAATTGACGGTCTCCAAAACTCGATGGACCGAATGGTTTGATGGCAAGCTCAAGAAGGGGCCGGTCATCTACATTGATGCGCCACTCGACAAACCACGAGTGCCATTACTGCCGGTTAGCAAGCCCGCATCGGTGGAAGCGCAGTGGACTAATTTAGACTATCGTCTGGCGACACTTCGCAACTCTTTCAATTCCCTATGGTTTGGCGCAGATGCTGTGCCGGCTTGGTTTCCTAATCTGGGACCGGGAAACATGGCGGCCTGTACCGGTCCATGGCCAAGCTTTACGCCGGAGTCTGTTTGGTTCAATGAGTTGCCGGACAATAGTCTGGAAAATATTCTGGCGCACATTAAGTTTGATCCAGAAAACCGCTTTTGGAAACTGATTCAGGAACTTACACGGCGATCCATTGAGATTTCCCAGGGCGATTTCATTGTCGGTCTGACTGATATTGGCGGCGACCTCGACATCTTGACCTCTTATCGCGATGGACAGAATCTGATGATGGATATGATTGAGAATCCGGAAATGGTCAAAAAATGCCTTACGGCCATCGGTCAACTCTGGTTCACGTATTATGACAAACAGAACGAATTGATCCAATCGCTAGGTCAGGATGGATACACTGCCTGGATGCCTGTCTGGTCCGACAAACCATGGTCGGTTTTACAATGTGATGCGTCTGTCATGTTCTCTCCGGAGATGTTTGCAGAATTTGCGCTACCGGAATTGCAGAATAAATCCGCCGCCATGGCTCACTCGATTTATCACCTTGACGGGCCGGGGGAGTGGCCGCATCTGGATCAGATTCTAACGGTTCTGGGGATTAGTGCGATTCAATATGTTTCACGCCCCGGCGAGCCACCCAATGAAGATCCCTATTGGCTGCCCAAGTACCGCAAAATCGCCGAAGCCGGTAAGGGGATTTTTATTATTGGTGATAATCCTGATAAGTTTGTTGAGCTGGCGAACCAAATGCCGGCGGAACGGCTAGCTTTTCATATTCGCTTGGGCAGCGAAACGGAGGCGCGGAAATTTGTCGCCCGGTTTGATCGGAAGTTTTAAAGAAATGGTGCGCCCAGCAAGAGTCGAACTTGCAACCTTTGGTTTCGTAGACCAACGCTCTATCCAGTTGAGCTATGAGCGCCTAAGCACTGCGACCAAAATCAATATCACGGAAGCTGCCGACTAGCAATACGCTTTTCCGTTTCCCTTGTGAGTTGCCGGCGGGCGGGCGACTGTGTAACATGCGGCATGCTCCAACTCGGCGTTAACATTGATCACATTGCCACTCTCCGTCAGGCGCGCTACAAAACCGCTGACAGCGCGCCAGTCATCGAGCCGGACGTCGTTGCCGCCGCGCAGGAAGTCGAAGCCGCCGGTGCCCACGGTATCACCGTTCACCTCCGAGAAGACCGCCGGCACATCCAAGACCGGGACGTCCACCAACTCCGAAAGGTTTTGCGTACTCGCCTGAATCTCGAAATGGCCGACACGCCGGCCATCGTCGCTATCGCCGAGGAAATCCGACCGGACGAAGTTTGTCTCGTGCCGGAAAAACGCGCGGAGCTGACGACGGAAGGTGGACTGAATGTTATCGGCGCATCGTCGTCATTGCGGACGACTATCGCTCGGCTCCGGCGCGCTGGAATTGTGGTGAGTTTGTTTATTGATCCCGATTCCGAGCAGATTCGTGCGGCAGCGGATGTCGGCGCGCAGTTTATCGAATTACATACCGGTACCTACGCCAACCATGGTGCCGGCGAATTGCCGAAGTTAATTTCCGCTGCGGAACTGGCGCACAAACTTGGTTTGCGCGTGAACGCTGGTCACGGCTTGAACTATCAAAATACGACCGGCATTCGCACCATCCCGCACCTTGAAACGCTGAATACCGGGCACTCAATTATTTCCCACGCCGTGTTCGTCGGCCTCCGGCTGGCGGTGCGTGAAATGTTGGCTTTGCTGAATCCATGAACATCGCCGGCACAGGATTAGACATCGTTGAGACCGGCCGGATCCGGCAATCGCTGGAGCAATTTGGCGACCGGTTTCTCCAACGCTGTTTTTTGCCCGGCGAAATTGCGTATTGCCACGGAATGAAATTACCGGAGCTACATTTCGCCGCGCGGTTTGCCGCGAAAGAAGCCATCTCGAAAGCGTTCGGTACCGGCATCGGACACGAACTCGGCTGGAAAGACATGGAGATTTGCCGACGCGAAAGCGGAGAGCCATTTGTTGTTTTGCACGGCAAAGGTGCGGAGTTGGCGAAAGCGCGCGGCGTGACCAGTGTGTTCGTCAGCTTGTCGCATTGCCGGGAATACGCGGCCGCGTCGGCGATTGCCGTGACCGGCGAGTTACCGGTGCCGACGAAATAAGTAAGTGCCGATTCCGGCAAACAAGATATTCGGTAACCACGCCGCGACCACCGGCGGAATGCGTTCGCCTTTACCGAGGGCGAGCGAGATATTCATCACCAGAAAAAATGCGATTACCAGCACCAACGCCGTGCCGATGCCGAGCATCGCGCCACCGCGCCGACTGACGTGAACTCCGAGCGGAAAACCAATCCAGATGACAATCAAGCAAATCAACGGGAACGCATACCGGCGCTGAAGTTCAACTTTGTATGCGGCGAGTTTGAACGTGCCGTTGGCGATTTGCTGGCGCAATTCGTGAAGCTTTAGTTGCTCCGGTTCGCGGCCTTCGATGGCGAGTCGATTCGGTGATTCAGAAAACGCCGGGAAATTTGTGACGGCGATGTGAGCGAGCGAACCGTTGGTCACGGTGTAATCGGAAACATTCGCTTCGAGGAATCGCCACTGGCTGTTCGTCCAGATTGCGCGTTGGGCAAACAAATCCAACTGGAGCGTGCCATCTGGTTTGCGCTGGTGGATTTCGACGAAGTCGAGTTGCCGGGTGCGCGTGTTAAACCGGCGGACATACCAATCGCGATGGTCGGCGATGTTGGAAAAAAAGAAATTGTCGAGAATCGTCCGCGAACCGCGACCGCGTAATTCACTCTTGAAAGTTTCAGCGCGCGCCTTACCGGTGGGCACAAACGCCTCATTCACCACGAACGCTGCCACCGTCGCCACCGTACCGGCAATCAGGAACGGTGTCGCCAGTCGTAGATAACTGATGCCGCTGGCGCGAAACGCAATCAGCTCGTTATTCTTGCCGAGATTCGAAAGGCAAAACAGTAACCCCAACAGCAGCGCCATCGGCAGCATGACCACCAACGCCTCCGGTAGGATGATGAGATAGTAGCTGACGATTTGCGAAACCTTCGCGTGATATTGGATGAAGTCGCCGAGCCGCCCCAGCAAATCCTGCACGATGTAAAGCATCACAAACGCATCGAAGCAATACACCACCGGTAGTAGAAATTCCCGGAGCAAATATTTATCGAGGATGCGCACAGTGTCAGCTTAGGCGAGAAAAATCCGGTTCTCCAACAAAAATTTCGCACCCCACGGTTCATAACCCGCCAGCACCGTCGCTCCGCGCCGCGCATCCGCCACCGGCGACCGCAACGGTTTTGCCAGTTCTCGCGCCAACCGCGTCCGCAACCGGCGCAAGGCCGATGTTTCGATTTGGCAAACACGTCCGGGACGGAGATTGGGATTCAGTTCCCGGCCCACATCGCGCAACGTGACTGGTTTCATTCCCGGCCGGAACAGCGGATCCGTCAAACCATACCGGAGTTCGATGACGGTGCGTTGCAACGGCGTGAGAAATTCGTCGAGCCATGACCGAACATCCACCGGTGCGATTTCCAACCGGTCAATGCGCTCGCAAAACCAATGAACATTCTGCAACAAACCGGCGGCCAAGCCCGGTATCGCCAATAATTTTTTATCCGGCAACTGCCGGAGTTCACCGACGGTGAGAATGCCGGCGCGGCGGAGACACATCGCCGTGCGGAATGTCAATCCCGCGGAAACGACCGGCCAAGCATCAATCCGGTCGTGCATCATTTACCGGCCGGCGGCCGGTTCATCATCTGGAGCAGCGCTTGTGACATATCGATGACATGGACGCCGGGGGCCGGTTTATAGATAAATAATTCGTCAGCGAGTGGCGTGTTGAATTTGAGGTTGGCGATGTCGAGTGTAATGACTGCATTGCTACCGGCTTTGTCGAAAATCTCAAACCGGTGCAGAAAGCCATCTTGCTGTCCGATTAACAATTTATGGTTGCCGAACTTAGCGGCCATCGCAGCTTCTTGTGGTGAAAGTTTAGCATCGGCGCGCAATTCGCCGACCAGCACGTACATTCGCTGGCCCTGCAATTCGGTTGGCGGCAAGAGCGTGAACGCGCAGCGTTCCTTCGCTTTGACGAGTTGCGCCTGAGGATCCATTCGAGTTAAAGACTCTTTCATCATCGCGACAGCTGGGTTGTTTGCCGGGACGTTTTCCAAATCCATCTTCATCACATTGGTCACGCCACCTTTAATCATTTCCTGCCAGAAAATATGGTCGGAGCCAAAAACAATTAACATTGGCAGTGCGCCGTTCATTTGCATTTGCATTTGCGCCGGTCGCTTGAATGCCAGTGTGCCGGTCATCTGCATCGCCGGCATGGTCATGCTTTGCGTCAATGTCGCCGTATAACTTTCGTAGCTGGCTTGTTTCGCCACTGCAAACTCCAATACGGCGTCAGCATCAGTCAGTTCGGCGGCGTGTGCGGCGACTGTTGCCAGCGCCACGACCAGATAGAATTTGAGGAAGCGTTTCATAATTATTTCTCTTTTCCGGCCAATACGGCCTTTGCGGTTTGATACACGTTTTCGGTGGTAAAACCGAATTGTGTGAGCAAATCTTTGAACGGGGCGGACGCGCCGAAAGCATCGCGTGTGACCAATCCGCCGTCCAAGCCGACGTACCGGTGCCAACCTTGCGACGAGCCAGCTTCCACGGCAACACGTTTGCGGACAGTCGCCGGCAAGACTTTCGCTCGGTATTCCGCCGGTTGCTGCTCGAACAATTCCCACGACGGCAAGTTGACGATGCGAACCTTCACGCCTTCTGCTGCGAGTTTTGCGCCGGCTTCGATAGCGAGTTGCAACTCCGAGCCGGTCCCAATCAAAATAATGTCCGGTGTGCCGGCGGAATCACTGAGGATGTAACCACCTTGCCGGAGACCTGCCGCCGGCGCGAACTTCGTCCGGTCGAGCGTCGGCACGGCTTGCCGGGTGAGAATGAGGGCGACTGGATGCTGCTGCTGTTCCATCGCCACGCGCCACGCTTCGGTGACTTCGTTGGCATCGGCGGGACGGATGACAATCATGTTTGGAATGGCGCGGAGTGCGGCCAATTGTTCGATGGGCTGGTGCGTTGGGCCATCTTCGCCGACGGCGATGCTGTCGTGCGTGAAGACGTGAAGCACCGGCAATTTCATCAACGCGCCGAGCCGGAGCGAGCCGCGAGCGTAGTCGGAGAAAATGAAGAATCCCGCGCCAAACGCCCGGAGCTTTGCGAGTGCGAGACCGTTGAGGATGCCGGTCATCGCGTGTTCGCGAACGCCGAAATGGAAATTCCGTCCGCCGTACGACGCTTTGCCGAAATCGCCGAGACCGGTTAGATTGGTTTTCGTGGAGGGCGCGAGATCGGCTGCGCCGCCGAGCAACCACGGAACATTTTTGGCGATGGCATTCAGAACTTTTCCGCCGGTTTCACGCGTGGCGAGACCTTTCGGGTCGGCGGGGAACACCGGTAAATCTTTGTCCCAACCCACCGGTAATTCACCGGCTTGCATCGTGCGCCATTCGGCGGCGAGTGCCGGGAAGGCTGCGGCGTATGCATCGAGTTTGGTTTGCCATTCTTTTTCGAGTTTGCGTCCGCGCCGGACGGCTTTGCTCATTTGTGCGGAAACTTCTTCCGGTACGAAAAATTTCGCATCGGCCGGCCAGCCGTACTTGGTTTTGGTCGCGGCAATTTCGGCGTCGCCCAGCGGTTCGCCGTGCGCGCCGTGCGAATCTTGTTTGTTCGGCGCGCCGAAACCGATGTGACTGTCGACGACGATGAGCGACGGTTTTTCGGTTTGGTTGCCGGCTTTTTTGATGGCGCGGTTGAGCGCTTTCAAATCGTTCGCGTCGGTGACGTGCTGGACGAACCAGCCGTAGGCTTTGAAGCGGAGCGCGACATCTTCGGTGAATGCGAGAGACGTTTTGCCTTCGATGGTGATTTTGTTGTTGTCGTAAAACCAGAGGAGTTTGTGCAAACCGAGGTGACCGGCGAGCGATGCGGCTTCAGACGCGACACCTTCCATCATGTCGCCGTCGCCGCCGATGGCGTAGGTCCGGTAGTCGACAATCTCATGACCGGGCTGATTGAAATGCGTGGCGAGCCAGCGTTCGGCGATGGCCATGCCGACGGAATTGGTGAAACCTTGGCCGAGCGGGCCGGTGGTGGTTTCGACGCCGGGTGTGTGACCGTATTCAGGATGACCGGGCGTTTTGCTGTTCCACTGCCGGAAATTTTGCAGTTCGTTCAACGGTAAATCGTAGCCGGTCAAATGCAGCAAGCTGTAGAGCAACATCGAGCCGTGGCCGCCGGACAAAACGAACCGGTCGCGGTTCGGCCATTGCGGATTGCTGGGGCTGTGCCGGAGGAATTTTTCCCAAAGCCAGTAACCGACCGGTGCCAAACCCATTGGCGCGCCGGGGTGGCCGGAGTTGGCTTTTTGCACGCCATCCATCGCGAGAGTGCGGATGGTGTTGATGCAAAGTTGGTCGAGTGGTTTGGTTTGCGGATTATCTAAAGTTGGTGCGCTCATAAGTGGGGCGGATATTGCGACAAACCGAATCATTCTGCAAGCCGTTGATTCTCCTTGCGGTGCGCCGGTAAGTTTGATTGCATCCGCTTTGGATGAACCGGACCGACTCATGCCTTCTCTCCGCCACGAGAAATTAGCCTACGCCGACGGCGCGACCATTATTGCCGGCGTGGACGAAGCCGGCCGCGGGCCGCTCGCCGGGCCGGTGGTCGCCGCCGCGGTGATTCTGCCACACGAATACCGGCACAAAGTACTCAACGATTCCAAACAACTCACCGAACGCGAACGCGAAACGCTTTACGCCGAGTTGACCACCGCACCGGAAATCCGCTGGGCGGTCGGCCTATCAGACGTGGCCATCATCGACAGCTACAACATCCTCCGCGCGACGTGGCGCGCAATGGTGCTCGCGCTCGATGCCTTGCCGGTCAAGCCCGATTACGTGCTTGTGGATGGCCTGCGCGTGCCGGCGATTCGCCTTCGGCAAAAATCAATCATCAAAGGTGACGCCAAGAGTTATTCCATCGCCGCCGCCAGCGTTATCGCCAAAGTCACGCGCGACCGGCTGATGCTGCAACTCCACGAGCAATACCCGCAATACAATTTCGCCCAGCACAAAGGTTACGGCACACCGGAACATCTCGCCGCCTTAGCGCAACACGGTCCCAGCCCGATTCACCGCCGGACCTTCGCGCCCGTCCGTCAAGCCGGCGCACCGGTGCAAACCGAATTCGCGCTCGCTTAAAGGTGAGTTTTTAGCTTGTCGTAGAAGAGCAGGGCGGCGGCTTTGTTGGCGGCGGTATCGAATTCGCCGACGCGAATTCGGAATTCAGTGGTTTGTTCGGTCTGCCGGAGAAGTTGGATTTGGACACGTTGTTGCTTGGCGTTCTTGCCTTGCAGGATTCCGCCTAAACCGTCTTTGTGAGTTTCCGCTGGGGTGACGGTGAATTCGAGGTCGCGCATCGCGGCGTTGGCAGCATCCCAAGCGTGATTCAGAGTCGCATCTTGCGTGACGCGGAGTTCGTTGCCGATATAGGAGACCACGCCCACCGCCGCGCCGGCACCGGCGCTCACCAGAAGTAAAGCACAGCCTTGGGTTGCGAAGAGCATGACCACGATTGCCGAGCGGATAAACCATTCTTGAATGCGTTGCATACTGACCTCCTGATTGTTGCGATAAGCTTCCTTAAATCGATAATTTTTGCAAGCGTCGTCTTGGTGTAAAAAGGCGATTGCTGACCGGTCGTAAAAATTGCTATATTGATGCCGATGAACATTTCTTTGACCTTGGAGCTAGTCGCGGTTGGCGTTTGTGCCGTGACCGGTGTACTAGCGGCGGAAGGAAAGCAGGTTGATCTTTTCGGCGTGCTTGTGTTGGCCGTTGTCACGGCATTCGGCGGCGGCACTGTTCGCGATTTGTTGCTGGGCGATGTGCCGGTCGCGTGGATGCGGAATCCGTATTACTTGCTGACGGCCATGTTGGCTGGGCTGGGAACATTTATCATAGCGCGCTACCGGTCGTTGCCGCGAACGGTATTGTTGGTGGCCGACGCGTTTGGCTTGGCCTTGTTCACATTGATTGGAACCAAGAAAGGGCTCGCGTTCGGCGTTGCGGTGCCGGTGGGCGTAATGCTTGGAGTGATTACCGGCGTGGCCGGTGGCATCCTGCGCGATGTTTTAACTGGCACGATTCCGTTGGTTTTTCGCTCGGCGATTTATTTGTACGCAACGGCGGCTTTGTGCGGCGCGCTGGTGTATGTGTTGGTATTGCGGTGGACGCCATCCAAGGTGGTCGCAGCCGGTAGCAGTCTGGCCACGACGTTGGTGCTCCGGCTCGCTGCTATCCGCTGGAAACTAGGGCTGCCGCTGTTTCATGTCCGGTGCCGAGATGCCGCCGGTTAAACTTGTTGAGTGGAAGGCTTCCGGTTAAAATCCCGGCATGGCTTGGAACTGGTTGCGCAAACTCGCCGTCAATCCCACCGCGAAAATGGCGCTCGGCGAACGCGGCGAGAAATTCGCCGCCCGTTATCTCCGGCGGCACGGTTACCGGATTCTCGTCCGCCGGTTCAAGACGCGCGCCGGTGAGATTGACATCGTTTGTCGGCACGGTGAATGGCTGGTCTTCGTCGAAGTCAAAACCCGCAAGAGCGACGACTACGGCGCACCGAGCGAATCCGTCACGAAAGAAAAACAAAATCACATGAGCCGTACCGCGCTCGATTATCTCCGGTTGCTCGGCCATCCGCGCATCCGGTTTCGGTTCGACATCGTGGAAGTCATCTTGCAAGAAGGTGTCCGCAAACCGGCGGATATTCGCCTCATTCAAAACGCGTTCGACTTGTCCGAGCCGTTTGTGTATTGATTCTCCATGCTCGCCAAAGTTCATTCCGCGTCTCTCCTCGGCATCGACGCATTCCCGGTCGAGGTGGAAGTCAATTCCGGTTGGGGCCAACCGGCCGTCATCATCGTCGGTCTCCCGGACGCAGCGGTGAAAGAGTCTCGTGATCGAGTGAAAACCGCCATCGAAAATAGCGGTTTCAAATACGTCATGGGTCGCACCACCATCAACCTCGCGCCGGCAGACGTGAAAAAAGAAGGACCGAGTTTCGATTTGCCTATCGCCATCGGCATTCTCGCCGTGAGCGAACAGATTGTGGCGGAAAAACTCGACGACTTTGTCATCGTCGGCGAACTCGCGTTGAGCGGTGCGGTGCGCAATGTCGCCGGCGTGTTGCCGATTGCGATTCGTGCTCAGCAACAAGGCAAACGCGGTGTGATTGTGCCGGCGGATAATGTCGCCGAAGCTGCCGTGGTTCAAGGTCTCGAAGTTTATCCGGCGAAAAATCTCCGCGAGGTTGCCGAGTTCATCGCCGGTAAGCGCGAATTGATTTCCGTCCGAGAAAATCCCACCAAAATCTTTCAGCAGCACCGGCAATACGACGTGGACCTCGTGGATGTGAAAGGGCAGGAGAGCGTGAAGCGGGCGCTCGAAGTTGCTGCCGCCGGTGGTCACAACATTCTGATGATCGGCCCGCCCGGTAGCGGCAAGACATTGCTGGCGAAACGAGTGCCGACAATTTTACCGGAGTTCACGCTCGAAGAAGCTCTGGAGACGACGAAAATCCACAGCATTTGCGGACTCTTGCCGAAAGGTCAGGCATTGGTGGCGACGCGCCCGTTCCGGTCGCCGCATCACACCACGAGCAATGCTGGTCTGCTCGGTGGCACATCCAACCTGACGCCCGGCGAAATCAGTCTGGCAAATCACGGCGTATTATTTCTCGACGAGCTACCAGAATTTCACCGGGACGTTCTCGAAGCCTTGCGCGAACCGCTGGAGGAAGGCCGCGTCGTGATTTCACGAGCGACCGGCACAATGACTTTCCCGGCGAATTTCATGTTGGTTGCGGCAATGAATCCTTGAAGATGCGTTGCCTTTTTGTCACCTAACCTTAAAAGTCTTGCTGAAATCATATCCTCGACGCTGGAAATGCACGCAAGTCGTTACGGCTAAGCCAGAAACAATTGGAGAACACCTAAAACGGCGTCGTCTCGAACTCCACCTGTTCCAGTCTGACCTAGCGAAGCTTTTTAGGGTTGATGTGATGACTATTGGGAACTGGGAACATAAGACATATCCCCCGGCCAAACGGTTTGTGGCGCGGATTATCGAATGGCTGGGATACGATCCAATGGCACAATGACCGCTTGATCTTCCCCTAGTCAGGGACGTTTTCGTGGCAAGAGTTCTGGGTGATGCTTCTTCAGCCAGTCCAGCACCTCTTCCCGGAGTTCCTTGGCAAGATCGACCAACTCTGCTGCGTCTTGTCTCGTGGCGGCTCCGGCCATTTCGTATTCAACCGTGTTGCGCTTGGCGCGACAGGTGTCCAGATAGTCAGCCTCGTCCTTGTGGTCGTTGCCGAGAATGAGTGGTAACGCGGCGATGGTGCGGTAGTGCTGAAGTGTCTTCTCGTGGCGATAGCCAGAAGCGTAGAGCAAAATGGTGCAGAGCTTCAGCGCGGCATTGTAGGCGATGCCAAACCGCCAATCGGCGGAGATGTCATGCGTGGCATCTTCCAAGTCACGTTCGACGATGGCCAGTAAGTCGGCAATTTCCTGCGGGGTGGATTTATGCGGACGAAGCCAGCCGTTATCGGCCCATTGTTTCAAGCTCATGATCGTTACCTTTCACAAAGAGACGTGGTTCGGAGAGGACTGTGGTCAAGAAATGGTCGCGGGCATTCTTGCGCCGGCGGAATTCCTCCAAGGTCAGGATGTGGGGATTGATTTCACGACCGATTTGCCCAGAGACACCTGACAGCAGCTTGGTAAGTTGTCGCAATCCAACCGAACCGATCACCATCAAATCCACATCGCTCTGTGCTTTTTCCTCTGACCGAGCGACCGACCCGAACACGAACGCAACATTGATATCGTCATGCGCCAATGCCTCGCGTAATACCGCCACAAGACCGGTTGTCTTCAACACAAGATTATGGATTTCCAGATAGAGCGGATGCTGCTGATTGGCCCGATAATAGACACGGTTGCCATCTCGCCGCAGTTCGACAAGCCCAAAACGGATTAACCGCTTCAATTCCTGGCGCACGGTAGCGTCGTTCAGGCCGGACTGCCGCGCCATCGCGCGCACATGTAATTCCTGATCCTGTAAGCCGAACAGCAAACGGAAAATTTCCGCCTTTACTCGCGACGAAAGCAATTCACTTAGCGTGTTCATGTTGCGTGCTTATACCACGCAACTGCGTGGTGATACCACTCATTTGTTGAATATGAAGCGTGCCATTAACGGGTGTCTGTGAAATTGACGCCATCAGACCCACAACTGCCGGTCGAGTGAGCGATATTGGATGGCTTCGGAAATATGCTGCGACTGGATCGCCGACGCATTGTCAAGATCGGCAATCGTGCGGCTGACTTTCAAAATCCGGTCGTAGGCGCGGGCACTGAGATTGAGTTCGGTCATCGCCATCTTCAGCAGTTCCTGACATTCGGCGTCGAGCCGGCAATGCTGTTTCATTTCCTTCGGTGTCAGGCGGGCGTTGGTGTGGCCAAACCGATCACGCTGCACTGCGCGCGCAGCGGCGACGCGTTGCCGGACACGCTCCGAAGTTTCGCCGGTCGCTTCGCCGGCCATTTCTTTGTACTTCACCGCCGGTACCTCAATGTGAATGTCGATGCGATCCAGTAACGGACCAGAAATCCGGTTCCGGTACTTCGTAATCATGTTTGGCGAACACCGGCATTCACGCTTTGAATCTCCGTAAAACCCACAGGGACATGGATTCATCGAGGCCAAAAGCATGAATTGAGCGGGGAATGTCATCGTGCCGGTTGCCCGCGAAATCACCACGCGGCCTTCTTCGAGCGGCTCGCGCAACGCTTCGAGAACGTCACGGTGAAACTCCGGCAACTCATCGAGAAACAGCACACCATGGTTGGCGAGGCTGATTTCGCCCGGCGTCAGATTCGCTGTGCCCCCCAACAACCCGGCACTGCTCGTCGTGTGATGCGGACTGCGAAACGGCCGCGTCGCCACCAGCGCCTGCCCCTTCGGCAACAAACCGCAGATGCTGTGGATCTTCGTCGTCTCCAAACTCTCCTCCAGAGTCATCCCGGGCAAGAACGTCGGCACCCGTTTTGCCAACAGCGTTTTGCCACTGCCGGGAGGACCGATCATGAGCAGGTTGTGCCCACCAGCCGCCGCGACTTCGAGCGCGCGCTTCACGCTCTCCTGGCCTTTCACGTCCGCCAAATCAATGTCATACCGGCGTTGCTGTTGGAAAATCAGTTCCGGATCTTCGCGCAGCGGCGCAATCTCTTTCTTTCCGGCCACGAACTCCGCCACCTCGCGGAGATTTTTTGCCGGATAAACTTCGAGTCCCTGGACGACGGCAGCTTCCGCCCCGTTATCGAAGGGCACAACGATGCCGCGCTTGCCCTGCGCGCGGGCACACAGGGCGATGGTCAAGACGCCGTTGACGGAGCGCACCGCGCCGCTGAGCGCAAGCTCGCCGACAATGACAAGGTCGTTCAAGTGCTGCGCCACGATCTGGTCGCTGACGGCGAGAATGCCGATGGCGATGGGCAGATCGAAGCTCGGCCCTTCTTTTTTTACGTCAGCCGGCGCCAAGTTAATTGTGGTCCGGCCCATGACATACTTAAAGCCGCTGTTTTCGATGGCGGTCTTGACCCGGTCGCGGGATTCCTTCACTGCCGCATCCGGTAATCCCACGATGACCACCGCCGGTTGGCCCCAACCGGAATTGACTTCCACCTCGACTGGATAAGCGTCGATGCCGAGCACTGCGGCAGAATGAACTTTCGCAAGCATGGTTTGTTAATAAACGAACCGCGCGCTTAAGTCGAATGCGTTTTGCATGAGATGGGGCTCATCCGGTTTCTTTTAGCTCGTACAGCCTGTTGCTATTTGTGTTCTGGAGATGCCGCACCAGAATGAGCATTCCCCCGTCGTGCACCCAACTGTAAAAGGCGGGTTTTGCGTTTGCCGATTTGGCGATTGGAATCGATCAGTCTCTCAACGGATCGGTCGGTGGCGCTAGTTGAGGCTGGGCCAGTCCTTGCGCGCGCCAATATGCAGGGACAAGCCAGCATCGGCGAGTCGAGCCAGGCTCTCGATCAACTCCGCATAGTTGTCGCCCAGCACCCACGGGTAAGCGACCAAGACCTCATTTATACCGGTGGCTTTGCTTTCGGCGATCAGTTTGATGAAATCAGCGAATTTCTTTTCGTATCCGGGTGGTGTTTTCATGTGGTCGTCAGTAATTTTTTTCCTGATCCGTAGGATACATTTTCTACTGCTGTCTCCCCGAGTTCAAGCCCGGAGTTCAACGCCACTCCTGAGCATCCTTTTCACTAAAACCAAAATCAGCGTGCCCGGTTCCGGTTTTTTTGCCAATCCGAGACATGACAGAAAAACGCCTAAACCTCCCCGCTGAGACCAAGCCCAACAGGTTCGAGTTCCAGAAGCACAGCGCCTGGGTCATCTCGCGTCGCCGATAATTTCACGCCACTTCCCGGTTAGTCGTGAGGTGCCTGCAATTGCAGCAGTTTCGTTTCGAGTTCGCCGATTTGGCGATTGGAATTTACCAATCTTTCGACGTAGTCCTTGCGTTCCAGGGCAAAGCCCTCGCGCTCGTTCTTCAACTGCTCAATAAAATAATCTTTCGCGCGGTTGGTGATTTTTAGATCCATCAGTTCCTGTTTGAGACTCCCGATGTTTTCTGCCTCACCACTGCCCCCTGCGGACGGCCTGTTCGCCGGTGATTCAGAATTCTTCGGAACGCTGCTGCCGGGGCTAGAATCGCCGACCAGCTTTGCTGCTTTCGCCTGTTCCTCTTTGATCGCTAATCCGACGCTCTGACTTGAAATGAAATAGCGGCGTTCGTTCGGATCAAAATATGCGTCGAGCCGCGGGATGCCGAGTTTGTTCGGCTGGCACCAGTTGATAATGCTGCGTTCGGTCCGCGCAACGCCGGCGGACTCAAACATTCGCGCCACCTCACGCACGGTCAGCGTGTGACTTTCTTTGCGTTCAGAAACTTTCGGTAAGGTGCCGATACCTTCCGTAGCATTCGGAATTGTTCTGAAGGATTCCGACGGGTTCGGAACGTTGCCGAATGGTTCTGAAAAATGGGTTTGTTCTGACATGGTGATGATGGGTTAGGAATAATGCGGAAGCGGCAGGGGAGCGAGTTATCCACAAGGACAAATCTGGCCGCTTATGGGAGAATTATACCATATGAAACCGATTGGTGAAATCATGCGCGAGCACAACATCCAGCTGGACACGCTTGATCCAGTCACGCGTGGCGGTTTTACCCAAGTGCCGAATTTCATCCTGAAACACCCCGATTTATCGGTGGGTGCAAAACTGGCTTACGCGATGTTTTTAAGCTACGCTTGGCACAACGATTCCTGTTTTCCAGGCCAAGACCGCCTCGCGGATGACATGGGGATGAGTCGGCCCCGAGTCACCCAGTTCATTAGTGAACTTAACAAAGTGGGATTGGTGAGCATTCAACGTCGTGGACTCGGGAAAACGAATGTTTACACAATCCATTTTCAGGTAAATGGCCCCACTAAGCCACGCCGCTATCCGCAGAACCCCCAGATGTTGGCCGGCCAACATCTGGAAGTTGGACAGCCAACCTTCGGTCGTTAGCCCGCCGACTTCTTTCTATATAAGAATATTCAGATTAAGAATATGCAGTACGTACCCATTCAAGTAAAACCGCCTCCGCTACCTGTGGATAACTTATTTTTGATTGAACTGCTGGCACTGCTCGCTATGAGTTGCGAGCAGGCCACCCGTGACTTTCGAATCTGCACCGTCCACCAGAAAAACCTACCGGTGATCGTGTTTTAGCCGCGCATCAAAACACCAGACTTGTCCGTTAGCACGAATTTATTCGGTGCTGCTTTTTCTGCGTCGATCAACACGCCGCAGTGCGTGTTCACAGGCGACCTCTACATACGCCCCTGCTTACATGATATGTAGGGGTTGTCGGCAAGCCGACTCTCACTGCCACGGCTTAACCGCCGGCTACGCGTTCCCCCAACATGTGTCGTGCTACCGCCCGACTTCGCGTGCTTTTTCCTCCGGCTATCGGGAGCTGGGCCTGCCTAACCGTCAGTCCGCTCCATAAAAGCGCGCGAAGTCGGGCGCTACTCGGTCGAAATCGACCTGCCCGACACACGTTGGGGGAACTGGTTTTGTGAAAAGTACAAACACCACGTGCTGCGCATTGCGCCCAACGACTTCGCGCGCTTCCAAACGCGACACCCCAGGCTCAGGGAAAAAGCGACCGCCGCAAAAATTCGCGCGGCCTGGTATAATGAATCTTGTCTGACCTCACGGCCAGCCGCCATTACCTCACCGACTCGTTCCAAAAGCGTTTGTCGATGCCCACCGCACCACCGCAACCTAAACAAGACGGGGTTCCGATGGCCCGGCAGGAGTGGCGGTTGGCCTTGGCGCCATGAACCAACCCATCTACATAGGACAACGCGACACTTGGGGCGGCCAACCCGCGCTCTTTGAACTGGGCGCGTCTGACCGACGCTACCACGTTTACATCATCGGCAAAACCGGTGTCGGAAAAACCACACTGATTCGCAATCTACTGGTTCAACACATTGCCGCCGGGCACGGCGTCGGCCTCATCGATCCGCACGGCGATCTTGCGGACGAACTTCTCGACCACATTCCGCCATGGCGGGCGGATCACCTCGTGCACTTCAATCCCAGCGACCAGGACTTTCCCGTAGGTTTGAATTTGCTCGCCGACGTTCCGGCTGATGAACGACATCTTGTCGCTTCCGGCATCATCAGCGCGTTCAAGAGCATTTGGCATGACTCGTGGGGGCCACGCTTGGAATACATCCTCTACAACGCGCTCGTCGCGCTGCTCGAATGTCCCAACACCACCTTGCTCGGGGTCAATCGACTCCTCACGGACTCCGCCTACCGGCGCTGGGTCATCGACCAGGTGCGCGATCCCTTTGTTCGTGCGTTTTGGACCGAGGAATACGAATCCTACGACCCGCGCTTCCAGCGCGAAGCCATCGCGCCGATCCAGAACAAACTTGGCCAATTTTTGCTGAATCCGGTGATCCGGAATATTCTCGGCCAGGTTCGGAATCGGATCAGCTTCCCTTTTATCATGAACAATGAACGAATCTTCATCGCCAACCTCGCTAAGGGGGCATTGGGTCATGACAAAGCCAGCCTGCTCGGGTGCCTGCTCGCTTCGCAATTTCAGATCGCGGCAATGCAGCGCGTCAACCAACCGGAAAATGAACGAAAGGATTTCTACCTGTTCATTGACGAGTTTCAGAATTTTACCACCGACGCATTCGCGTCGATCCTCTCGGAGGCTCGTAAATATAGACTTTGTCTAACACTGTCGCACCAGTACATCGAACAACTCCCCCTTCCGACACGTCAGGCAGTGTTCGGAAACGTGGCCACACTCATTTCGTTCCGAGTCGGCCATGTGGATGCTGAGGTGTTAAAAAAAGAATTCGGTCTCACATATGCCGTGCAACATTTTGTCGATTTGGATCAGTATGAGGTGCTCGTCAAAACCCTGAACGACGGCATTCCAACTGAACCGTTTCGCGGGAAATCCCTGCCGCCGGTTGAAAACCGAATCGGCCGACGGGCGAACCTTTTGCAGCACTCCCGTGAGAGATTCACAACCCAGCGAATCGTTGTCGAGAGAAAGCTGAGGCAGTGGATGCGTCGACCCGCAACCTGATGCGCGAAGGCGGTGCTTCCACTGCAAGATCCGCGCCGCGTTACACGACGGCTGTGATGCTTTGTTGCAAAACGTACTGGTAAACTCGTTGCGCTGCCATCTGCTTCTCGGCCGATGTAAAGGGCGGAGTTGGCAGCACTTGATAGATGTGTTCTGCGATTTCGGATTCAACTAAAGCTTTTGTCTGCTCTTTCTCGGTCCAGCGTTCGAGAGGGGCGACGATTCGTCGCACCGAAGCGTACAAGCTCTGGCTGGCCTGCTTTACCCGCTCTCGTGCAGCGTTGCTGATTTTTTCCTTCTTCAGCAAATCGAATAGCGCAAGTTCCTCTTCGCTCAAGCCTTCCGCAGCAGCACGCCGTTGTTCGGTGTCGAGATTTTTGACGAGATCAGCCAGTTTCGCAAAAGTTTCCTCAATGGTAACGCGATCTTTCTCGCGGTTATAGTCCGCGATGATTTCGGAGTATTTCTTGTAGTAATCCATCCGTTGCGGATTCTGCCGCAGCATCTGCGCCAATTTCTTTTCGACGAGAATCCGGATGTCCTCCACCGCGGTTGCTTTTCGCTTCAGCTTCTTCGCGAATTCATCACGCAGCTTCTCCAAATCGATTCGACTCAGGTCGTAAACCTTTGCGTCCATCTGATCGTCACCCGGTGCTTGGGCCCGAATGGCCGCATTGACGATTTTGTGCAACTCCTTTAGCAACTCCGTGACATCCGCCGTGTCACGGCGCTCTTCCAGCTTCTTGTAAATGGCTTCGATGTTGTCGTGTCGTTCCGCGTACGCGAACGCGGCCGGCTCCATAATCAGCGCCTTAAACCGTGCGAATACCTGCCGGGCCATTATCTCGAAACGCCGTTTTGATTCGTCGGACGTGTAAACCGCCTCGACGGCATCGGCCAAGGCTTGAATCTTTGTGAAACCTTTCGCTCCTAGCAGCCGGGCCGAATCAAATCCCAAACCCTGCAAATGCTTCTCCGTCTCCTCAATTGCCGACAAGAGCGCCTGGACGCGCTCCTCAATAGGCGCGACAATTTCCTCCGCGCCACCGCTTTCGTCGCCGAGCGCGTATTGCGCCAGTGCCTCGCGCAAGCTTTTGAGCATGCCGTTGTAATCCACGATCAGCCCGAAATCCTTGCCGGGGTACACGCGATTCGCGCGCGCGATGGCCTGCATCAAGGTGTGCGCCTTCATCGGCTTGTCGATGTACATCGTGGAAAGACATTCCACGTCGAAGCCGGTCAGCCACATGGCGCAGACGATCACGACCCGGAATGGATGCGCCGGGGTCTTGAACGCGGTCTCGACATCCACGCGCTTGTCGCCGACTTCGAAGCCCTGCTTCATTCGCACCCGGTGCGGAATGATGTCCACGCCCCACTTCTTGAAATCGGCGACCTCATTCTGCGCTTCACTGATGATAATCTCGACGATCGTTTCTTCCATCCACTGCGCTTGACCTACCAGCCACTGGCGTTTGTCGTGGTTTTTCTCTTTTCGAATCGCCGCGCGTACCCGTTTTAGTTTCTTCTGCCACAGCGGCATGATGCGCTTGTACATCCGGCCACACGTAATCTTGTCAATGCAGACGAGCATCGACTTACCGGACTCCCAACGCG
>Ga0118677_10001911_pt1 | contig 43095 bp, 38 predicted proteins | sample AliMusrvi5mmetaG_FD_86154 | JGI IMG/M metagenome (GOLD analysis project Ga0118677, IMG submission 86154)
CAGCATAAGAGTACAAACTTGGCACAAGACGGTATTTTAAAAGCAGCAGCAAAAATGGGTGAGTTGAAAAGCCGCCTACTTTTTGTACTAGGCGCATTAATTGTTTATCGCTTGGGTGCACATATTCCGGTACCTGGTATTGATCCTGTAGTGTTGGCTAAGTTATTCCAATCGCAGAGTGGTGGTATTTTGGGCATGTTTAACATGTTCTCAGGTGGTGCGCTTTCACGTTTTACAGTGTTTGCCTTGGGTATTATGCCTTACATCTCGGCTTCTATTATTATGCAGCTTATGTCTGCGGTTTCTCCGCAGATGGAGCAACTTAAGAAAGAAGGCGAAGCTGGACGTAGGACCATAACAAAATATACGCGTTATGGCACTGTTGTTTTGGCAATGTTTCAAGCTATTGGGATTGCAATTGCTTTAGAAGGCCAGCCTGGTCTAGTTTTAGAGCCTGGCATGGTGTTTAGACTGACTGCGATGATTACATTAGTCAGTGGAACAATGTTCTTGATGTGGTTGGGCGAGCAAATTACTGAACGTGGTATTGGTAATGGTATTTCAATTATCATTTTTGCAGGTATTGTTGCAGGTCTACCGCGTGCTGTAGGTTCAACAGCTGAGATGGTTAATACGGGTGCTTTCAGTATCCCACTGGCATTTTTCTTGCTGGTAGCAACGATATTAGTAACGGCTTTAGTTGTTTTTGTAGAGCGTGGCCAACGTAAAATTACGGTGAACTATGCCAAGAGACAGGTAGGCAATAAGGTTTTTGGCGGGCAAACTACACATTTGCCATTAAAGCTTAATATGGCTGGTGTAATACCTCCAATTTTCGCTTCAAGTATTATTTTGTTTCCAGCAACTTTAGCTGGTTGGTTTGGCAGTAGTGAGCGTATGTACTGGTTGAAAGATATTGCTGCGGCATTGTCTCCTGGACAGCCGATTTATATACTATTTTTTGCAACGGCAATTGTTTTTTTCTGTTTCTTTTATACTGCTTTGCAGTTTAATCCAAAAGATACAGCTGATAATTTAAAGAAAAGTGGTGCATTTGTACCTGGAATTAGACCAGGTGATCAAACTGCTAAGTATATCGATCGTATTATGGGTAGATTAACTTTAGTGGGTGCTGCGTACATTACGTTGGTATGTTTACTACCTGAGTTTTTGATTTTGAAATTTAATACACCGTTTTATTTTGGTGGTACTTCGTTGCTGATTATTGTGGTCGTTACAATGGATTTTATGACCCAAGTTCAGTCGCATTTAATGTCACATCAGTATGAAGGTTTGCTTAAAAAAGCTAACTTTAAAGGTAATGCCCCTAGCGCTAAATAGTTTCAGCAGTAGTTAATTAGGCATTTTATTAAGATACGCAGTTTAAGAAGTGATGGAGTTTAAAATGAGAGTTCGTGCATCAGTTAAAGCATTATGTCGTAATTGTAAAGTTGTTCGCCGTCGTGGCGTTGTGCGCATCATTTGCACAGATCCACGTCACAAGCAACGTCAAGGTTAATTGATTAGTCAATTAATGTTTGGTTCGGCAAATTAAATTATTGAATAGATAAGCTAATTGATAAAAGTTGGATTAACTGTTAAAATCCTCGGCTTTTTTCAAGCTGTAGATTTTTAGTTTTACCTAAATTTTGGAGTAGGGTATGGCGCGTATAGCAGGGGTAAACATCCCAAATAACAAACACACTGAAATTGCATTAACTGCGATTTTTGGTATTGGACGTAACACAGCACAGAAGATTTGTGCTGCAGCTGGTGTTCTAGCATCTACAAAAATGAAAGATCTAAATGATGCAGATGTTGAAAAGTTACGTGATGAAGTTGCTAAAGTAAAAGTTGAAGGCGATTTACGTCGTGAAGTTTCAATGAATATTAAGCGCTTAATGGATTTGAATTGTTACCGTGGTGTACGTCATCGCCGTGGTTTACCAGTTCGTGGACAACGCACTAAGACTAATGCGCGTACACGTAAGGGTCCAATTAAAGCAATTAAGCAAGCTAAGTAATCTCAGTTTTAAAATTGCAGATTCGCAAATTTAAGTACGATTTATTGGTAAGGAAAGTGCAACATGGCAAAAGCTAATGTACGCGTAAGAAAGAAAGTTAAGAAGAATATTGCAGAGGGCATTGCCCACGTGCACGCTTCATTTAACAACACCATCATCACCATTACAGACCGTCAGGGTAATGCGTTGTCATGGGCAACTTCAGGTGGCCAAGGTTTTAAAGGTTCACGTAAGAGTACGCCCTTTGCAGCACAGGTAGCCGCTGAAGTTGCTGGTAAGTCAGCACAGGAAAGTGGTGTTAAGAATTTAGAAGTGCGTATTAAAGGCCCAGGCCCAGGTCGTGAATCTGCAGTGCGCGCACTTAATGCAGCTGGTTTTAAAATTACCAGCATAACCGATGTGACGCCAGTACCTCATAACGGCTGCCGTCCACCTAAAAAACGCCGCATTTAAACCGAGCTTAAGCTCAGTTTAGTAGAAATAACAGGAGAATCCCTTGGCTAGAAATTTAGACCCTAAGTGCCGTCAGTGTCGTCGTGAAGGCGAAAAGCTTTTTTTAAAAGCTGAAAAATGCTTCACAGACAAATGTGCAATTGAAAAACGTAATTTCCCACCTGGTCAGCACGGTCAACGTCGCAACCAACGTCTATCAGACTATGGTGTCCAATTGCGTGAGAAACAAAAAGTACGTCGTATTTACGGTGTATTAGAAGCTCAGTTCCGTAGCTACTACGCAGAAGCTGATCGCAAAAAAGGTATTACAGGTGAAAACTTGTTGCAATTGCTTGAGTGCCGTTTAGACAATGTAACGTTCAGAATGGGCCTTGGTGGTTCACGTACTGAAGCACGCCAAATTGTTCGTCACAATAGTATTTTGGTTAACGGTCGCCGTGTCAATATTCCTTCATACCAAGTTAAAGCTGGTGATGTAGTGAGTGTTGCAGAAGCTTCTAAAGCCCAATTGCGTATTAAGAGCGCGCTTGTAGCAGCTGAACAACGTGGTTTTCCAGCATGGATCGAAGTTGATGTGAAAGCATTAACAGGTACATTCAAAGCTAAGCCACAGCGTGATGAGTTGCCAGCAACAATCAATGAATCATTGGTAGTTGAGCTTTACTCTAAGTAACTAAGTAAGTGAGCCGTTTAATCGGCTCACTCGAATAATTGTTTTGGTAAGTGATTACATTTATCAGAATACGTTGATGAAATATTAAAAGGTATAACTATGCAAAACAGTCCTACCGAATACTTAAAACCGCGTGTTGTTGATGTTGAGGTCTTATCTCCATTGCGTGCTCGCGTAACGCTAGAGCCTATGGAACGTGGCTTCGGCTATACATTAGGTAATGCTTTACGTCGTGTTTTATTGTCTTCAATTCCAGGCTTTGCTATTACTGAAGTTAAAATTGATGGCGTAGTGCATGAGTACTCTACTTTAGATGGCGTACAAGAAGATGTAGTAGATATCTTACTTAATCTTAAAGGCGTTGCTTTAAAGCTAAATACTAAATCTGAAACTATTTTGACTCTAAATAAATCAGTTGAAGGTGTTGTTACTGCCGGTGATTTTGAAACAGGTCATGATGCTGAAATTGTTAATCCAGATCACGTCATTGCTCACCTTACTAAAGGTGGCAAACTTAACTTAGAAGTTAAAGTTGAGATGGGTCGTGGTTATCAACCAGTACCTGCTCGTCAAAAAGCAAATGAAGAAGATCGTATTCTTGGTTTTATTATGGTGGATGCATCATTTAGTCCTATCAACAAAGTAAGCTATCAAGTTGAGAGCGCACGTGTTGAGCAACGTACTGACTTGGATAAATTAGTCATGGACGTTGAAACTAATGGTGTTATTGAACCTGAACAAGCTATTCGCGACGCTGCACGTATCTTAATGGGTCAGTTGTCAGTATTTGCTGATCTTGAAGGTGCTCCTAGTGAAGTTGAAGTTAAATCAGCTCCGCAAGTGGATCCAATTTTATTGCGTCCAGTTGATGATCTTGAATTAACAGTACGTTCAGCAAATTGCTTAAAAGCAGAAAATATATTTTACATTGGTGATTTGATCCAACGTACTGAGAATGAGCTGTTAAAAGCGCCAAATCTTGGTCGTAAATCACTAAATGAAATTAAAGATGTACTCGCTACGCGTGGCCTAACTTTGGGCATGAAATTAGAAAACTGGCCACCTGTTGGTCTTGAAAAAGCTTAGTCAATAAGCTTTATTAACTAAGTTAAAGAAACTTTAAGGAATTACTATGCGTCACGGTAATAGCAATCGTAAATTAAATCGTACTAGCAGCCATCGTGCAGCTATGTTCCGTAACATGACAGCTTCATTGCTACGTCATGAAGTCATTAAAACTACTTTGCCAAAAGCAAAAGAGTTGCGTAAGTTTGCAGAACCTTTGATTACTTTAGGTAAAACGCCAACTTTAGCAAATCGTCGCTTAGCGTTTAGTCGTTTGCGTGACCGTGATATCGTAGGTAAATTATTTGCTGAACTTGGTCCACGCTACTTAACTCGCAATGGCGGTTATTTACGTGTATTGAAATGTGGTTTCCGTAATGGTGACAACGCTCCAATGGCTTTAGTTGAGTTGGTAGATCGTCCTGATACTGGTGCTGAAGTTGTAGTTGCAGACTAATTAGCTAGTCAATCATAGTTAAATCAAAAAGCCAGCTTAATGCTGGCTTTTTGTATTTTTAATTGCTTACTTCAACCTTAACTAATAAGTCGCTCAATCTCACGCTTTGTAAATGGCCATGCTAACTCCTGATTAGTATCAACTCTTCTTATTACTGGTATTGAAGTCCCATAAAGGCTTAGCAGAGCCTCATCATCAATTATTTCTATGATTTGCCATGTAATAGGATGTAACTTCCCTAGTGAAATTAACATGTCCTCAGCTTGCTCACAGAGGTGGCAATAAGATGTTGAGTATAATTTTAGATTGGTAGCCAATGTAATTTAGTCCTGACAACTTAGAATAACTGTAGCTTACGTGCACAGTAACAAATACCAATGGCTTACGTAAGCCTTTCTAAGCATAGTTTATCGTTTTTTTTATTAATTCACGTGTTAGAATTCAAGAATAATTTAAAGTATTGTTTCCGCGTAAAGGCAGCCTTGATGAGTGACTTAGAAACCGTTCAAGATCATCGGTCTAAAATTAAAAGCATGATTGAGCGCCATAAGCTGGTTGAAGACTTAGTGCATAGGCAAGATATGCAACGTCACGACCTAGTCGAAACTATGGTTCAACAGAATAATCAATCTGAATTGCGTCGCTTATTGGATAAGCTAGACACTACAGAAGTTGCGCGCATTCTTGAAGCCTTGACATCCGACGAACGTCAGGTGCTATGGCAGCAGATCAACGAAGAGCGTAAGGAAGAAATACTATTGGTTGTTTCAGATTCTGTACGTGTAGAGTTTGTATCTGAACCTAAGCAGCAAAGCCAAAGCATGGTGATTCGTGTGTTTGATTTGCATGAAGGCCGTTTACGTCAAATTCCCATTTTCACTCGTGAAGATCTAGCCCAAGCCAAGCCAATTTGGGTTGATTTGGTAACGCCAGAGGATGAGCAACTGGCTTGGGCCAGAGAAATCTTTGGCGTCAATCTGCCTAACCCTAAAGAACTGACGGACTTAGAAACCAGCGCCCGATTTTATGAAGAAGAAGATGGTGAAGTGCATTTGCACTCGGCATTCTTACTAGACCGTGAAGATGAGTCACGTAACGTGGCAGTGGCCTTTATTTTAAAGAATGACACCTTATTCTCAGTACGTAGTGAAGAATTGCCAGTATTCCGGTTACAACGTTTGCGTGCACGCGCTCAGGCTGGATATGTATCTGAGGCTAAGGATGTGCTACTAGATTTGTATGCGGCCGATGTAGAGTACTCAGCGAATGCGCTAGAGGACGAATACGTCAGGTTGGAAGAAGTGGGGCGTCAAGTATTTCGCTCACATATGACCAATGAACAGGCGGCTAAAATTCTTACTGCGATTTCTGTAGAAGAGGATCTTAATGGGCGTATTCGCCGGAATGTTCTCGATACACGTAACGCTCTATCTTTCCTGATGCGCCGTAAATTTTTGTCTATCCCGCAACATGAAGATGTACGTGAGATTCTCCGTGATATTGAATCGCTGGATGGTCACACCACTTTCTTGTTTAATAAAATCAACTTCCAAATGGATGCAACCGTCGGTTTCTTGAATGTTAACCAAAATAAAGATCTAAAACGGTTGACCGTCATTAGTGTGGTTTTCATGCCAATTAATGTGCTGGCAGGGATTGGTGGTATGTCAGAATTTTCAATGATGACGCACGCAGTCCCTTGGCAAGTAGCCTATGGCATCTTCATCATGGGCATGATTGGCATCGGCCTACTGACCTACACCGGTTTGCGCCATATGGAAAATCGAAGAATTAGAAATCATCGCTTAGAGAATAATTAATCTTAGTTTCTTTGTGACCGTTTTATTAACCTACCTATAATTAAGCGCTCCTGATGAATCAAGACATACAATTTGTTTGGCAAGAAGTTTATGCCGACCTATCTACGCCAGCGGCGCTGTGGCAGTTGGCAATTATTATTTTGGCGTGTGTGCTAGCTTGGTTTATTAACGGAGCCCTGCGCGCTTATGTGATGCGTAGCGCCCCTGATAATTGGAAGTTAGGCATAGGCGGCGTTAATCGTGTGCTATTTCCCCTTACTTCCCTCATCTTTGTGTTGGTGGCCAAAGCCATTCTTGGCTACTGGCAGCATACGAGCCTATTACGCTTAGCTAGCACTTTGCTGTTGGCAATGGCCGTAATACGACTAGTCGTGTACGGGGTACGTTATATATTAGCCCCAGGCGGTTTACTTAAAACACTAGAGAACTCTATCTCAACCATTATTTGGGTGCTACTAGCCTTGCATCTTAGTGGTTTTCTGCCAGATCTATTGAATACACTTGCCGACATTCAATTTAACCTTGGGTCTCACCAAGTCAATCTGTTGCAAAGTCTACAAACCATTGTGATTATTGTGACTACACTATTGCTCACGCTTTGGTTTAGTCGTTTTATTGAGAATAAATTAATGCGCGCGCAAAACGTCAATATGAATATGCGTGTCGTACTCAGTAAATTACTACGCATCCTATTGTTGTCTATTGCCATGCTGATAGCGCTATCAACTGCAGGCTTAGATATTACGGTTTTATCAGTGTTTGGTGGTGCGTTAGGTGTGGGTTTAGGCTTTGGTTTGCAGCGTATTGCTAGCAATTATGTCAGCGGCTTTATTATCCTGCTGGATAAATCCATGCAGATAGGCGATGTGATTACTGTGGATACGCATTATGGTGTGGTCAACGAGTTACGTATGCGCTACCTAGTATTACGTAAGTTAGATGGCACAGAAGTGATTATTCCGAATGAAGTGCTCATTATTAGTCCAGTTATTAACCACTCATTTTCAGATCATACCGCACGCGTGCAAATGCCTATTCAGGTCAGCTACGACAGTCCGTTAGACATTGCTATGCAGCTCATATCAGAGATTGCCAAACGCCATCCACGTGTGATGCTTACGCCTGAGCCTGCGGTGCTAGTAAAGGGATTTGGGGAAAGCGGTATTGATTTGTTGTTATCTATTTGGATTCCAGACCCAGAAGAGGGTTCGGCATCTCTACAGTCAGAAATCTATCTTGAGATCTGGCGTGCATTTCAGGAAAACCATATTTCTATACCGTATCCGCAACGAGAAGTGCGCATACTCGGTAATCCAGTTACATCTGCCAGTTAGATTGCCACTAATCATTTATTGAGCTCAGTAAAGCCAAGAATGACAGACAATAAAAAAGCTCACATAAATGTGAGCTTTTTTATTGCTTAAATAATCACTTATTTAAGTTTAGTTTCTTTGTACATAACGTGTTGACGAACAACTGGATCAAATTTCTTGATTTCCATTTTGCCTGGCATAGTACGTTTGTTTTTTGTAGTAGTGTAGAAGTGACCAGTACCGGCACTTGACTCTAATTTAATTTTTTCGCGCATGATTCAAATTCCTTATTAGGCTAAAATAATTTAGCGCTTAGATTTTTTGGCCTTCAGCACGCATTTTTAATAAAACAGCATCAATGCCATTTTTGTCAATTGTACGTAACGCATTGTTAGTAATGCGCATGCTGATCCAGCGATTTTCGCTCTCAACCCAGAATTTGCGATTTTGCAAATTAGGTAAAAAACGTCGTTTTGTTCTGTTGTTAGCGTGAGAAACGTTGTTGCCCACCATTGGCTTTTTGCCAGTTACCATACATACACGTGCCATGGTTAATCTCCAAACTTTTTGCTATTTCTGAAAGACCGCAATTATAGTACTAAAACTTATATTTCCTCAAGCACATTCTAAAGATAATTCAAGGTTTATTACCTAAACTTCATGCTTGGAGCAAACTAATTGAATTAGTCGCTTAATTACGGGCCAAGTTAATGTTTCCCAGTGCTACCAAAGCCACCTTCGCCGCGTTCACTCGTATCAAAATCATCTACTAAATGAAACTCTGCTTGTACCACAGGTACAATCAACAGCTGCGCAATGCGTTCCATCGGGTTAAGCTCAAAAGCAGTGTTACCCCGGTTCCAGCACGACACCATTAATTGACCTTGATAATCTGAATCAATCAAACCCACTAAGTTACCCAATACAATGCCGTGTTTATGACCGAGGCCTGAACGCGGCAATATTAAGGCGGCATAATAGATATTGTCCAAATGTATTGCCATGCCCGTAGGAATCAGGGTCGTTTCTCCTGGCTGTAGAGTTATCGTACTTTCTATACAAGCTCGTAAATCAAGGCCAGCTGAGCCTGTAGTGGCATAGGTTGGCATTTGATCGTGCAGGCGATCATCTAGAATTTTTAAGTCAACGATAATTTTCATGGCAATCTCAGTAAATATGAATATAAATAGCAACCAGCATTAAACACTAAATGTTCAATAAAATCACTAAGCGGATTCATTTACTTTTAGTCGAAATGCAATAACAAAAAACCCGCCATTAGCGGGTTAGTGTTTATTGAAGCAATTGATTAAAACCTATAAGACGCACTTAATCCCATTAACCAATTGCGACCAGCAGCGGCTTCATAGTTTCTATTGTTGTTATCGTTGACGCGAACAGCACCGATGTATGACTTATCGAGAATATTTTCAACTCGGAGATATTCTGATAACTTCCAATTGGATAATTGCTGTTGAAATCCACCTCTGATATTCAATATTGCATAACCAGAAGCAGATCCACTATTGATATCATCTATATAAACTTTGCTATTTGCTTTGGCTTCTAGGGCTGTTTTGAAGTTTAGCTCTGGATATTTCCATGAGATCTCACCGTACAATTGTTGCTTATACGTGCCGGGTATAATGTAACCGGGTTTTACAGTGTTACCCCCCCCATTTAACCCACCAACCCCACTTGTGTATGAGCTATCAAATTTAGCATCCAATAAGGTGTATGCTCCATATAGCCCAATGCTATGTTGAAGTTCTGAGTTAACCGATAACTCCAAACCGCTCCTGCTTGTTTGATTGGCATTGCCGTAAACGCTGTATGTAGAGTTTGAACTCACAATAATCTCATTGTTCGTCATAGTTTTAAATATTGCAGCGGTAATTTTCGTATTATCTGAAACAATTGCTTTTAATCCAACTTCATAGTTATCGCTAGTGCTAGGCTTGAGATTTAAATTTGGCCCCGTTGCAATAGTTGGGCTGCTGTAAGCCATTTCAATTAAGGTAGGTGTTTCAAAACCTTTTCCATAATTTGCATATACATTAAATGCTGGATTTAATTTCCAGGTTAAACCTAGGGCAGGAGTTGTTTTGCCAAATGATGCAGTTCCATTCATATTGGCAGTAGAGGTTACAGGGATATGACTCTGAAACTCCATATTTACATTAGTATGTCTCAGACCGGCATGAAGGTCGGCATTCTCTGTTAGTGATAACTTACCTTGAATAAATTGATCGAAATTACGTGCAATATCATTTTCATCTCGGTTCATATTAACTTGGTAATTAGTTTGCGTTTTCCCGAATGTCGTAAGAGCGGCTTGGTCAACACCTAGATTGTTTTGGTAAAGAGTATTGGACGTGGATAATATTTCTCCATTACTTGCATTAATATCCGTTCTTCTATCATTCATATGTCCATATACTAGACCTGTTGTAATTGCATAAGGTTTTGTAAAAACTTCTCCTTTATTTGTCCAGTCTATTTCAGAACTTAGGAAGTCACGCCCAATTTTGCTTGCCCTTCCTTTAGAAGGATCAATGGCAGCTAAAACACTCCCAGGTGATGTATTGTATAGAGTTGTGGCTCCACCATAAGTGTAATTAAGTGGCAAGGCCAAGTATTGCAAATTATCTCTATGACCGGCACTGCCAATAAAATTAAATGTATTTTTTTCATCAAAAACATGCTCTAAATTTATACCCGCTTGTGTATTACTTCTTTCTACGCGGGTGTTTGCAAGTATTGCAGCGTCAGGAGTTGCGGCAGGGTTAGTAAAAGCACTGTAATATTTATTTGTAGAATTTGGATAAGCTGCTGAGAACGCGGCTAGGTTAGGTGCGGTAGAACTGCCTTTCCATGTTATTTTCTCTTGATCTAAACCATTACTACCCGCTAGCCCAAGAGGATCCTGTGCTTCACTTTTGAATGCATTGGCAAGTATATTGACCTTAGTTGATTCTGAGATATTAAATTTAATTTGAGCGGTTGCTTGATCTTTCCATGCGGCGCTATGTTGACGATAGCCATCTGTATCAAAATGGTCTAAGTTTAATAAATATTCAATGCCATTTTGGGTGCCTGATGCATGGGTTGATTCTTTAGTAGTGCCATAGCTGCCCGCCATAAAACTAAATCCTAACTCTGGAGTCTTGGGCGCATCTTCTGTAATTAACTGAATAACGCCACCAGACGAACTACCATAAAGCGATGAGAATGGACCGCGCAGCACTTCAATAGATTTTACCGTTTCTAGATCAACATTTCCCGGTTGGCCGATGCCGTCAGGCATTGTTAAAGGGATGCCATCTACTAGAATTCTTACACCACGCACGCCAAAAGCTGAGCGCGCTCCAAAGCCCCTAGTTGCTATTTCTGGATCTTGCGCCATCTGTGTTCTATTTTGCGCCGTTATTCCTGGAACACGAATCAAGCTTTCAGACAAATTAATTTCAGCTTGCCCGTCATGAATACTTTCAGGGCCAACGACATCAATTGACATAGGTAAATCAAAACTATTTGATTCAATACGCGTTGCAGTTACTACAAGGGGCGCTGTTATTATGTTGCTCACGGACTCCTCAGCGGCAATTACATTTTGTGAGATGCCACAAGTGCTAAGTACGGCTATGGACAATAGTGTTCTTTGGAAAGTGCTTGGGGATGACATGATGGCCTTAAGAATCTATGTATGTGATGGAAAATTTCCGACACAATACGTTACAAATTGCTTTAAAGCATCAGTAATATCATTATTCTTTCATTATTTTATTACGAGGTGAAGCGAGGGGTAAGTTGGTGGAGCTTGCTAGAGCATTTTAACCATGTGCTGCAACAGTTGTCTTGCAACTTCTGTTTTTGGCGCACGTGCTAACGGATGTGCCCCATTTTTATCTAGCAAGGTAACGCTGTTGTCCTCGCCTGTCATTGCGTCACTGACTAGGTTAGCCGCTATTAATGGCAATTTTTTCCGTAGACGTTTTTGTTCTGCAAATTCAAGCAGGTTTTCAGTTTCGGCAGCAAAGCCTACGCAGAATGGTGCATTAGGCAAACTTGCTACTTCAGCCAGTATGTCTTTGCCAGGCTTGAGTTCTAAGGTTAGGGAAGACTCACTCTTTTTTATTTTATTAGGGTTAATATGGTCTGGTCTATAGTCGGATACTGCCGCTACGCCAATAAAAATATCTTGCTCGCCTACACGTTGCATAACGCTTTGGTACATCGCCTCGGCACTGGTTGCAGAGATTACGGTGACCCCAAAAGGTGGTTTTAGCGCAGTTGCGCCACTCACTAAAGTCACTTCTGCGCCCATGGCAACTGCTGCTTGTGCAATCGCGTAGCCCATTTTACCTGAGCTTAAATTAGTGATGGCACGCACTGGATCGATCATTTCTAGCGTAGCCCCCGCGGTGACCATGACTTTTTTACCCAACAAAATTTTGGTTTCAAAGCTTGCTAGTACAAGTGCTAATAGGTCCTCTGGCTCCAACATGCGGCCTAATCCAATCTCGCCACATGCTTGTTCGCCACTATCTGGGCCAAGCACGCTGATGCCATCAGTTTTAAGCTGCGTCATATTGCGTTGAGTTGCAGGGTTTTCCCACATTTGCTTGTTCATGGCCGGTGCCACTAATAGTGGGCACGGTTTTGTATCTGAGCCGCGTGCTAAACATAAGGTAGAAAGCAAGTCATCAGCATGACCATGCACCAGCTTTGCGATAAAGTCTGCGCTGGCAGGGGCTACCAGAATAGCATCTGCTTGGCGTGATAACTCTATATGCGGCATGCCATTGCTGATGCTGCTATCCCACATATTAATAAACACAGGTTTCCCTGAGAGGGCCTGCATTGTCACGGGCGTAATAAATTGGCAGGCTGCGCTAGTCATTACTACCTGAACATCGATATTAGCTTTGACTAGTAGGCGAACGAGCTCTGCTGCTTTGTAAGCTGCGATGCCGCCGGTGATGCCTAATACTAGATGTTTATTTTGCTTTGGGTGCATAGTATTTTTTTGTTATTTAATACGGTTGTTTTTAATTTTAACATGGGCTTTACTATGTATGTTGATGGTTATAGGCTGAGATTGTTGTAGACTTAAGTTGTTGCGAAACATAATGTGCTTGATATTAGGAAAATCATGGTGATTGATAGTTCTTTTTGGCTTAATTTGGCTGTTGCTCTGGGCATAGGACTTCTGATTGGTGCAGAACGTGAGCGCAATCGTGGGGAACCAGGGGATCAATCCATAGCTGGCATTCGTACCTTTACCATTGCCTCGCTGGTTGGGGCTATTAGTATGATGCTCAACATCTGGCTGTTAGTGACTTCTTTATTTTGCGTGACTATATTTGCTGCTACCGCCTCTTTTATCAAGCGGGATAAGGAGGCTGGTCTAACTTCTGAAGTCACACTCGTATTTACAGTCATTTTAGGCGGGCTTGCGATGAGTGCCCCAGCTTTGGCCGCAAGTCTTGCAGTAAGCGCGGCTATTCTGCTGGCAGCAAAAGATCCAATTCACGTATTTGTGCGTGGCGTTGTTACCAAAGATGAAATGATCGATTTTCTGATTCTGGCTGCAGCCACCCTAATTGTATTGCCGCTAGTGCCCAATGAACTGATTGGTCCGTTTGATGCTATTAACCCACATAATCTTTGGCTGATTGTGATTTTAGTTATGCTAATAGGAGCGCTTGGTCACCTCGCGTTGCGCTTATTGGGTCAACGGATTGGTTTGCCACTAGTGGGTTTGGTGTCCGGTTTTGTATCCAGTATTGCCACTGTCGGCGCCATGGGTGAGCGCGCTCGACAAACACCCAGTTTAATGGCTTCGTCGGTGGCAGGGGCAACGCTATCTAGCTTATCTACAATATTGCTATTGGCTACGTTGCTAGCGGCGATTCATCTGCCTACCCTGCGCACATTGGCGCCATCACTTATTTTTGGTGGGCTCACAATCGCGATTTATGGACTAATCGTCACCTTAAGTTCATTCCATGAAGGTGGGCTAGAGGTCATTAAACCAAGTCGATCATTTAGCGTTAAAACTGCCCTTATGTTAGCAGGAATGATTGCCGTGGTTTTGGTCGCCTCCGCAGGTTTGAAGTTTTGGTTCGGTCAAGCGGGGCTAGTGGTGGCGACAGGTTTAGCCGGTCTAGCGGATGTGCATGCAGCAACGATTTCAGTAGCCTCGCTAGAAGCCGCTGGCAAAATTGGTGCAGAAAGTGCTGCGATACCAATCTTAGTGGCTTTCTCAATTAATTCTGCATCAAAAGTAGTAATGGCTATGGCTAGTGGGGGTCGCCAGTTTTCACGTCAAGTGGCGCTAGGATTGATACTCCAAGTTGCCGCCACTTGGTTCGGTTGGTGGATATTTTAGGATTGAGTTAGTGCTTGCGGCGTCATGCTAACTGCAAAGCTGCTAGTCGGGCATACAAGCCACCTTGTTCACGCAGTTGTGACGGGCTCCCAATCTCAACAATACGTCCATGCTCTAGCACGATAATGCGGTTGGCTTTTTGTACGGTGCTTAAGCGATGCGCAATCATTAATGTGGTGCGATTTTGCATCGCTGCATTTAATCCTTGTTGTACCAAAATTTCAGATTCAGCATCCAGCGCGCTAGTGGCCTCATCTAATAACAAGATAGGGGCATCTTTCAATATGGCACGAGCAATAGCGATGCGCTGACGTTGGCCGCCGGATAAGCGCGTACCGCGTTCACCTAAAAAGGTTTGGTAGCCATCAGGCAGCTTGCTTACAAATTCATCGACTTGCGCTGCCTTTGCCGCAACCATCACTTCTTCATCGCTCGCATCCGGCTTACCGTACCTAATATTTTCTAGCGCATTCGCTGAAAATATGACTGCATCTTGAGGCACAGTGGCAATGCAATTGCGTAAGCTATGCAAGCTTAATTCGTTAATGTTTTGGCCATTAATGCTGATGCTACCAGTACTTAATTCATAAAATCTAAGCAGACATTGAAATAAAGTGGTTTTACCTGCGCCTGATGGTCCAACTAAAGCAATGGTTTCACCGGCAGCTACGCTCAGCGACACATGGTCTAAGGCAGTAATTTGTGGTCTTGAAGGGTAGTGAAACACAATATCTTTAAATTCTATGCTGGCATGACTTGGATTCATCAATGTTTTCGCAAGCATCGGCTCTTTAATAGCGGCCTCAGCGTGAAGTAGCTCCATTAGTCTTTCTGTAGCGCCGGCAGCACGCATCACATCACCCCAAACTTCAGCCATGGTGCCGACAGCGCCAGCTACCATCATTGCGTACAGCACAAATGACGCGAGTTCACCCCCCGTCATGCTACCAGCGCTGACCTGACGGGCGCCAACCCATAGTACAAAAATTATGGTGCCCAATACCGCCGTCACCATCAGTAGGGTTAGCATTGCACGCACCTTCACCCGTTTTAAGGCGGTAGTAAAACTTAGGTCTGCGCTACGACGATAGCGTGTAATCTCGTTCAGCTCTTGGGTATAGGATTGCACGGTAGGCATAGCATTGAGGATTTCTCCGGCCATGGCCGAGCTGTCAGCAATGCGATCTTGTGATTCACGCGAGAGCTTTTTAACTGAGCGGCCGATCATGATGATGGGTAGTATCAGCAGTAGCATGAGACCTATATTTAGCGAAAATAAATACAGATTAGTGACAGCTAACATCACCATGCCACCAATAAACTGAAATAGACTTCGCAATCCCATCGATACCGAGCTACCAACCACGGTTTGAATCAGAGTGGTGTCTCCAGTCAGGCGTGATAATACTTCCCCAGTTTGTGTGGTTTCAAAGAACTGTGGAGATTGCGTCATCACTCGCGCATAGACTGCACTTCGTAAATCCGCTGTTACCCGTTCGCCCACCCATGAAATTGTGTAGTAACGCGACGCAATCATTAATGCCCAAAAAATCGCAAGGGCAAACATGACTAAGAAATGACCATTTAAACTTAAGTTTCCCATCAATCCACTATTGGCTTTGCTTGAAGTGGCATTAGAAACAAAACCAAAATCTATCAAATCACGAAAAGCTAGCGGTACCATTAATAGTGTTGCAGAGCCTAAGCATAACAATATAAAAGCCAGTAGAACGCGAGAGTGATAGGGGCGCAAAAAAGGCCAAAGATTAGCCAGCGGGGCTATTTTTTTGCTGGAAGTTTTTGTGGGGGTGTTAGCTGGCATGGTGGCGGGGTGACTTTATAAAATATTGAGCTTGTAGCATCGGCAATTCAGTCTAGCTTAAGTTCAATGAGCAGTCTAATGAACTATCCTTATCCTAGATAAGCGACTGATTTTTTAGTCGCTTACGGTAAGTGCTGATTTATACTAACGTAAACATCTATAAAAAATCATTACTATGCATAAAAATTTAAAAATAATCATTTGGGTCGCTGTCGCCTTATTGGGCGCTACAGCTATTAGCGCCATTGCCCTTAATCGCGGTGAAAGCATTAGTGCTATGTGGTTTATTGCTGCGGCTGCCTGCGTATACGCTATTGCTTACCGCTTTTATGCAGCGTGGATTGCCGCCAGTGTATTGGTGATTGATGAAACTCGCGCCACCCCTGCGGAGCGCTTAGATAATGGCCGTGATTTCATTCCTACTAATAAATGGGTGGTGTTCGGTCATCACTTTGCTGCCATCGCGGGTCCTGGCCCCTTGGTTGGCCCAACCTTGGCCGCGCAATTTGGTTATTTGCCAGGCACTTTGTGGATTTTAATTGGCGCGGTATTAGGTGGTGCCGTACAAGATATGGTCACCCTGTTTTTCTCTACCCGTCGTAATGCACGTAGTTTGGGACAAATGGCGCGTGACGAAATTGGGCCTATCGGTGGTGCAGCGGCGCTAATCGGCACTTTCTTAATTATGATTATTTTGATCGCAGTGCTGGGTTTAGTGGTCGTCAACGCCATGAAGCATAGTCCTTGGGCGACATCTACCGTGGCAGCAACCATCCCAATTGCGATGCTAGTGGGCTTTTATATGCGCAATTTTCGCCCAGGTCGTGTTTTGGAGGCGTCAAGTTTAGGCGTGGTTTTATTGTTACTAGCCGTAGTCGGTGGTGGCTGGATAGATCACCAGCCAAGTTTACGCGGCTTATTTGACCATGAGGGCCTAACGCTGGCTTGGGTCATTATAGGGTATGGATTTGCGGCAGCAGTGATGCCAGTATGGTTGCTGTTAGCACCACGTGATTACCTTTCAACTTTTGTGAAGCTCGGAACTGTGACACTGTTAGCTATCGCTATTATAGTGTTGCAGCCGCATGTGCACATGCCAGCACTGACGCAGTTTACTGATGGAAGCGGCCCTATATTTGGCGGTAAGTTATTCCCGTTTGTGTTTATTACCATCGCCTGCGGTGCCATCTCAGGGTTTCATGCGCTAATTGCCTCAGGCACCACGCCTAAGCTGTTAGGGAGTGAGCGCGATATTCGCATGATTGGTTATGGCGCTATGTTGCTAGAAAGTTTTGTGGCGATAATGGCGATGATTGCAGCCACAGTCTTGGAGCCCGGTGTGTTCTTTGCAATCAATAGTCCGGCTGGTGTAGTTGGTAAAGAAGCGGTAGATGCCATCGCAAAAATCAATAGTTGGGGGTTTGCTGTTAGCGTGGAGCAGATGAGCCAGCTAGCAAAAGACATGGGCGAAAGCAGTCTGTTTGCGCGCACGGGTGGAGCGCCAAGCTTGGCAGTAGGTATGGCCAGTATTTTTGGCAGTGCCTTTGGTAAAGGTATGCTGGCACTTTGGTACCATTTTGCCATTATGTTTGAGGCTATTTTTATTCTCACCACGCTTGATGCGGGGACGCGTGTTGGCCGCTTTATGCTGCAAGACATGCTGGGTAATATTTGGCCAAAAATCGGGCAAACTTCTTGGATGCCCTCAGTCATTTTCACGAGTGCGCTAGTGGTTGCTGGTTGGGGTTACTTTTTGTATATTGGGGTGATTGACCCGAATGGTGGCGTTAATATTTTATGGCCATTATTTGGCATAGCGAACCAAATGCTCGCTGCCATTGCCTTATGTGTCGCAACAGGTATTTTAGTGAAATCAGGCAAGCTTAAATATGCTTGGATTACTGGCTTGCCTTTAGTTTGGTTGGTGATTGTAACGAGCACTGCTGCTTGGCAAAAGATTTTTAGTGAGGATATTCGGGTTGGATTTTTGGCCGCAGCCAATGATTTAGCTGCAAAGTTGGCCACTGGCGTACTCCCTCCAGAAAAGGCATTAGTCGCCCCTCAACTTATTTTTAACCAACAGTTGGATGCATATCTCACCATATTTTTTGTGGTGGTATTGTGGGTAGTGATTATTGACACCTTTAGGTTAATCGGAAGCTATTTAGCTGGGAAGCCACTATTGCCAATCACTGAAGTGGCGCACGAACCAAGTCGCTTGGTTGAAAATTGGGTAAGAGATTAATGTTTAAAAAAATAAAATTGTTTTGGCAAACCATACGTCGATTGTCGGGCGATGATGCCTATGAGCAATATTTGCTACATTTCGCGCATCACCAAACAGAACATGCGCATGCAGAACCACTAAGCCAAGAAGAGTTTTTTAAGCAGTGGCAAGATAAGAAGTGGAAAGGAGTTAAGCGTTGCTGTTAGCCCCTATTTTTAATGAAAGTGATGTCTCGCGTATTATTGAAATGGCGTGGGAAGATCGCACAGCGTTTGAAGCGATACACTACCAATTCGGTCTGAATCAAGACGGGGTGATTAAGCTAATGCGTTCCCAGCTTAAACTTAGTTCTTTCAAACTGTGGCGTGAGCGCACCCATGGCCAAAAAACAAAACATTTAAAATTACGTAGCCCAGAAGTAACGCGACATAAAGCCAATCACCGTATTAAACAGTTCTAATCGATTATTGATAAATACGATTAAGCCTGGCCAAATTTATGCTGAGTTGATGCCCAATACATCGCTAAGCCTAACACTACCATTGGCAAGCTTAACCACTGACCCATGCTAAGCCCCATAGAAAGCAGACCTAAGTAACCGTCTGGCTCTCTAGTAAACTCAGCCACAAATCTAAAACTACCATAGCCAATTAAGAATATGGCAGAAATGGCGCCAGTAGTTCTTGGTTTAGCTGAGTAGAGCCAAAGCATCAGAAATAGAACAATACCCTCCAATCCAAACTCATACAATTGTGAGGGGTGTCGTAATAGGTTATCCACTTGTGGAAATACCATGCCAAAGTCAGAGTTGGTAGGTCTGCCCCACAGTTCGCCGTTGATGAAGTTCCCCATGCGCCCAGCACCCAGTCCAATTGGCACTAAGGGCGCCACAAAATCCATAATCCTTAGCCATTTGACCTGGTATTTGCGTGCAAAAACCCACATAGCCACTAAAACGCCTAAAAAGCCACCATGAAAGCTCATGCCGCCTTGCCACACTGCAAAAATTTCAATTGGGTGTTGTAAAAAATAAGAAGATTGGTAGAAAAATACATAACCCAACCGCCCACCTAATATCACGCCTAACGCACCAAAAAATAAGGCGTCATCAAGCATTGTATTAGTCCAGCCATGCCAAGTGCGATGTTTAATCTGCCACTGACCAAGGCCCAAAAATGCCAAAAAACCAACTAAATACATTAAGCCGTACCAATGGATACCAAAGGCGCCAAGATGAATGGCAATAGGGTCAAACTGGGGATGTATAAACATAGGGCTAATGAAAGATTTAAGTGATGATGGATATTACAGTATATTTCTTTGGCTAGTTAGGCTCAGCTAGTCTAAAATTACGTTTTATATCAGTGTTTATATCATTACGGATTTCAATTATGCCAGTTTATCGTTCACGTACTACCACTCATGGCCGCAACATGGCAGGCGCACGAGCTTTGTGGCGTGCAACTGGCATGAAGGACGGCGATTTTGATAAGCCAATTATTGCGGTTTGCAACTCGTTTACACAGTTTGTGCCTGGTCATGTGCATTTAAAAGATTTGGGTCAGCTAGTGGCGCGTGAAATTGAACGCGCTGGTGGCGTGGCCAAAGAATTTAATACGATTGCTGTAGATGACGGCATTGCTATGGGTCATAGTGGAATGTTATACAGCTTACCCAGCCGCGACTTGATTGCCGATAGCGTGGAATACATGGTGAATGCGCATTGTGCAGACGCCATGGTGTGTATTTCTAATTGCGACAAAATCACCCCAGGAATGTTGATGGCCGCTTTGCGCCTAAATATTCCAGTCGTATTTGTGTCCGGTGGCCCGATGGAAGCGGGTAAAGTGAACTGGCAAGGTGAAGAGCTAAAACTAGATTTAGTAGATGCTATGGTAGCAGCCGCGGATAGTAAAGTCAGTGACGAAAAAGCCGAAGCGATAGAACGCTCAGCTTGCCCAACTTGCGGTTCGTGTTCGGGCATGTTTACCGCTAACTCCATGAACTGTTTAACTGAGGCGCTAGGGTTAAGCTTGCCAGGTAATGGCTCCGCATTAGCGACTCATGGAGCACGTAAAGAATTGTTCTTGAAAGCAGGTAGATTGATTGTAGAAATCGCTAAACGCCATTATGAGCAAGATGACTACAGTGTATTGCCACGCAATATTGCCAATATCAAAGCTTTTGAAAATGCCATGGCTTTGGATGTTTCAATGGGTGGCTCTACGAACACCGTATTGCATTTATTGGCAGCAGCTCATGAGGCAGAGATTGATTTCACGATGAGTGATATCGATCGCATCTCACGTAAAGTGCCGTGTTTAAGCAAGGTTGCACCTGCTACGCAGAAGTACCATATGGAAGATGTGCACCATGCTGGTGGCGTGATGGGTATCTTGGGTGAGTTAGATCGCGCCGGGGTATTGCATCGCGATACCCCAACCGTGCATAGCCCCAGTATGGGCGATGCCTTGGACCAATGGGACATTATGGTGACGAAAGACGAGGAAGTGAAAAAATTCTTCCGAGCGGCACCAGGTGGTATTAAAACCACCATAGCCTTTAGCCAAAGCATGCTTTATCCAACACTGGACGATGATCGTGCTGAAGGCTGTATTCGCGATAAAGCACATGCTTATTCGCAAGATGGCGGATTAGCTGTACTTTACGGCAATATCGCGCTTGATGGCTGTATTGTGAAAACTGCAGGTGTGGATGACAGTATTCTAAAGTTCACTGGACGCGCACGCATATTTGAATCGCAAGACGCAACCGTTGAAGCGATTTTGGCCGATAAAATCGTAGCTGGTGATGTAGTGGTGATTCGCTATGAGGGCCCACGTGGCGGCCCTGGTATGCAAGAAATGTTGTATCCAACATCGTACTTAAAATCTAAAGATTTAGGTAAAGTATGTGCTTTGCTTACTGATGGTCGTTTCTCTGGAGGTACTTCTGGGTTGAGTATCGGCCATGCCTCACCCGAGGCTGCTGAAGGTGGCGCCATAGGCTTAGTGGAAGAAGGCGATAGAATAGAAATTGATATTCCAAACCGCACTATACATTTGGCGATTAGCGATGAAGAGATGTCTCATCGTCGCGCCAAGATGGACGCTAAAGGTAAGTTGGCCTGGAAGCCAGTGAATCGTGACCGTGTGGTTTCTCCGGCTTTACGCGCATATGCGGCCATGAGTACTAGTGCTGCGCGTGGCGCAGTCCGTGATGTGTCACAAATTGAAAAGTAATTCGACCAAAATCAAAAGTTAGTACCTAAAAAAGTAAATAAAAATGACCCCAGCCAATGTATTAGTCCATCCCAAGCTAGCTGATATCGATACCACGCAAGATGTGCGTGTGGTTCAAGATTCAAATGGGTTGAATTATATAGAAATTGAAAATCGCTATGCCACGGCTAAGCTTGCATTACAAGGTGCCCATGTGATGCATTGGCAGCCAAAAAGCACCGCAGAACCCGTATTGTGGTTGTCTAGTAATGCCCGATATACCGAAGGTCGATCTATACGTGGTGGTGTACCTGTGTGCTGGCCATGGTTTGGCGCACATCCTACTGACAGTAGTTACTGCCCTCATGGATTTGCCCGAGTGATGCCGTGGGAATTAAAAGAAAGCCTGAGCCTAAAAAATGGTACGACACGCTTGCTGTTAGAGATGACACAAACCGAAGTGGCCAAGAAACAGCTCTCCTACCCATATCAATTTACACTGGCGATTACGGTAGGTAATAGCCTGCGCATGGAGATGACGACCACCAACTTAGCCCATCATCCATTTATGATTGGTGAGGCTTTCCACACCTATTTTAACGTGAGTGATGTGGCCAATACTAAAATTACTGGTCTAGAAAACGTGGTGTATTCAGATAAAGTATTGGCTTACGCGCGTAATGTGCAACACGGCGCCTTGAAATTTAATGGTGAGTTTGACCGTGTTTATCTCAACAGTGGTGAGGATTGCATTATTCACGACAGCGGTTACGGTCGTGCAATACGTGTGGCTAAATCTGGCAGTAATACCACAGTGATCTGGACGCCAGGTGCAGAAAAATCAAGTCAAATGGGCGATATGGGCTCCGCGGATGAATGGCGTAAGATGCTGTGTGTGGAGTCTGCAAATGCCATGGAAAACAGCGTGACCATCTACCCAAATGAAACGCATACCATGGTGACCGAGTATTCTCTAGAGCTTTTATAGAACGGCAGTTGAATGTCTAAATTGCCTGGAAACAAATTAGCAGAAGAAACCAGCCCCTATCTGCAGCAGCATGCGCAAAACCCAGTGGAATGGTATCCGTGGGGTGAGCAAGCACTCACATTAGCGCGGGAACAGAATAAGCCCATATTGCTGTCTATCGGTTATTCGGCTTGCCATTGGTGTCACGTGATGGCGCATGAGTCGTTTGAAGACGCTTCAATTGCTGCAGTCATGAATCAGCACTTCATTAATATTAAAGTGGACCGTGAAGAGCGTCCAGATATTGATCAAATTTATCAAACCGCGCATAGCATGATGTCGCAACGCAGTGGCGGTTGGCCGCTGACCGTATTTCTAACCCCACAGCAAACCCCTTATTTTACCGGCACCTATTTCCCTAAAACCGCACGTTATCAGTTGCCAGGTTTCGCTGAGCTGTTGCCGCGTGTGGCTGCTTATTTTCATGAACGTAAAGATGAGCTTGCAACGCAAAGCGTGCAATTAGCGGAGGCACTAGCACGCACTATCCCAGTAGCCAATCACTTAGTGAGTGCAAATGAAAATACCATTCAACTAGGTTTTGATCAGCTTAAAGCAAACTTTGACTACACCCACGGTGGATTTGGTACAGCGCCTAAATTTCCTAATCCAGCCGATATTACTTTATTGCTACATCAAGCCCATGATGGCAATAAACCCGCAGAAGAGATGGCCCTGCAGACATTGTCTGCCATGGCGGCTGGTGGGATATATGATCAAATTGGCGGTGGATTTTGCCGTTACTCAGTAGATGAACGCTGGAATATTCCACATTTTGAAAAAATGCTTTATGACAACGGTCAGTTATTAAGTCTATATGCTGATGGCTATCAACTCAGCACAAATAAAGAAGAAAAAGCGGTTTATGCCCAAGTAGTGGCTGAAACCATCGCTTGGATGCAGCGTGAAATGCTATCTGCACAAGGCGCTATTCACTCATCGCTAGATGCCGACTCTCTAGACGTGCACGGCCATAGCGAAGAGGGCGCATTTTATGTGTGGCAGCCGGCCGAGGTTAAAGCTCTACTGAGTCCTGCTGAGTTTGTAGTAGCCAGTCGTTGCTTTGGTTTTGATCGTGCTCCTAATTTTGAGAGTCAGGCCTGGCATGCCTACATGGCGGTGATGCCAGAAGTGCAAGATCAACTTTTATTACAAAGCGCTAAAGCCAAGCTGCTGGAGGCGCAAGGACTGCGCACTCGCCCAGGCTTGGATGATAAAATTCTCACCTCATGGAACGCCTTGGCAGCTAAAGGGTTAGCGCGCGCGGGGATTGTGTTTGAACGATCGGATTGGGTGGTGTTGGCACAAAAAACAGTCGATTTCATCCGTGAGTATTTATGGGTTAAAAATGCAGCAGGAAACTTTCAACTAATGGCTACTGCCAAGGGCGAAAAAGTACATCTCAACGCCTATTTGGATGACCATGCTTTTTTGCTTGATACATTAATCACGCTACTCCAAGCGAGTTACCGCTCTGTGGATATGCAATTTGCGGAAGAAATCGCAGAAGCATTACTTGGAAATTTTGAAGCAGAAAGTGGTGGGTTCTACTTTACTTCGCATCAACATGAGCAACTGATTCATCGTGCCAAACAACCTTATGATAACGCCACCCCAAGTGGCAATGGCATTGCGACGGTTGCCTTGCAGCGCCTTGGACATATTTTAGGTGAAGCGCGCTATTTGCAAAGTGCAGAGCGTTCTTTGCAAGCTTTTGATAATGTGATTAAGAAAAATCCTGCGGGTTGCGCCAGTTTAACGTATGCATTGCAAGAGTATCTAAACCCTCCGACTTTGGTGATCCTTCGTGGCGAGGCTGCAAAGCTAACGTCTTGGCGGATAGCCCTAAAAAATTACTACCCACATCATATTTTTATCTACTTAGATGAGTCTGCTGATAAGTTGCCGGGAACCCTGCGAAGAAATTTACTGTCAAACGTTAACGGGTGGATATGTAAAGGTGTTGTTTGTTCAAAAGCCATTACTGATATACCTAGTCTATTAACTCAACTATAATAACCTTTGTAGTAATAAGACTTTTTCTGAACTGGCTTGTATAAATTGTAATTGTAGGTATGATGCCAGTTCGAAATTGTAATAAAAATTATTAAGCGTAAATTCAAGGAGATAGCATGAAAGCATTATTGTTAGCAATCGCTGCTGCTGGTTCTATGTTAGTTGCAGCTCAAGCCAATGCAGTTGACGCCAAAGCGGCAGAAGCATTAGCACAAAAAAGTGGCTGTTTAGCCTGTCACAGTATCGATAAAAAAGTATTAGGCCCAGCATATAAAGATGTTGCCGCAAAATACAAAGGCGATAAAACTGCTGAAGCTAAATTAGTAGCTAAAGTTAAAGCTGGTGGTAGTGGTGTTTGGGGCCCTATGCCTATGCCAGCTAACAGTCCACAAGTTAAAGATGCAGATATTACAACTGTAGTTCAGTGGGTATTAGCAATGTAAGACTAAATTACTGTGGCAGTTATCGCCATGTAATGAAGTAATAAAAAAGCCAGTCAATTGACTGGCTTTTTTTATGGCAGACGCTTACTGGGACTTCAATTTACTGTGATGTATAGAGTAGCTAAAATAAACCACGATACCAATCAGTATCCAGATACAAAATCTAAACCAAGTGCTCGTTGGTAGAAACGTCATCAACGCACCGCATGACAATATACCAAGCACGGGAATCAATGGGTTCCAAGGATTTTTGAATGGGCGCTTAAGCGCAGGATGGCGTATGCGTAATACAATCACGCCGACACACACCATGACAAAGCTAGCTAAGGTGCCGATATTCACCGTTTCTGCCAACTCTCCCAGTGGAATAAACCCAGCCACTAAAGATACGACCAAACCACACAACAATATGACGCGAGTCGGTGTTTGACGATCTGGATTTATTTGCGAGAACACCGGTGGAATTAAGCCATCACGACTCATGGCAAATAAGATGCGTGTTAAGCCATAGAGCAATACTAGTAGTACGGTAATCAAACCGGCAAGCACTCCGGTTGCTACGAGTGTGGAGGCCCAAGTATGACCAATCTTGCTGAGTGCATAGGCCACTGGAGACGGTACATTAAGTTCTGTGTAAGAAACGATCCCAGTGAGCAGACCTGACACAATGATGTAGACCACAGTACAGAAAACGAGTGATGCCAATAGGCCTATAGGTAAATCACGCTGTGGGTTTTTAGCTTCTTCAGCGGCAGTAGATACGGCGTCAAAGCCAAAATAGGCAAAAAATACCAAAGAGGCACCAGCTAAGACGCCAATATTTTTTCCATTGTCTAAGGTGCTAAACCAACCATAGGGCATAAATGGATGCCAGTTGTCGGTATTTAAATGCATGCTGGCGATGCCGATAAAAATAGCAATCGTGCACAATTTGACTAAGACAATAATATTGTTAAACCGAGCACTTTCTTTGACGCCTATCATTAGTAGTATGGTTAGCACCCAAATAATGCCAAATGCTGGCAGATTGATGATGCCGCCTAGCATGGGTGCCTTGGTGATGGTTTCTGGTAGATGTAGATTAAAGTTGGCTAGCGTATTCACGAAATAACCTGCCCAGCCATTGGCAACAGCAGCAGCGCCTACACCATACTCTAATAGCAAAATCCAGCCCATGACCCAAGCGGTAAACTCACCAAAGGCGACATAGCTATAACCATAAGCGCTGCCAGAGCCGCCAATTGATGAGGCCAACTCGGCGTAGGCCAAAGCAGCAAAACCAGAAGCCACACCGGCAATAATAAATGACAGCACCACCGCAGGGCCTGATTGTGTGGCGGCGGCGATACCTGTGAGTACAAAGATGCCAGTACCGATAGCGCAGCCGATACCAAGTAGCGCTAAATCAAACGCAGTTAGACATTTTTTTAAACCAGTATCCGTATGGGCTACGATAGGCTTAGTACGAACTAGCTGCTTGTGCATAGTGACTACTTTCTAAAAAAAGCTGATGAGTAACTAGTTGTAATAACTACAGCTAGCGCTTTTAGAATAATACTTGAACTATTGAAAAATTAGCTAGCAAACATGGCCGTTAGCACTTCAATCATATAACAATGATCCAATACACCAGCACTTTCTCTGATGCTATGCATGGCCCACATTGGCGAACCTATGTCCACGCTAGAAATGCCTAAGCGTGATGCAATAAGCGGCCCTATAGTGCTACCGCAACCAAGGTCGCTACGATGTGCATATTGTTGATAGGGCACGCCAGCGCGCTCGCAAAGTGCAATAAAGCGAGCTGCAGTTTCCGCGCTAGTGGAGTAACGTTGATTCGCGTTGGTTTTAATAACCGGCCCCTTATTCACCAACGCATGGTGACCAGGTTCGAACGCATTTGGATGGTTGGGGTGATATGCATGCGCCATGTCGGCACTAATGAAGAAGCTTAGTGCCAGTGCCCGCAGTTTAGCTTCATCGCTAGTTTCACTATGCGCAGCTATGCGACTGACAATATCGGATAAAAAGCTACCGCTAGCACCGCTAGCACTTTCACTACCGACTTCTTCATGGTCAAATAAAGCACAAATACAGGTTGAGTTTGGCGCTTTATTAGCAACCAAGGCAGTTAAAGCTGCATGACATGATGCAAGGTTATCAAGCTGACTATTCGCAATAAATTCTTGATTAGCGCCCCAAAATACACCATTTTGCGTATCAAATACATTCAGCTCGAAATTAACAATGTCAATCACTTGGATGCCGAGAGCTTGAGCTAGGTGCTCTAAAAACTGTTGGTCAGCCGCTAAGCCTTCAGTACCTTCACCAAAAATTAACGGCAACTCAGTTTGCTTATTTAGGATTAAGCCTTTGTCATTAACTTCGCGATTCATGTGAATCGCCAGATTAGGCAGACGCATCAATGCGCTATCAAATTTGACTAAGCGCGCTTCAAAACCATTAGCGGTCCGAACATTGACGCGGCCAGCCACACTTAAATCACGGTCAGTAAATGTAGCTAAAATAGGACCGCCATAGACTTCAACTGCAATTCTGACTAAACCATCACTGCCATAAGCTGCGTTGGGTTTAAGCCTTAATCCAGGAGAGTCGGTATGGGCGCCGATGATACGAAAACCGCTGTCGGTGAGGGCTTGTTTGCCTATGCTAAAGGCAATAATGGATGCGCCACCTCGCACCGCATAATAACTGCCGCCTGCCTGAAGTTGCCAGGCCAGCGCTTCATTCAGCTTTATAAAGCCGGCCTTAAGTAGACGCTGTTCTGACGTGTCTACCGCATGCCAAGGGCTAGGGCTAGCATCTATAAAATTCAGTAAGTCTTGCGCTTGTGGTTTTGCTTGGCTGGGTGTCATAGATGCTCTTTTTTTACTCAGGTGATGGACACCCAATCTTTATCTATCAAAAAGTCGGTATATAGTTTGGCTTCAGGACTATTTGCCTCTGGCTTCCAGTCGTAACGCCATTTGACGATGGGAGGCATGGACAGCAAAATAGACTCTGTGCGGCCATTAGACTGAAGGCCGAATAGGGTACCGCGGTCATAGACCAAATTAAATTCCACATAGCGGCCACGGCGGTAGGCTTGAAAATCGCGTTCGCGCTCTGAGTATGCAGTATCCTTGCGGCGTTGCACGATAGGTAGGTAAGCGCCTAGAAAGCTATCACCAACGGCACGTAGCATTTCAAAACTTTTTTCAAAACCGAGAGCATTAAAGTCATCAAAAAAGATGCCACCTATACCGCGCGGTTCTTTACGGTGTTTTAGATAAAAGTACTCGTCGCATTCTTTTTTAAATTTCGGATAATACGCTGGATCAAAAGCCTCTAAAGCAGTTTTATTGCTTCGGTGGAAATGGACAGCATCTTCTTCAAAGCCATAGTAAGGCGTGAGATCCATCCCGCCACCAAACCACCAAATGTCTGCAGTATTTTTTTCGTCTGTATTCGTTGAGTCTGGATTGTTGGGCGCTTTGGCCACAAAGAAACGCACATTCATATGTACGGTAGGCACATACGGATTGCGCGGGTGAAAGACTAGCGATACTCCCATTGCTTCCCAAGCGCGACCAGCGGCTTCTGGATGTGCTGCGCTAGCAGAAGGAGGCAGCTTGCTACCAATCACATGTGAAAATCCAACGCCAGCACGTTCGAATACATTGCCTTCTTCTAATAGGCAAGATGTGCCACCGCCCCCTTCAGGACGTTGCCAGCTGTCATGCAAAAATGTTTTGCCATCTACCATCTCTAAGGCTTCCACAATGCGTGCTTGCAAACCTTGCAGATAAGTAAAAACTGCTTGTGTATTGATGGCGCTTACTTGGTTTGAACTGTTCACTAATGTACTAGCCTTTAATTGCGCGGAAGCCGATGTCGCGTCGGTATTGAGCGCCATCAAATTTAATCTCATCAGCGATTTGGTAGGCACGACTTTGGGCAAATTTCACAGTTTCACCCAAGGTGGTTACGCAAAGAACGCGTCCGCCATTGGTTAGTACTTTACCATCGCTACTAAGGGTGGTCCCCGCATGGAATACATGCGCATCCACTAGGTTTTTTGGTAAGCCAGTAATTTCATCACCGAGTCTCGGCGTGTCTGGGTAATTGGCGGCCGCCATGACTACACCTAGTGCGGTACGTCTATCCCACTCAGCCTCCACTTGATTGAGTGTGCCATCAATCGCATGTTCAACCAAGCTTACTAAGTCAGTTTTCAGGCGTAGCATAATCGGCTGGGTTTCTGGATCGCCCATACGGCAGTTGAATTCTAGTGTTTTGACGTCGCCATTAGGTGAAATCATCAAGCCTGCGTATAAAAATCCAGTGTAGGGGATGCCGTCTTTGGCCATGCCTTCTACTGTAGGGCGTATGATTTCACGCAGTACTTTGGCGTGTATTTCTGGGGTGACTATGGGGGCCGGAGAGTAAGCTCCCATGCCGCCAGTATTAGGCCCTTGGTCTCCGTCAGCTAATCTTTTATGGTCTTGGCTAGTGGCCAACGCTAAGATATTTTTACCATCTACCATCACGATAAAGCTTGCTTCTTCACCAGTTAAAAATTCTTCAATCACTACGCGAGCACCTGCGCTACCTAGCTTGTTGTCTGAAAGCATGGCGTCAATTGCTGCATGCGCCTCTTCTTCAGCCATGGCGACGACGACACCTTTACCTGCGGCCAATCCATCAGCTTTAATGACGATAGGAGCACCTTGCTGTTTTACGTAGGCATGGGCGAGGATAGCATCGGTAAACGTCGCATATGCTGCAGTTGGAATATGATGTCTAAGCATAAACGCTTTAGCATAATCTTTAGATGACTCTAGTTGTGCTGCAGCTTGCGTTGGACCAAATATTTTTAAGCCCGCCGCGCGAAATGCATCGACCACACCTTGCGATAGCGGTGCCTCTGGGCCAACGATCGTCAGTTTTACCTGCTCTTTTTGCGCAAATGCCAGCAAGTCTTGCACGCTAGTAATCGGCACATTAACCATGTCAGGATCCAGTGCAGTCCCTGCGTTTCCTGGGGCAACGTAGACACGACTTACTTCTTTATTTTGGGCAACTTTCCAAGCAAATGCATGCTCGCGACCACCGCTACCTATGACTAATATTTTCATACCTAAACCTTTACATGCGTTTATTAATGCCAGCTTGGCCGTTCCCCATGAAGGGCTTAGGGAACGCTGTTTTTAATGTCTGAAATGCCGAATGCCGGTCACGACCATAACCAAGCCATGTGCATCTGCTGCTGCGATAACTTCATCATCGCGGATACTGCCACCCGGGTGAATTACGCAACTAGCACCAGCTTCTGCCAACACATCAATTCCATCACGGAACGGGAAGAAGGCGTCAGAAGCAACTACTGAGTTTTTAAGACTCAACCCAGCATTTTGCGCCTTAATGGCAGCTATCTTGGTGCTATCAACACGGCTCATTTGACCTGCGCCTACGCCAAGCGTCATACCATCACCACAGAATACGATGGCATTGGATTTCACATATTTAGCCACACGCCAGGCAAACAGCAAATCTGCCATTTGCTGTGGTGTTGGGTGTTTTTGAGTCACGACTTTTAATTCAGTCGGGCTGATTTCATGATTATCCGCGGTTTGTATCAAAATTCCAGAGCCTACGCGTTTGATATCTTGTGCATTACGGCCTTGCTCAAAAGGCGTAGTGCCGCCTTTAGGTAAGGCAATTTGCAATACGCGTACATTGGCTTTGGCGGTAAAAATAGCCAATGCTTCAGCCGTGTAGCTTGGGGCAATCAGCACTTCAACAAACTGTTTGCTAATCGCTTCTGCTGCGACCTTATCTACAGTGGTATTAAAGGCGATAATGCCGCCGAAAGCACTGCTTGGATCGGTTTTAAAGGCTTTGCTATAAGCTTCTAGCGCATCTACGCCTAAGGCTACGCCGCAAGGGTTAGCATGCTTTACAATGACACAGGCGGTTGAGGTGAAGCTTTTCACTGTTTCCCAAGCCGCGTCCGCATCAGCGATATTGTTATAGCTTAATTCTTTCCCTTGCAATTGCTGGGCTGTCACCAAAGAACCTGGTGCTGGATATAAGTCGCGATAGAAAGCCGCTTGCTGATGCGGGTTTTCACCATAACGCAAATCTTGTAACTTCACAAAACGTGCATTACTTTGAGCAGGAAAATCACTACGTGAACCATCTGCGTTAAATGAGGATAAGTAATCACTAATCGCCCCATCATAATTGCTGATACGGTTAAATGCAGCAACAGCTAATGCAAACTGGGTAGCTTGGCTAACCCCACCGCCAGTGCTTTGTAGCTCGCTGAGCACATCTGCATACTGACTAGCATCTGTAAGCACAGCTACATCTTTCCAGTTTTTAGCAGCAGAGCGCACCATCGCTGGACCACCGATATCGATATTTTCAATCGCATCTTCTAATGTGCAGTTAGGGTTCGCAACGGTTGCTTCAAATGGATATAAATTAACCACTACCATGTCGATATTAGGAATACTGGCAGCCTGCATAGCCGCCACGTGTTCAGGTAAATCGCGACGTCCCAAAATGCCGCCGTGGACTTTAGGATGCAGGGTCTTAACTCGACCGTCTAACATCTCGGGAAAGCCTGTGTAATCGCTGACTTCAATCACCGCAATTTGATTGTCGCGAAATAGTTTTGCTGTGCCGCCAGTGGATAATATTTCAATGCCTAAGCTAGAGAGTTTTTTTGCAAAGTCGATAATGCCAGTTTTGTCAGACACGCTGATTAGCGCGCGTTTAATGGTTGCCATGTGGGAGCTCTTGAAAGAAGTTGATTATTGAATGTTGTACTGCTGGAGTTTCTTACGTAGGGTATTCCGGTTGATATCTAGAATTTCTGCCGCTTTGCTTTGGTTGCCGCCAGCAAACTGCATGACGTATTCGAGCAAGGGTTTTTCTATGCAACTTAATACCATGTCATAAATCGCGTGTGGCGGTTGGCCATCTAAGTCTTTAAAGTATTGGTCTAATGAAGCTTTGACACTGTTAGCGAGGGCACATTTATCCATTAGGCAACCTTAAGTACTAAACTGTTCGTTGAAAATTCACTGCTCGCACTCGCGTCTAATTCGTACTGCAGGCGATTGTCGCGGCTTTGTAAATGATCAAAAAACTCATCAATTGCTGCGAGTTGTAACGGGATGGTCTGCAAGGTGTTCATATTGTGGCGGAAATTGGCTGAGTCTTTTAACCCTTTGGTGTACCAAGAGATATGTTTTCGTGCCATACGCATGCCTGTGAGTTCACCGTAAAAATCGTATAAATCATGCAGGTGCTCTAGCATGACAGAGCGAATTTCAGTCACTTCAGGCGGAGGTAAATGCGTACCAGTTTTAATGAAATGCTCAATCTCGCGAAATATCCATGGACGACCTTGTGCCGCGCGGCCTATCATCACGGCATCAGCACCAGTGTAATCAAGTACAAATTTAGCTTTTTCTGGGGTGGTGATATCCCCATTGGCAATCAGCGGGATATTAATTGCCTGTTTGACCGCTGCTATAGTGTCGTACTCTGCGTCACCGGTATACAGGCAAGCTCGGGTGCGCCCATGCATTGCCAAGGCTTGGATGCCAAGATCTTCAGCCATTTTTGCAATTTGTACCGCATTGCGATTGTTTTTATCCCAGCCAGTGCGAATTTTTAAGGTAACCGGCACGTCCACGGCGTTGACCACTGCACGTAGTATCTTCGCTACTAGAGGCTCGTCTTTAAGTAGTGCTGAACCTGCCATAACATTACAAATCTTTTTAGCCGGGCAGCCCATATTAATGTCAATAATTTGTGCGCCGTTATCCACATTGTGTTTGGCTGCTTCTGCCATCATTTCTGGGTCTGAGCCGGCTATTTGCACTGATATAGGGTCCACTTCACCTTCGTGATTGGCTCGGCGTAGCGTTTTTTCACTACCATAAAGCAATGAGTTAGATGTCACCATCTCGGACACGGCTAGACCTGCGCCCATTTTTTTACAAAGCTGGCGGAAAGGCCTGTCAGTCACGCCTGCCATAGGAGCAACAACTAGATTGTTTTTTAAGATGTGTGAGCCGATTTGCACTGATTTATGTTCTTGATTTGCGTAGTTAAAACGAACTGCCTATTTTATACGCAATTGGTCTGACTGGGAATGAAGTTTATAGTCAATTTGTAATTAAAACCCCTGATGTTGATTTGCTAAATTTCACGGATATAGCAAAAACTAATCTGGTTTAGTTTATGTTGCGAGGCTAATCGCGTATATTTAGACCTTAATTTGACTTAGAAAGCTTCTTTGTGAACGCTCAACATTTACCATCTACCACGCATATTGCCTTTGCTAGCTTTATTGGCACGGCGATAGAATTTTACGATTTTTATATTTATGCCATGGCTTCCGCCTTGGTGATTGGGCAAGTATTTTTTCCGGTAGAAGATGCCGCTACGCAGGTATTAAACGCCTTCTTAACCTTCGGTATTGCCTTCGTCGCAAGGCCTTTGGGGGCTATTTTTTTCGGGCATTTCGGCGATCGCATTGGGCGTAAGGCTACCTTGGCTGCTTCATTGCTAGTGATGGGGGTTTCTACATTATTGATAGGATGTTTGCCTGGCTATAATACTTTAGGCCCATGGGCGGCGGCACTTCTGTGCCTGTTAAGATTTGGTCAAGGACTAGGGTTGGGTGGTGAATGGGGTGGGGCTGCTTTGCTAGCTACCGAAAGCGCACCTGCAGGTAGGCGCGCTTGGTTCGGTATGTTTCCACAAATGGGACCTTCTATAGGATTTTTGCTAGCAACCTTAAGTTTTTTGGCGCTTAGCCTCTATTTAAGTGAAGCTGAATTTAAAGCGTGGGGCTGGCGCCTACCATTTTTTGCTAGTGCCTTGTTGGTAATCGTTGGCTTATATGTGCGCTTCAAACTAGCAGAAACGCCCGCGTTTTCAAAAGCTTTAGCGCAACATCGAACGCTCAGAACGCCGATTAAAACTTTATTAAAGCTGCATTCTCGTCCAGTATTGTTAGGCGCGTTGGCGATGACGGTATGCTACAACCTGTTTTATACCGCCACTGTATTTTGCCTCAGTTATGGTACAAAAACTTTAAATATTCCGCGCGTGGAGTTTTTACAAATGTTATGTGTAGCGGTAATGTTTATGGCACTGATCACGCCTGTGGCAGCGCGCTTGAGCGATGCGTTTGGGCGCAAGCCTATATTGTTGACAGGTTGTTTGCTTGCCATCTTGGTGGGCTTTGCTTTAAGCCCATTAATGGGTAGTGGCTCCATGCTTGCCATCACAATATTTTTGTCTATAGTATTGCTATTGATGGGGGTGACCTTTGCCCCAATGGGCGCCTTCTTGCCCGAGCAGTTTCCAGTGTCAGTTCGATATACTGGGGCCGGCTTAACCTACAACTTAGGGGGCATTCTAGGCGCCTCTACTGCGCCTTTTGTTTCACAATTACTTGTGGATAACGGCGGTTTAGTATGGGTAGGTTATTACGTGTCGGCCATGGCCGCGCTCAGTTTTTTTGCTGTGCTGGCTTTGCCGAGCGCGCCAGTTACAGACTATTAATTTTCCAGCGTCTGCCACGCTATTTGATGCGAGTCTAAATATAACTGAATTTCAGTTATTGCTAGCCTGCAGGTGTTGAGCTCACCTTTAAGTCCAAGCTCTATGGTTTTCTTTGGACTTAGGCTAGGTAAGCTAAAAAGCTTCAATGTGGGATATTTTTGGACAATTTCCTGCATTAAATCGATCAACTGACTTTCAGGCACATCAAATACTTTAATGGCCACTTCACTGCTCACTTGGGTATTAAAAAGCTGTGGATAATGTGTATCGAGCACCCACGCCATCATTGGCCAAGCCATTTGTGGAAAGCCCGGCAAAAAATAATGGTTGTGAATAGCAAAGCCGCCACAGCGATTCACTGGGTTTGGGATCAATGCAGAACCCAGCGGAAAGTCGGCCATTAATACTCGCTTAGGATAAGCCTCTGCGCCAAACTGCGCTTCAATTTCCGCTACCGCCTCAGCGTGGCGTGAGATAGGTAGACCCAATGCATCGGCAGCAGCTTGACGCGTCAAATCGTCTGGCGTGGCACCAATACCTCCAAATGAAAATACGATATCGTTACTGGCAAAGCTATGTTTGAAGCTTGAGGTTAATAGCGCGGGATCATCACCCAAATAACGCGCCCAAGATAATGTCAGCCCTCGTGCTTGCAAGAGAGTAATGGCTTGCTGTAGATGCTTATCCTCGCGTTTTCCGGAGAGAATTTCATCGCCAATAATGTAGATTCCGAATGTGTTCATTTTTTCAAGGTAAAGCATGATTAATTAATGGGCGGCTTCCCAGTTCTTACCGACACCAACCTCAGCTAGAAGCGGTACATCAAGTTTGGCCACATGCTGCATCAGTTGTGGCAAAGTGATTTTAACCAGTTCTAATTCAGATTCAGGCACTTCTAGTACCAACTCATCGTGTACTTGCATAATCAGTTTGCTCTGCAAGTTTTCGGCTTTAATCCAATTAGCTACCGCAATCATCGCAAGCTTGATTAGGTCAGCAGCGGTGCCTTGCATCGGCGCATTGATAGCGGCGCGCTCGGCACCAGCACGGCGCAGTCCATTGCTGCTATTGATTTCTGGCACCCATAGCCTGCGACCAAAGTAGGTTTCCACATAGCCTTTGCTTTTTGCCGCGTCACGCGTGTTATTCATATATTCACGTACGCCAGGATAACGTGCAAAATATCGTTCAATATAACTTTGCGCCGCGCTGCGTTCAATATTAAGATTTTGCGCCAAACCAAATGCGCTCATCCCGTAGATCAAACCAAAATTAATGACTTTGGCATAGCGGCGCTGCTCGTTGTCAACAGTCGCATGCTCTACGCCAAAAATTTCAGCAGCGGTGGCTCTATGGATATCTTCGCCTGCGGCAAAGGCTTTAAGTAGACCTTCATCTTGCGATAGATGGGCCATAATGCGTAGCTCAATTTGTGAATAATCGGCTGAAATAATCACACAGCCGGCCGGCGCAATAAAGGCTTCGCGGATACGGCGACCCTCAGCTGATCGTACTGGAATATTTTGTAAATTAGGATCTGAGCTTGCCAAACGCCCAGTAATCGCAACAGCTTGGTTGTAGCGGGTATGCACGCGACCAGTGTGCGGGTTAATCATGCGGGGCAGTTTATCGGTATAGGTGGACTTGAGTTTTGCCAAGCCACGATATTCAAGCAGCACCTTAGGCAAGGGGTAGTCTAGCGCCAGTTCTTGCAGTACATCCTCATCAGTAGAAGGTGTGCCGGAGGGTGTTTTTTTAAGTGGCTTAATGCCCAGTTTTCCAAATAGAATTTCTTGTAACTGTTTGGGTGACGCTAAATTAAATGGCTGCCCGGCTAATTCGTAGGCTTGGTTTTCTAGTGAAATTAATTTCATGCCAATTTCATTACTTTGAATATTAAGCATATCGCGATCAATCAAAACGCCATTTCGCTCTATGGTGAATAGCGCGTTAGAGCTCGGCATTTCAATCTGACTGTAGATAAAGTCCAATTTAGCATCGGCCGCAATTTGCGGGTATAAGGCTTGATGTAATTGCAGGGTGATGTCAGCATCCTCGGCCGCATATTCAGCGGCCACTTCAACTGTCACTTGGTTGAAAGTCACTTGCTTGGCGCCTTTGCCAGCAACGTCTTCAAAGCTTATGGTTTTTAGCCCTAAATGACGCTCAGCTAAATCATCCATACCATGGGTTTTATGTGATTCCAACACGTAAGACTGAAGCAAAGTGTCGTGGGCAATGCCTTGCAAGGTGATGCCATGGTTGGCCAGCACATGTTGATCATATTTTAAATTTTGGCCAACTTTTTTAATTAACGGATTTTCTAAAATGGGTTTTATTTTATTTAGGCTAGTGGAAAAATCGAGTTGGTCCGGCGCATCAAAATAATCATGTTTTAATGGTAAATATGCAGCGCAGCCTGCTACTACGCTAAAAGATAAGCCGACTAGTTTTGCGCTCATCGGATCTAGGGAGGTGGTTTCAGTATCTACGCAGATCAACGGCGCAGTTTGTAGCTTAGCTAGCCAATGATCTAATTGCGCCTCACTTAATATAGTTTCGTAGTTGCGGCTGGTGTTTGCCTCGTGTTGCGTCACAGCGAACATGTCCGTGGTTTGCGTTTGTGCGATGGTGCTAGCACTAACCAATGGTTTCGGTGTTGATGTGTTTAGGTGAGGTGCGCCATTAGACATATTGTCCAACTCTTTGCGCCAGCTTCTAAATTCAAAGCGGTCAAATAACTCCGCTAGCTTGGTTTTGTCCATGGCTTGTGGTGAAAGGTCGCTAAGTTGCTCTTGAATACCCACATCATAACGTATAGTGATGAGCTGACGTGCGGTTGGAATCCACGGCAAAGCTTTACGTAAATTTTCGCCAACCACTCCGCTAATTTCATCGGCATTTGCGACAATATTATCTAGAGAACCGTATTGCTTCAGCCATTTAACCGCGGTTTTTGGCCCGACTTTTTCAACGCCGGGCACATTGTCTGAAGTGTCACCAATCAATACCAAGTAATCTACAATCAGACTAGGTGGCAGACCGAATTTATTCTCTACTCCGGCAATATCCAGTACTTCATCGCCACGTCTAAATGCGTTAGGCATAGTGTTCACAAGCGTTACATTTTCGTTCACCAGTTGCGCTATATCTTTATCGCCAGTAGAAATAATTACCCGAACACCTTCACGCTCGGCTTGTTTGGCCAGCGCGCCGATTACATCATCGGCTTCTACCCCGTTTTCCATAATCAGTGGCCAGCCCATGGCTTTAATTGCTTCATGCAGAGGCGCTACCTGCGCGCGCAAATCATCAGGCATAGAGGCCCGATTGGCTTTGTATTCCGCGTAAATATCATCGCGAAAAGTTTTACCTTTTGCATCAAAAATACACGCGCTATAATCTGATGGGTAGTCTTTGTGTAAGCGCCGTAACATGTTTAGCACACCTTGAATCGCCCCAGTGGGTTCATTGTGGCTGTTTCTTAAGTCTGGCATGGCGTGAAAGGCACGATACAGGTAGGATGAGCCATCTACTAATAACAACGTTTTCATATATTTCGGGCGCCTAAATATGTCTACTACTAAAAAAATTAAAAAAATTACTGATACTGATGTACAGGACCGTCATCATACTGGCTATGAGTCGTGGCACGCATTTAAGATTATGGCAGAATTCGTCGATGCAACGGAGCGGCTTAAAGAAATCACGCCGGCGGTGTCGATTTTTGGTAGTGCGCGCTTAGCCCCAGATCATCGCTATTATCATATGGCAGAAAGCATTGCTAGGCTACTCTCCGATGCGGGCTTTAGCGTCATCTCCGGCGGTGGGCCTGGTGTAATGGAAGCTGCCAACAAAGGCGCTTTTAGTGGAAAGTCGCCGAGCATAGGTTTGAATATAGAATTGCCACATGAGCAAGTCAAGAATCCTTATCAGGATATTAGCCAAAACTTCAAACACTTTTTTATGCGCAAGGTGATGTTTGTGAAGTACGCCAGCGCCTATGTGGTGTTGCCTGGGGGTTTCGGTACTTTAGATGAGCTGATGGAAGCCATCACCTTAGTACAAACGGGTAAAACCTTAAAAATACCTATTATTCTCGTCTGTGAGCCGTTTTGGCGTGGCTTGATTGACTGGGTTAAAACTACGCTGGTGGATGAGGGGATGATTTCTGTGGATGACTTGGATTTGATACAAGTAATTGATGATCCAGCCAAAATAGTGGAGGCTATATTCAAGCATTACGAGACCCGAGGCTTTAAATTGTCAGCAGATGAAGAGCGGGTTCAGCTTTATTTATAATGAATGCCGTTATAGTGTGTTTAATTTGATAAAATAAATTTATGTTGAGTGGATTAGCTTTAAACTTAACGCTTAACAACTTAATGTTTAGCGATTAAATAGACGGTGATGAGGGATTATGCATAAAAACAGTAAAGTTAATATTTGGAAAAGTTTGCTATTACTAGCGGCTATCACTGTGCAATTTCCAGTTTTTGCCAAAGAACCCCCGCCGAATTTGCAGCCACTAGAAGACGTTGCACCGCCGATTATAAGCAGTGATGATAATCCTTCAGATGAGCCACAAATTACTATTATCAAGAAGAAGGGTGAGACCGTAGAGGAATATCGAATCAATGGTCAACTTTATATGTTGAAAGTGACGCCAGAGCATGGTGTTCCTTACTATATGCATAAAGAAGACCAGAATGGCGGTTGGCTAATGGACGGACCTACTCAGCCTTTAAGTATCCCGAAATGGACCATCTTTAGATTTTAGATACGCTTTTAAAACCTTATAAATTGCACATCACGGGCTGTTTATAAGGTTTTTTGCTGCCACTAAATCCTATTTTAATTCGCACTCTCTCAATTCATTTAATTATCGCGCGCTTATGTCTGTATTTACCTCTGTCAGTATTCAACAATTACAACTGTGGCTGCAAGATTACGCCATTGGAGAGCTGGTAGATTTAAAGGGCATTTCCTCGGGCATTACTAATACCAACTATTTTGTCACCACGCGCCAAGCTGAGGGTAGTGAGCATCGATTTGTACTGACCTTGTTTGAGCACAATTCACTGGAAGAATTGCCGTATTTTATTGATTTAATGAGCCATCTAGCGGCGCATAACATTCCGTGCCCACGGCCTATTGCTGATAAAGCTGGCACTAGCTTACACGTACTTAATGGCAAACCAGCAGCCCTCATTAGTTGCTTAAAAGGCGGTGATGTCGAGCTCCCGAACGTGACCCAATGTGCAGCAGTAGGGCGTGTCTTAGCGCAAATGCATATTGCAGGACGGTCATTTGAGGCTCAGGCAAAATATCCGAATAGCAATAACTCACGTGGTGCTGAATGGCGCGTCAGAACCGCGCAACAGGTTTTGCCACACCTAAGCCCAGAGGATAAGTTGTTATTACAAAACTCTATGCAATTTCAATTAACTTTAGACACTACGCAATTGCCCATGGGTGTTATCCATGCGGATTTATTTCGTGATAATGTGTTGTTTGATGGTGATGAAATCGGCGGTTTGATTGACTTTTACTATGCCTGTCATGATGTGTTGGCCTATGATTTGGCCATAGCAGTGAATGATTGGTGTATCGAGGCTGATGGGAGTTTGAGCAAGACTAGATTAGAAGCCATGTTGCAAGCCTATGAGGCGGTGCGCCCATTCAATCAACTTGAGCGAAATGCCTGGCCGAGTTTAATGCGTATTGCAGCTTTACGCTTTTGGTTGTCACGATTATATGATCAAATTTACCCGCAGTCGGGTGAACTTACCCACGCTAAAGACCCTGACCATTTTAAAAAAATACTCAAGTTGCGTGAGTCTCAGTCATAAGCTGAGCTCTTAATTTGCGAAATATTGAAAGCTTTACTATGACCGAAAACTTAGAAATTAAGCCTTTACTCCTCAGGCAAGTGCCTGCAGCCAACGCTTGGTCTTGGATGGTCAGTGGCTTTGCTTTATTTAAAGCTAATCCAGCGATGTGGATTATTTTGTTCATTATTTATCTTGCCATTATCGTACCAATTTCACTCATCCCAGTCATAGGTTCTGTGCTAAGCACTTTGTTAGCACCTGTCTTTTCAGCTGGGTTGATGTGGGGATGTAAGGCAGTGACCCTAAATCAAGATTTAGAAATCAATCATTTATTCGCTGGATTTAAGAAAAATAGTGCGCAGTTAATTAGTGTTGGTGGAATCTACATGGCAGGCTTGCTATTGATAGCGGTTACGGTGGTGTTAGCTCTGGATAAAGAAACTGTAGAGCTACTGATGCAAGGTAAAACCTTAAGCCAAGATCAAGCAAGTGCAACGATGCTTCCTATTTTTCTGGCAATGTTATTTATGATGCCACTATTAATGGCGTATTGGTTTGCACCAGTGCTAGTGGGTTTAAATAATCTCACTGCAGTGGCAGCCATGCGCTTAAGTTTTCGTGCCAGTGTGCGCAATATATGGCCATTTTTATTATATGGTTTGATCTTCATCGTGCTGTTGGCACTGGCAATTATTCCATTTGGTCTAGGCTTGATTGTAGTGGTTCCGGTGATGATGACTAGTTTGTATACTAGCTATGTGGATGTTTTTAGCCTAGATACCGCTACGTCGGCTACCTAGGTTACTTAGGCTGCGTTTAGCTTAGCAAACTCCAAAGCCAACCATTTCAAGCCTTCACGGCCGAAATTGACCTGTATGCGCATATCATTGGCATTGCCTTCGTAACTAACCACCACTCCAGTGCCAAACTTGGCATGTGATACCTGCTGACCAATTTTCCATGGCATGGCATTTTTCTGAGGTTGACTTTGCTGAGCGCTCATCATCGCAGGCAGCTCATTGTAGTCACGCCCTCCACCCGATTTTCCGACGGGTTTGGTGTTAAGGTGCTTTAATAACTCGGGTGGAATCTCATCTAAAAAGCGTGATGGAATGCCGTAGCGCACTTGACCGTGTAACATGCGACTTTGCGCATGACTGAGATACAGGCGTTGTCTGGCGCGGGTGACCGCGACATACATCAGCCGCCTCTCTTCCTCTATGCCATTATTTTCGTATAGGCTTTGCTCATGGGGGCATAGCCCTTCTTCCAAGCCGCTGATAAATACTGCTTTAAACTCCAAGCCCTTAGAAGCATGCACTGTCATCAGTTGAAGCGCTTCACGTCCAACATCGGCTTGATGCTCGCCGGCCTCAAGACTGGCATGACTTAAAAATTGGGTCAGCAAGTCCTGTTCAGTTTCGCCATCTACATTATTGTGATTCCCAAAATCACGATTGGTAAATGACACCGCTGCCGTTACCAGTTCTTCCAAATTGGCAATACGATCTTCACCTTCTTTATCATTTTGATAGTGCGTTTTTAGGCCAGATAAAGTAGTGGCTAACTCAGCCAACTCTGGCAGGCTAATCCCATAAGCGTCGTCTACCATTTGGCGGATTAAGGCAACAAAGCCTTCAATGCCCTTCCCCCCCAATTTACCATGCCCCACTTTATTCACTGCAGCCTGCCATAAGCTACAGTTTTCAGCGCGTGCAGTTTCTTGCAATTGTTCTAAACTACGCGCACCTATGCCGCGGGTTGGGAAGTTAATCACCCGCAATAAAGCAGTGTCATCATTAGCATTAGCAATCAGGCGCATATAGGCCAATGCATGTTTAATTTCGGCACGTTCAAAAAAGCGTAACCCGCCATATACACGATAGGGTAAGTTTGCGGAAAAAAGTGCATGTTCTAAAACGCGTGACTGTGCATTAGAGCGATAAAGCAATGCGATCTCACCTAAGGACATCCCTTCCGCATGTAGCATTTTAATTTCATCTACAATGAAGTTGGCTTCATCATTGTCGTTATAAGCTTGATACACGCGTACAGGCTCGCCGGCACCAGCTGAGGTCCATAGGTTTTTACCTAAACGATTTTTATTGTGCGAAATAATCGCATTGGCGGCATCTAGAATATTGCTGTGAGACCGGTAGTTTTCCTCCAACTTAACGATATGCTGAATATGAAAGTCAGTTTCAAAGTCGCGCATATTGCCAACCCGAGCGCCACGAAAGCCATAAATCGATTGATCATCATCACCTACTGCAAACATGCAGTTGTGTGACTGTGGGTTGCTATGACCAGCGAGCAATTTTAACCATTGATATTGCAGGCGGTTGGTATCTTGAAACTCGTCAACAAGGATGTACTTGAAGCGCTCTTGGTAATGCTGACGTATATGTGAATCACGTTCTAGCAGTTCATAACAGCGAAGTAATAGCTCAGCAAAATCAGCAACGCCATCACGTTGACATTGCTTATCGTAAGCTTCAAAAATTTCGCGTAATTTCTGTGAATGTGCATCGTAAGCATCTACGCTATGAGCGCGTAAGCCTTCATCTTTGCAGCTATTAATATAATTTTGCACTTGTTTGGGTGGGAACTTCTCGTCATCCACATTCATTAATTTCATTAAGCGTTTGATGGCGGATAACTGATCGGCGGTATCTAGAATTTGAAAGCTCGCCGGCAACATTGCTTCACGGT
>Ga0118677_10001914_pt1 | contig 43061 bp, 45 predicted proteins | sample AliMusrvi5mmetaG_FD_86154 | JGI IMG/M metagenome (GOLD analysis project Ga0118677, IMG submission 86154)
ACCCAGAATGTATTATTCGAAACATGGGAAAAGTGCTGGGAGGCTATAAAATTTCATTTTGATAATTTGACTCCAGAAAAAATTATTAGATTATGTCAGATTTAATTTTACGCTATATATATTTCGGAGTTTGATTTCAGCAGCTCGAATGTGTTCCAAACGAATGTGTCAACGTTTCCGATGTTGTTTCCGAACTCAACGTAACGGTCGGTATACGCTTGTTCGTAGGTATCATAACCGGCAACAGCAGATATTTTGTTTTCCTTGATATGTACGGTGCCTGTTAGTATTCCTGTTCCGCCAACAAAAGGCAATAATTCACCATTAATCACAACGTAACCAGATGTCCATGTATTACCGGTTGTATTGATGCAACCTTCCAGAATATAATTATCAGAACCGCCAATTCTAGCCAACTTATAAGCTGCTTTGACCATATTTTGCATAAAGTCAATAGCCTGAGTGGATAGCGGGAATTTCTTTTTTGAGTTGAAAAGATTAATAGAATTCATATATTGCTTTTTTAGATAGTAATTTATATGTATTTACAAGTGCTCGAATTACATTCATATTGTCAACACCCTCAAGTTCAGACGGTATTCTTACTATGAAATCGGCGAACTTTGTCATTGTTTCTTCGTCACACACAAATACAGCATCCGGCTGATCGGGAATCATTAAGTGATTGAATTGATTTTCGTCAATTTCGTCAAATGCGTATTGCCAAAATCCGGTATCCTCAGCATCTTCAATAATAAACGGCTTTGTTTGTGTAACACCCGAAAACTGTTCATTCAGCACCGCCCGCAAGTGGCATACTTGCCCATTGTGATTTAGCTTATATAAGTTTTTAGCCCTGTTGCCAAAAAATGCATTCTGCACGTGCAAGAATGGAAACGATAGAACCTTGAATAACTCAACCACCGATGCGCTGCGCATAAATGTGGGCAGCAACAGGGCTGCCAACTTTGGAAAATTAGTCACCGACAGTTTCATAGACCTTATAAGTTATTTGTAAATCACCTGTAACCTCATTTTCATTGTAAATCTTCATATATCCGCTGTCTGGGGTGCAATACGCATCAACATCAACAAATGCCAATCCGTCGGTACTCGTTTGTGCGCTTTCCAGTTCGGCCATAACCACACCATTAAGCACTTGAAGCGAATCAATAAGCGCATTATTTCGATATTCCCCGTTGAAAGGAAGTGAGGCAATGAAGTTTTTAACGGCTGTTTTTACTGGTATATCGCCTGTAATATCAAAACCACGTGAATCAAGCACAATAGGGTCATAATAGATTGTAATTTTAGCTTTGAAGTAATCAGCCGGACGGTTAATAATCTGAAGTTTCACACCCGCGTCCTTCACCTCTTTGAAGTAAGCATTCAATCCGGCTAATTGGTCTGATGTTTCACCAGACAACCCGGATGTTAGCGGTACAAGCCCGGTTGCAGCCACTTTAATATAAACCACGTTAGCCTTTTCCACCACGGCAGCATATTTCACTATTTTAGATTCTACAATCTGGGCATCAGTTGTGCCGTTGGGGATGTTGAATTGGTCACTGTCCTCCAGCAGTTCATAGCCGTGCATATATTCCAGGGCTTTGTTTTTATACCAGTTCTTTGAATGTGGTTTCATTTCCGCAATAGTGGCATCAACATCCGCCTTGTGGGAATCGAAAAGCTTCTCCATCGTATTCGTCAAAAAAGCAACGATATAAAACAAAACGCTTTCAAACGATACCTTTGAAAAGGTAGAGTCAAACGAATCGCCAACCGTGAAGCCGTAGAGTGTAGCCATAACCGTAGAGTTCATAAACTCAGCGGTCATTGTTGCTTTAATGTCTGTAATTGTGCGTGCCATATATTTTGTATTATCCCCCTTTAGGGGTTAGGGGTTGTTTACTAACTCACCATAAATTCTGTTTCTATTGCCCAATAACCGATACCTTCGAGTGATACAGGTAGTGGGTTTTCGCTATTCATTGTGATATTTGTAGCCGGTTGCAGTCCTTTGTTTTTGTAGTATTCTGCAATTTTTTTGTTTGTAATGCCCGGTAGTGACAGGTCGCGACCTGCCATTAAATCATCCGTCACCGATAAGCCATTAAGCTGCGCAATCTCAAAAGCAGCATCGGAAGAACCGCAATATTGAACCGCTATATCAAGTAGTGTTTGACCGTCAAGCACAATGCATACCCCATTTTTTGCGATAGCCGTAATGTTGACAAAAGTGTCAACCACCGATAGAACTAATTCCGCTTGAGCCACTAAAGCCGTAGCCGGACAAAGTCCTTTGTTGGCGTAATAGGTTACAATTTCAGCATTTACAACCATAGGTAGCGACAGGTCGAGACCTGTCGGGTCATCCGTTACAGACAAGCCATTGAGCACCGCAATGTCATACACAGCATCGGCAGAACCGCAGTACCGAATAGCGATATCTATGAGTGTTTGACCTTGTAAGACTTTCATAATTCTTATTCTTAATGTCCCCTTTTTAAGGGGACGAGCGTAGCGGAGGGGTTTCTTATTTAATTATACCAAACCGTTTAAGCACTAAATAAATCAACCCAAAAAGAACCAAAGAAGAAACGAAAACCGCTACATATACCCACGCAGGGGTTTTTGTTTCGTTAGTTGTTTTGTTATCAGTTTTCACTGATTTATCGAATTTATAGTTCGATTTATCAGCCTGTTTTACTTTACTTTCTGATTTCGATTTTGACTCTGTATTTACTTTCACTTCAGCAACTTTCTTATCGTTAGATGTTTGCTCAATTACCGTCTGACGTGTCGGGTGTTGTTTTCCTGTTGCATCAGGTGCAGAAAAGTCCGTTATAGTTGTTTTAGTAGCTGTATTGTTGGTTGCAACCACATTATTAGTAGCAACCGTTTTTATTTCAGTAGAGACGTTGCATGCAACGTCTTTTTTCACGTCCAAATTCTGTAGAGATGTTGCATGCAACGTCTTTTTACTGTTTTGTTTAGTAGTTCTACAACCAAAAGCCACAAACATCATAAGTACCAGGATTAATAGTTTAGTTTTCATCTTTATTTGATTTTGGTTTAATGATTGATATTAAATTACTCCAACCTCCTGAAATAGCCTCTATAATAGCCGTTTTTTCTTTTCCCTTCAGTACGGAAACATTCTCAAGTATAGAAGTAACATATTCGACCAGAAAGCCCGTAAGGCACACCACAAACGTAAAATTGAAGAAACCTTCAGCGGCCATATTTATCCAGCTTGTAGAGTTTTCAAACTCCCGCTGAAAGGCATGTATAATATAAAGTATTGCCAACCAGATTGCTATTTTTATCACACAGCGGGAGAACCTGAAGGACTCAAACTTTTTCCCTAACCGTTTTGATGCCCGTATCCCGGTTATAACTTCAATGACAATTGCCGCAAACATGGCAATAGCCAAAGCCGGAGTCACACCAAATAAATAGTTGACAATGCCCGATAATAGCGACAGCGACAGAACAGCGCCCTGTAGTTGATATTTATAACTTGGAAAAATTGAAAGAAATAATTCTTCAAATGAGTGCCAGTCATATACTGCCAGAAACTTGATAAAATAGTTTTTCATAACCTAAATACTTTATTATTCATTATTAAGCCCCCTTTTAGGGGGTTGGGGGTTTATAATTCAAAAACTCTTATGCTCCAACCTTTGTAATACTTCCACTGAGTTGGTTTGCGTTTACATATTTGATAATACTTCAGTAACCTATCATATTTATACAGCCTTACAAATTGGTCATTCGTCATAACAGGTTGTTCTTTCAACTTTTCAATTGAACGGTTCAACATAATTACTGAATCTGTCAACATATTACGATCATTCTCATAAATCACAAGATGGTTTTCGTAAGCAGTTGCCAGAAACGTGAGCGAATCACATTTCGCCTTGTAAAAAGCCGTTGAATCAGAGACAACGGGCACAGAGCTTGTTGAAGTGGACTTTTGACACGAAATACAGCATATACAGCCAATAACTACACCAAATAAGAGGAACTTTTTCATATCATTGAATTTAATTTTGTTACTAATTCAGGCGTAATAACACCGGTTTGCGGAAGTCCAACAATCTGTTGTGCACGTTTCACAGCCGGCTTAATACCCTCGTTTACTGCTGAGTCGACCAAATTGTTGGCAATGGTTTGGATTGCAATCATATCACCGCCAATCTTATCCCAGAAATTAGTTTTATAAAAAGCTACTACCATATCGTTTAACCCGGATAATTTGTAAAGCAGTTCCGGGAAGTTTTTTTCATTGCGCTGCGCATCCACGAACTTCCATCCTAACCACTTAGGCCAGAACTTCCGTGCAATTCCCTTGTAGGTTTCACCGCCGGCATCTGCCGAATCATTTACATAACCTCCTTCAGTAAGAAGTACTTTTGCAATTGCGTGCTTGTAGTCTGCCATAATATTCTTTTTAATCCCCTTTCGGGGTTTTGGGTCATTTAATAGTAGTCTGTATCCTGTCTTTAAAATCCTCGTAATCAATACCCGCCCGCGTAAAATGTTGTCGTAAGGTCATTTCGACCTCTGAACTATTGTATTTTCCACGGATAAATTTTGTTAGTCCTGGTCCAAGTATCGGATCTTCTTTAAAATCGCATGGCTTTGCTTTTAGCACACAAAATGCTTCCTGATCAACACACTCACCAATTACCATCCCTGAAGTAATCAACTCACTTGAATCACGAACAACCCTGATTGCAAGTTCCATGTTCTCTGTCAGCAATATGCCTTTTCGATGCTTATTCATATCAATGCGTTATTTTTGTGTCCTCAATATCTCCAAAGTCCTCTTTTTGTGTAATTAAATCTAAAGCAGTTTTAATAGTAGTATGCAATCCAGCTCCACCATCAGGCGCACCAGTTGCAGGAACCCCATTATTTATTGCACTTATAATTCCATCAACCCTCGCTGTCAACTTATCCAGCTGCGTTTTCAATTCCGGCGTATTCGTCAACCCACCATTCTCACCGCCGTTAAACTCCACCAGTTCCGTTTCACTTGCATATATCAACCAGGCAACAGATTCCTGACCTTCCAAAATTCCGATGATACAATCGGTTTCAACTACCGGTTTCACATCGCACGAACCGAATCCGAGAGCCACATCGTAATAAGCCAATTCGTCGCTCATTCCTTCCGCTTCCATGGTTTTTGCATCCCAATCCACGCTCTTACATGTAACCCACCTTATCTGTGCTTGCGTGTTGCCGTTTAAATGCCGTTTAAATAACAACATAAACTCATCTGCCGCCGTTTCCAAGCTACCGCCCATAAAATCCAAATTTCGCGCTTAAAATGCGTCGTTATAAACTAAAATAGTTTAGTTCCTTTTTTCTTCATCTTCCCTTTTTAAGGGAAGTACCCGAAGGGGGAAGGGTTAATCAATTAACTAGTCCTATTCCCCAACTTCGCAACTTGTCTGTAACCACCCGTAGGCGATGCCGCTTTCTTTACCGAGTCTATATAGTAGCTGCCATTTTTTTCAGGATATAGATTACTATACAAGTCGGCAATCATACCATGCTCGAGTCGTGGGATTCCCCAAAGTGTAACTTCACCGTCAAGTCCCTGCTTCATTGCATTGGTATAGGTCGTTTCCACAATGCGCTGAATCTCTACCAGTGTCAGGTTCGGTTGTTTAATAATAATACCGTTCGAATTCTTTTCACCTTTAGAATATTTCAGCATCTTACCGTCTTTCTGTAGGCTCTCAAGCCTTACATACACCTTTTCAATACTTTTTTCCTTCAGTGTTTCTGATGCCTGCAAGTCCAGATTAATCTTTACATGCTTACCGCCATCAATGGAAGTACGCCCACAAACAAGCGTTTTTCCCCTGAAATAGGTGTATAAACCCATTTTCGACTTTAGATCATTCAATATCTCAGATACCAGTTTTTGCGAATACCGCACAGAACCAACCGAAGCATCATCGCATTGTATGTTATATCCTGGAGCTATTTCGCTTAATAACTCTTTCAATGTACTCTTACGCTTCGATACGCTCACCGTTTCGCGCTTCAACATGTACATTTCATCCTCACACTTAATCACTATCGGCCATCCGGTTGATACCTGAAGTACATAACCGCTGTATTCTTCATATTCGTCAGCATTATAGCCGGCACTAATGACTACAGGGTCACCCTTCTGAAAAAGTTCATTCACCTTTTGCTTATCGAAGCTGCGCATGTTACGCGGGAACTTCACCTCAGCAATACCGGTAAGCATTTTAAAACCCGCTTCAGTCTCAAACGATATCAGACGGCGTACACTTATTTCCTTTCGCCCGTGAGCTGCCGGAAAACGAACTAAACAGCTAAATGCTACCGTCATACTCCAGTCAATAAAAATGCTTCGTCACTTGTTGCTTGAATTTCATATTGTATCAATCCTGGTTTACCTTGTACAGGTGAGAACTTTGGAGTTTCAATCACAATATGAGAAATGTAGCGTTCGGCAAATATTTTACCTTCTACTTTAATCGAACCGGCTATTTCGCTCAACCGATCAAGAGCGTATTGTTGCTGTTTTGCTGTTTTATATGCATCTCTCGACTCATCATCAACTATAATCCCACGTATCGAAATTTCCCAATCATCAAGTCCCATTATTTCTTTCACTGAACCTTTACCACCAATTGTCTTTTCTTTGACAATGTTTTTTGGTCGCGAAAAATCAACAATAGTGGCAACAGGGAACTCAAATCGAAAAGCGTCACGCTCAACTAACTTATCATTAATACCATAAACCAAATATGGTAAATCATCCGGAACAGCCCAAAACGTACCAAGAACTGGAGTGCCAAACTGGCTAAGTCTATCATAAGCATCATCCGCATTTGAAGTCACATTATATCGGTTAAGCAGCTGCTTTGCTTTCTTATCAGCCGGAACAATGCAAGGCGTGTAAAATAGCTGCGAAAGCATATTTATAGCTGTGTCAATTCCTATAGGACTATAATCACTCATTTTTCTTTTTAGGGGCTAGGGTTTCTTATTGCAACGCAACCGTCGCATCTCTCAACCTATCATTAATTACTCTCACAACTCGTTCTGCAATGGATTCCACATCGCTACCTCCACTCACCGAGAAGTAGTTTTTAATATCAATCCGTTGGTTAATGGTTTTCACACCACCAACTCCACCGCCTGAGCCGGATAATCCTCCTTTGCCTAAACCACCACCACTAATATCAGTTGGTTTTATTGCTGGTGAAAAACCTTTTGACAGGTCAGTATCTTTTTTCTTTTTTGCCGAAGTTTCATCGGCTTTCTTCTTGTCAATTGCAGCAACCTCCGAAACTCCTTTCTGATAAGCTAATCCTACCTGCGTACCAACTAAGGCAGCATTATGAAGTGCATTTTTACCAGCGGTAATACCAAATAAATCAGCACCGGCTTGTTTAGCAGTTTCCCAAGCACCTTTAAAGTCCCTCGAGAATAATTGCCCAATTGCTTTGGCAATTCCACCAAGACCAGATAATAAACCTTGTATTCTATCAATCACATATTCCTTCAGGATATATCCAAAACCTTTGATAGTTTCCCAAGTGGCCATAATTCCACCTCGAAAAACGCCAAACTTATCCCAGGCATACATGATAGTTCCTACAAGAACCGCAATACCGGCAATCACTAAACCGATAGGATTTGCATCCATAGCCACATTCCAAAGCCATTGTGCAGCCGTTATAATACCATAACCAATTGCCACAAATCCAAACTTGTCAATGACAAATACAAGCATATCGCCCAGAACTTTTATTGGATAACTCAAATACTCAAGTACTGAACCAATTGTTCGCATGGTGTCAGCCACGCCATCGCCGGTTGATTTTGTACCGGTCAGAAATTCAATAACTCCACCAACTTCACCCAAAAATGCTGAAATGTAGTTCCATGCAGTTTTGAAAACAAGTGAAATAGTATCCCAAATCGGAGCAATGGCATCCATTACCGGTTGCATATTGTCCCCAACCCGGGTAAAAATATCCTTCATAAACAAAGCAATACTTTCAAGTCCGGGAGCCAACATTTTTTGAACGTTTACAACAGCTTCACCCATTTGTAGTTGAATTCCACCAACAGCTTTATTATATCGTGCCAACGGGTCAGCATCAAATGCCGCTTTAGCCGAATAACCAAACTCAGTATTTAGCTCTTTGAGAATCAAAGTTTGTGCAGCTGCCTTTTGTCCATTAGCCACTAAGTTTTTGATTACTTCAGTTTGCTCTTTATTGAAATTAACCCCGACCCTTCGAAGTGCTGTTATTCCACGTTCAGGGTCTTGAAGTGCTTTTCCAACCTGTACAGCCGTAGAACTTAAATCTTGTTTCATGCGAACACTCATATCCGCAATGGCCTGTGAAGCAGTCCCAAAAGTTTTTGAAGTTATATCCGGAAAAGTGACCAGAATAGATTGCATGGATAGCAAATCAGTTCTACTTAACTTAGAATTTGAACTGATTTGTTTTGCTACATCTCCAATACTTTGCATGGTCATTCCCGCTGCATAACCTGTACTTTTTAAACCGGCTTCAATTTGCGCTTCAGCAGCGTGTAATTCGTGAGCCTTTTCGATGCCTTTGTCCATCATAGCGACGAACTGAAACATCCCGAATCCAATACCCAACGCTCCGAGTATCTTTCCTGGCATATTAGCGATGCCGCTCATTTTTCCTTGTAATCCGTTCAGTTCTGTACCAACTTTCTCAACTCCTTTAGCTGCATGGGTTGAATTGTTGACCACGTTTTTCATCGGAGATGAAATGTGATCAACTAATTCAAGTATCCAACTGGTTGTTTGTGCTGACATTATCGTTATAGGCTTTTAAAATTTCGGCTGCAGCGTTGATAATGGCAGCCTTTGCGTTGTCGTGATTTATTTGTGACACGTATTTCCATTCAGCATAAAGCTTTGTGTACATCTCGAAATCAATTGATTCGGGGTCGATGCCATATTCCTTCCGAATAATGGCATCTACTTGCCCGATCACATCATTTTCGTCTACCTTTGCTCGCTTTATGCTTTGGATAAAAAACTTTCGTACGGTTTAAGGAAATTATCCACTTGCTGAGACAAACCCAAATAAACAATACCGTCATTGTCCAGTACATCCTTATCACCACCAACGACTATATTTTTAATAAAGCACTGAATATATTTTTCGGTATCACCTTTTTTAGCATAATCCATCATGAGTCGAACCGTACCCTGATCAGGTCGCTTACATGCAAAACTATAGAACTCACCTTTATCGATTAGTTCGCCATTTTCGTCATAAGTTGGAGCTTCAATAACCACCGATAAAATTTTGATTTTACCATATTTATTGGTCAGCTCAGCCAGTTCTGGAAGTGGAATAGTACAATTATCCTTCACATATACCGCTAGCGGTAAAACTGCCAATGAAGCCACACCTGTGAACACATGTTCCGGAGTAAAAGAGGCAATATAATGCGCAACCGGTTGAATTACTTGGGCGTCGATAGTAGGAGCAAAACACAAGACCATAATAGCCACTAAAAGCAAAAATTTGAATCTGAAATTTAATTTCATAATGTTGTTTTTTGAATGAAAATTGATTGTTTAAATGCGGTTTTAAATAGATTTTATTTCACTTTCCCAAAGTTTCTTTCGACTTTGGGAAAGTTGAAATGAGAAGCTATCTTTCTTATTCCCCTTCAGGGGCTAGGGGTTCTTACACGTTCCAAAGTATCCGACCACCAACAAACAAGTCGAACTTGTAAGCAATAGTCTTATCACCTTGTTTCACTGCTATACCACGCCCTTTAATTTTGCAATACTGAATAATATCGCGTGTCTTAACTGTATCACGACTATATTCAGCTACAATATTAAAAGGAGGTATAGATGTCAGGCTTGCACCTTTGGGCAACGAAGCTTGTAGCAAATCAATTTCTTCTTTGAAGAGCGTGATAGAGCATTTAGCCTCATAGTTTCCTTCAGTATATCCGATAAAGTACATCCCGGCACCTCGCGCACCCTCCATTTCGGTACTATCATCATAACCAAGTTCGGTGATACCTTCTACATCTCTACCAAGCATGTTAGCGGTCAGTGAATTCCAACCTTGCATAAGGCCAAACTTATTGACCAATGTTGCATATTTACTTTGTTCTGACATGGCTATGAAATTTTAGAAGTTAAACCTAAGTCTACATCAAATTCATGAACAATATCACCAACTTGCACCTGAGCTTTTACAGCCATAGGTGTTTGCGCATTGACGTTTTGATTTGGATTGATGTAAACATCTACAGCATCGGCATTACCGGCGTTCACCATGTTGACAGTTAATTTGTCAATCACTTTTTGTTGCGTACTGGAAACCCATGTTGTCTTAATCGTTCCATCCAGTTCCTTTGGAACTTTGGAGCGTACAAGCGGAATCAAAGTAGTACGGATAATCCTTGCAGCCTTATTCCAGATACAGTTGAAATTAAAGAAAGCATAATCGCTACCGGCTTCAACTGCCGTAGGGCAACCGGACAAATACCAACCATCGTATTGTTCAAATTTACCGACGTAGATATATCCCTTATTACTCAACGAAGTTTGTTGAGCCGATGACAATGCAGAAAATAAAGTCCCATCGCTTAATGCTGCGCTAGTCCATTTTCCAAGAGTACTATCAGCAATAGAGAAACTTTCATTACCCTTTTTTGCAGATGGTTTACTTTCAATATCCACAGAACCTAAGTCCTCATGCACTTTACGTACAGCTACCGAACCCAATACAGTACCAACAGCACCATGAGTTGCGTATGCAGCATTTAAGGCAGCCTGTGCAGGGTCTTGCATATCTACAATAGTGATATTAGGAGCTGCGAGTGAACGCATATCAAAAATATCAACACCTGCATTATGAAAGTCTGCATTTGCAGCTTTTGCCTTCCCTTCCAGTAATACACCATCAATCAGAATCTTTTCAGTAGCGAAGGCATTTACCCAAGCCTGTAATGCCAATGCATCAGTATTGATCACGTCAATAGTAGCTGAAGCAATACCGGCTATACCTATTACATTTCTACCAGCGACACCACGAACAGCAGCTTTGATATCATCATCAGCTACCAAAGCAGCAATGGATGTAGTTTTCACCACCGGAAGCAAATAATACGTGAATCCCGGACACAACCTGAACATTTCGTCCAAATGGTAGTGAACCAGTTCACTGTTATTATTATCCGATGCAGCAGTAATACCCAATGCTTCGATACTTGTAATGTCGAGGCATTCGATTACTGTTTTATGAACAACCTTACCGGCTATCGGAGTGACACCACATATCAGTACAATAATCCTATCCTGACTATCAGTGTAGCGACCCAACCCGCCGTTAAGCTTGTTTATATTAGCACCTGTAAACGTTCCCATTACTTAGTTGCATTAAGGGTTTCTAACTTCTTTGCAGCAGCTGCTATAACTGTTTTACGAGCATCACCGGCAGCAAGTTCATTCACTGCCTCAGCAGTTTCAGCAGCTTCGATAAGTGCAATCACTTCTGGAGCTGTTTTTTGAACACCTGCTTTTTCAGAAAAGTCATCACGCATAAAAATTTCGAGCTTCAACTCTTTCCCATACACGTTTACTTTTGAATGGTTCTTTGCTGCAGCATCGCTTTCATCAACAATAAATCCTTGACCATCAGTCGCAACAATTACCTTGTTAGCTTTAGGATATTTACTAAAGATATCTTTTGCCACTTCTTTTTGTTCATCCTTGTTCAGGATTTTTAATTCGGCCTTTGTTTCCATTATTATTTTGAATTAAAATGAATACTAATTTTTAAAAAATACAATCAAAATTCTTTACTTTCCCAAATTTTCTTTCACTTTGGGAAAGTAAAGAAGCATAGATAGTATTACACTACAATACCACTTACCAATGCGCCTACAGCCACGTCTTGAATACGGTCAACAATACCTAAGGCTTGTAAACGGAATTCACTGGTTGGCGATGGATTTCTTGTATCGGTAGTTTCAGGTTTATAGAGCACTTTCACAGAGTTAATCCATTGAACTGTATTTGGAGCATAATAGAACACAGATGCATAGCGGTCGGTAGAACCTAGCGCAGCTCCTTTTGCTTTTTTTACGCCAGCTGATGTGTACGACACACAAGCGTTATTTTCAAAGAACTTGAATCCAAGCACAGATTTAACCTTCCCTGTTGCAGTATCAAAGAACACATTGTTACTTGAAAAATAAGCAGCTGTTTTGCTGTCAAGTAGTAAGTCTCCTGAATGATCGGGGCAAAGAACCATGTAAACCTGAGTCATGTCAGCAAGGTTTAACGCTTTTACTTTTTGAAGGTAGTTTACCAAATCTTCAAATGTCAAACGTTTACGACCGTTACCGTCATTAGCTCCTGTAGTTCTCATTACTGGCATCGATTCACTGGTTGCATCCGAAGGTGCAAGTTTCCAAATAGCATGGTCCCGGAATCCCATTTTGAAGCGTTCAGAGTGTTTAGTTCTTACTGCACTTCGTTTGTCAAATGCCAAAGCACGCATTTCTCCATCTGTTACCTCGGTTGGGTCAGTATCATAGATTTCCCATTCTACTAATCCTTTGCCACCTGGCATTGATTTTGGAGTGAATGAAGATGTATTGTTCACAAAAAAACTAACATTGTTAGCCAACTTATTAAACTTCAATCCATCAGCTGTTTTTGCACCTTCATCGGGTGTTCCAAGCGTATTGATAAAGTCATCATTCATGTTCTGGAATTCATCCAGCAACTTCGGTGACACGTACTGGTTTAGCCAGTTTCCATCGGTATATACCATTTCTAGTTTCTCCTTTCTTTAATTATTTAATATTTTTCCGTTTCTTCCAGTCGGAAAACAAAGCATTGAAAGTATCAGGCTTGTTTTCTGCCAATTTTGCCAACAATTCAGGGTTTTCATCCTGTAGTTGTTCGTAGGTCTTACCATTGTAGGTTGCACCTTTACCATCAGCTTGTACCACTATTTCAGCAGACAATGCAGAAACACCCTGAATACTGTCTAGCACCTTGATAGTTGTTTCATAGTTAGCTTCTAACATGGCCTGCCAGTTATCGCGTGTGTCCGCTTTGATGCGGTGTTCCAGTTCGGCTTTGTCAAGGGCTGCCTTGATTTTAGTCGCTTTTTCAGTTTTGTCCTTTTGAGCTGTAGCAGCTACTAAGGCATCATAATCACCAGCCTTCTTTGCATTTTCAGCAATACGGGCAGTGATGTCAGCTTCGGATGCTGTTGCAGCTAGTCCGAGCGTTAATGCAATCGCTTGTAAATTCATTTCTTTTTCAATATTTGATTGTGAATTAATAATATCCTCAGGTGAGAAGTAAAGCGGTGAGCCACTTGCTTTTATAGATTCGGCCAATGCCTGTGTAACCTTAACCGGTTCCTTTATTTCTGTAATAAATCCCCAGTCTTTTCCTTCCATTGCTGTCATCCAAAAGTCTCCACCATCCCATTTTGCTTTAAAGTCAGCTTCCGGTTTTTTAAGTTTGGCTTTATAGGCTGCATAGTAGTTGGATGTCATATCCTTAAGAGCCTTCAGGTAGTTTTCTATTTCCGTTTCATTACCACCAGTTCCACCCATTGGTTTATGAATCATGAACTGACCATTTTTAGCCATAAGAAACGAAGTGGCCATAACAGCAAGATAAGTTCCTGCACTGGCAACTATAGCTCCACCCTCGCAGCTATATTCGCCAAAAATTTCAATTAGAATATTGTAAATCTCATTTGCTTGGAAACAATCACCTCCATTAGTCATAATATACAACTTACATGAAGTTGCACCGGCATCCTTTGCCTCCTGGCATCTCTCACGGAAATCAATAGCGTTATTTTCGCTCCATTCTGAAATATTACCAATAATGTCAACGCGACCTACCGTTCCTTCAGCCTTAATATTGATCTGCAAAGTTTTTGACATAAGCTTATAAAATTTGTTGTTTCGTAATCGAATCGGCAACAAATGTAAAGCGTTATTTCTATAGATAAAAATCACGTTTTCATGCACTTACAAATTTTATAGTACAAAATAAAATTCGTTTAGTAAAACATAAAAATCTTATTGTAGATAAAATCATGTTTTGGTTTACCGCGTAAATAGGTACAACTTTGCATAAAAATCAGAGCAAAAAATGAAGAAAAACAAGGCTGTAAGAAAAAAGATTGACCGTAAGCCAAAACTACCGGCTGCCGAATATCAAAAACTAAAGTTCACAGGCTATGAGTATGTTGTTATTCAGGGAAAAACCCAAAAGGAAACCGCTGAACTGCTAGGACTCACCGAACAGACAATTTCGGACTGGGCACGCACCGACGGCTGGAAAGAACAACGCGAAGGCCGACAACAGTCATCACGCACTGAAGCCGATAATATCCGGCAGATCATCCGCCTAAACTCTGAACGTAGGTTAAATATTGAGGGTGAAATAGCAACTGCAGTAAAAACCACTGATAAGAAATTGGAAGGCGAACTACGCTCTGAGGCTAACCGGTTATCCGACAATTCAGCAAAGTGGGCTAAAACCCTGCGCGAGATGGAGAAAAACAACAAGTACTCACTTGGAGAACTCATCAACATGATGGACGATCTCTTTACCGACATGCGCCAACACGACCCCGAACTCTTTGAGAAAACGATCACTTTCCAACAATACTACATTCGCAAAAAGACACAGGAGTTAGGGTAATATGAAACTATCAATATTCGCTTTCATCAGATTAAGATACTATACTGAAGTATTCAAAACCATGTATTTTTTAGATGATCATATAATCTACAAACCGGCGCAAGAAATGCATCAGTATTGGTTAAAATATTATCGGAATAAAATATCATTCCTATTAGAAAAACAAAACAATAAAATGTTTAAATAGCATTTAAATGGCAACAAAAAGAGTTCAGGACAAACTATTAGCCGAACAATACCTCGCAAAGCTTGACATTACAAGCAAGTCAAACGATGTAAACCCATTCGAGACTAAAGCAGAACAACAGGCACGCAAAAAGCGCGCTATACTTGATGTTGTCTACATGGTTGAAACATACCTACCACACTACGCCACTGCTGAATGTGCAGAGTTTCAAAAAATGGCAGCCAATGAAGTGGCCTACGATGATCTGATTATAATGTTCATGGAGTGGTTTCGTGGAGCTGCTAAATCTGTTTGGTGCGATGTCATCATTCCATTGTGGTTGTGGATGCGTGGTGAGGATGTTTTTCTTTGCCTAATGTCCGATTCCGTTGAGCGTGCCCAGGAACTGTTAGCCGATATACAAGCTGAGTTGGAAGGTAACCAGTTACTCATTCACGATTTTGGAGCGCAAAAGTGTGAGGGTTCATGGGAGTTCGGAAATTTCAACACCTTAGACCAACGCTTTATTGGCAAAGCTTTTGGTATTAAAAAGAAAGTACGTGGTGTGCGTATCAAACACCGTCGCCCCAACCTATGGGTTATTGATGATCTGGAAACTCCGGATACAATTGGCAACCCCAAACGAATGCGCAAACAGGCCGAACAAATTGAGCGCGACATCCTGCCAACTATGACCGGAAATAAACGCCGGTTACTGTATGCCAACAATAAGTTTGCAAGAGTAATGACCCAAACTATCCTGCAGGAAAAACATCCCGACTGGAAAGTCAATCAGGTGAAGGCTTACAACAAAGTAACCTATGAAACTGCATGGCCTGCCATGTATACGCCGGAGTATTATATGATTCAGGAGAAAAACATGGGTATTCCTGCAGCTTACTCTGAATATTTACACGAATCAATCTTACAAGGTAAGATATTTAGCGAAAAACAAATACAATGGGGTAAAATGCCCGAACTGAATGAGTTCAAAATGATTATTGTTCATTGGGATATCGCGTACACCGATAATGACACATCCGACTACAACGCTTGCAAGGCGTGGGGTTTATCAACTGATAATAACTTTTGGTTGATTGACTGCTATGTAAAACAATCGAAAATGAAACAGGCAGTAGCATGGATGTGCCAGTTTAAAAAACAACTTCCTGTTGGTACGAATATAATTTTCCAATACGAATCACAGTTTTGGAACGGTGAGGTACAACGCGCCATTGATGAGGTAGAATTGGAATATGGTATTTACCTTAACCTGATGAAAGTAATGGTTGCTAAAGTAAATAAGGTTATGCGTATGATTACCAAACAACCATACTACCAAAATGGACGTATTTATTATAGCGATAAGTTGAAAAGCCATTCAGACACTCAGGTTGGTATAATGCAGCTTTGCGCCGTCGAAGAAGGAAGTACCGAACACGATGATAGTCCTGATGCTGATACTGAAGCTTTGGAAGCTCTCGAAAAATACTCAACGCCAACCAGGCGTGAAACAGATCAATCGTGGAGCACAGGTAAAATGACAGTTACTTATAACATTAGATAAATTATGAAGTACATTGATGAAAATGACCTTATAGAAGTCATACAAGAACGCTTTTTAGACGAAAGTACTGCCAACGTTGCTGGTAACTCCGATATACTTGATGGTATTGAAATCAAAGCAATAGAGTACGTCATATCATATATCACCGGAAGGTATAAAACTGACCTGATATTTGCAGAAACCGCACCATTGGCCAGCGGAATACTGAAACAAATCATTGCACAGATTGTCGTTTTTCGTTCCGTAAAACGAAACGCAGCGCGCAAAGTTCCGGAGGATTATGTAACACTTATGTCCGATGCTACAAAACAGCTTGAGCGAATTCAATCCGGTGCAATGTCATTGGTAGGTATGCCACTTCAAACCGACGACTCAGGTAATACAACACCTGTTCTTTTCGGTAATACAACTAACAGTAGTAACTTCATTTAAACACCATTTAAATACGATGAGTAAGTCAAAAAACAAGACAAAAAACAGAAAAGTTGAAGTTATTTCAAGCCAGAAAAATAACCTAGAAATTGAAGTTATATTAAGTAAAGCAGATAACGGAGCTATTTTCAGCGAATACTATAAACGTACTGAAGCAGCCAGTAAAGTAGAATGGACAAAACTACCAACACACTATACGGCCAAAACAATAGATGATTGGGCTATGTCAATTATGCAGGCTACCGACACCTATGACCCACGCCGTGGAATGTTGATGCGTTTTAATAATTCTATGAAGCTTGACCTTCACCTAATGTCATGTATCGACAACCGTATCTATCCAATTCAATGCGCACCATTCAAATTGGTTGATAAGTCTAAAACCGAAAACAAAGATGTTCATGCACTTTTTGAACGCCCTTGGTACATAGATATAATTAGAATGATGTGTATGCATATCTACGATGGTACAAAACTTATCGAAATGATTGAGTTGAATGATAAAGGGGAGTTGAATTCAGTTGCTGAAATACCTCAATCAAATTTTCTTCCAATCAAAGGACTTGTAATCAAAGAGGAGTACGATACTACCGGTGTGATTTATAAAGAAGGTATCTATGCCAACTATTATGTGCAGATTGGAAACGATTATACACTTGGTATGTTGAGCGAATTAGCTATAATTGTATTAGCTAAGAAACTAGGTTTAGGTTCTTGGATGTCATACATTGAAAAATACGGGGTACCTCCAATCTTTGCAATTACCGATCGCCAAGATGATACCAGGGCACAAGAACTTTTTAAAATGCTTCAGGCATTTCGTTCAAATCATTTTGCTATACTCAAAGGCAATGAAAAAATAGAAACACCAGATACTGGGAATGCAGATGGGTATCAATCATTCAGTGCTTTAAACACGCATGCCAATAGTGAATTGAGCAAGCGTATACTTGGAGGTACCGGAATGACAGACGAAAAAAGTTTTGTTGGTGCAGCCCAACTACACGAAACACTTCTAAAATATAGAATTCAGGTTGATAAATTAATTATCAAGTTCTATATGAACGAAGAGATTATTCCACGTCTGGTTAAGTTGAGTTCTGTTTATGCTCCATTAGCTAACCTAACTTTCGACTGGGATGATACAGAAACGCTAACGCTTATACAAAAGATTGATGCTATCAAAGGTCTCGCTACATCATTTAATTTTGACCCCGAAAAGCTAGCATTACTTACTGGTTTACCAATAACAACAGTTAAGGAAACACTTTCACCAACACCTCAGGTACAGGAGACTCAAAAAAAAAAGCCTAATGCGTCCGTAGCGGGCGCAAATAGACTATTTTATTCACCATTTGCACATTCAACTTACAACATTTTTGCGGCCACGTGGGATGCTGCCACTGAACGACTGGCTACTCAGTTATATAACGGCGAAATAAAGCCGTCTGACCTGGATAAAGATTTAGTGCTGAAGAACTATTCAGCACTAAGTAAATCAGCTGAAACGGCATGGGGTAAAGGTTACTACACTGATGATATCACCCGCCAGTTCCGTGAGAACCTGTTGAAGTTCTCAGGCGCAAAAGCAAACGATCTGATGACTCGCTTGGATGATTTACGTTCTGCCAGCAAGGACAAAGAATCATTCATTGCAGACGCTAAGAAAATGGTTGCATTGCACAATGAAACCTATCTGAATGTTGAGCAAAAGTTTGCAGCTAACTCAGTCAGTACCGCTAAAGACTTTGAACAGTTCTATAAAGATGTTGACATTTATCCATGTCTAACACTTAGAACAATGGGTGATGCAAATGTCCGTGATACTCATGCCGAAAACGAAGGCGTTACTAAGCGCGTAGAAGATTGGGTAGAAGCCCCACCGTTAGACCCTGGTTGTCGATGTTGGTTGGAACAAACAACCGATGAACCAACAAAAAACGGATTGGTGAACCTGGACTCTAAGTGGGCAAACAATCCATATACTTCCGGTTGCATTTTTACGGACAAACACAGTTACTTTCAAAACATACCCGAAGATTCACAGACTCAAGTACATGATAATACAGAAATGTGCAAATTTTTAGTACCATCAATCCCGAGTGATCTATATGCTGATAGGTTACTAATAAGTCCGTTTTCTCAATACAATGAATTAAGCGAAAATACAGATACAGCTGAGGTGTTATTGAAAACAAACGACAATATATCTATCAAAATACGTGCTCACGTTGGTATTCATGGTGTACCAAATGCAGAATATGAAATAAATAAGAAAATAGCAGATGCAAAGCGTATTGAAGGATATAACGGTATTAGTTCTGGATTTTCTAAGGCTATAAATAAACAAAATTGCAAGTCTGTAATCATTGATTTCAACAAAAATTTTGATACTAAAAAGCCTCTTGATTTGAAAAAAGTAGCTTCAAAAATCAAAAATAGACGGTTGAATTTCGAGAATAAACAAATAGATGGATGCTATTTAGTGTTTGGTGAAAAATCAGTTTATATTAATCGTAACAATTTCAACAAAAAACTTTCTGATATAGAAACTAAAGATATGGTTTTGAACCTTATTAAAGGACTAACGCCATGATAGACGAATCCACCATGGCGTTAGGAGCTACTTGGAACATGCCGCGTAGTTTCTGACTGCAAATATAATACATTTATGGATAATAAATATAAAATACCCGATTTTTCTTCAATGGGTAAAGATTTACTCAAAGATGCTTCACGTTACGCAGGTTCTGAGTCAGTCAAGCTCTTTAAAGAAAGCTTTGTAAAGGAAGGTTTCACCGATACATCATTTATACCTTGGAAAAAGACTACCAACCCAATGGCCGGTAAACGTACCATGTATAAATCAGGAACATTGATGCAATCTATTCGTAAAACTGAAGGTACAATTAGACGTATAGTGGTTGAATCAAAAACTGACTATTCAGAAATACAAAACAATGGTGGAACTATTACTGTAACACCACAAATGAAGAAGTTCTTTTGGGCAAAGTTCTATGAGTTTTCCAATAAAAAGACATACAGTATTCGAAAGAAAGCTGAAAACAACACAAAACAAAATAGGACATTGAATTCAAAAGCAGACTTCTTTAGGGCACTGGCTTTAATGAAAGTCGGTTCAAAGATAACAATACCAAAACGTCAGTTCATGGGCAACTCACAAACCATGATGAACCAATTCGACACTTGGTATAAAGGACAGGTTGACGTATCATTTAAACAGCATTTAAACAACAAATAAATTTAATCATTATGCAGTACTGGACAGAACTATATTTAGAGTTAGCCAATAAAATAAAAGACAACCTTACACAAATAGAATGGGTTGACCTTTGGCACGAACAAGTAAGTTACCTTACATCAGAGTTACCATTCCCGACACCGGCTGTATTCATATCATTTAATATGCTCAATGCAGATGATAAAGGCATGAAGGGACAGTTATGTAATACACAGATTGATTTCTATCTATTCTATGAAACGTTTAGCGATACTGCATTAGGTTCAATCAATCAGGATAGTGCATTAGACTTCCTGAAGCAACTCACCAAAATACACAAGCTATTTCACGCTACTTCAGGTACTAATTATTTCTCTATGCGCCGTGTAGATATGAAGAGAGAAGAAAGCGGTGGAGCCGGTAATATGTATCGCATATCTTTCCAGTGTGATGTTGATGATATGTCAGCCATGCCAGATATAACTGAGCAAGAAGTAAGTGAAATAAACTTATTACGTGGAAATATATCTATTGAACAACAGAACCAAATGCCTGGTTACTTCATAGACTAAAAATAACGGATATACATTGTGTATATCCGTTATTTTTTTTCATTTAGTTTCTGATAGTAATCATTATTCTCTTTGTGATAGAATATACGTGAGTAAATGTATTTAGGGTCTAAAAAGAAGTGATTCTCAGACAAATCATCAAGTACATCGTCTATACGCTTACGTTTCACGTCGTATAGTTCATGAAATTTCTCCACGATTTTCCGGTCACGCAGTTGTATAAGTTCTTTCTGTCTCATAGTTGTAAATTACAACACAAAGTAACAAAGAAATATTTACCTAAAAAACATTTTTATCATGCAAAAACTGTAACCTATTTTGTAACCTATTGACACTATTCGATACATTTAAATGAAAAAACAGCGACCGTACATTTAAATACGTCGCTGTTTTCCGTTTTAAGCCATCCTATATTAAATCAAATCGTTACCTTTTTATATACTTCATTTAAACGCACTGCAATAAATTAAATGCGTATTAAGTCTATATTCAATCAGAATCACGATTCGAAACCGTTTAATAAATTTAGTTTTGCGTTCATGTTATTAATAATCAGTCAATTATAAAACTTTATGCGCATATGTGTTCCTGCATGGTTCGTAGTGCCCCTCTCAAATGGGCTTAAAATAGGTAGTTTTGGGACGAAAAAGCAAGTTTATGGAATTCATGTACATGTATATTAGCCTCTTTTTCCTCCAAGTCTATTGAATGCTGAAATGTGTCTAGTTCCTATGTTTCGCGAAGCGTAACTTGGACTCAAAACTAAAGCAATTTCTAACTGAACAAATACACAGTTACAAACTCCTCATATTTCCAGCACAAGTCTCCGTTTCACTCAGACTTGCGCTATTCAACTACTGCAAGTTTATAGACTTGGATGGAATAAGGGGAAGTCGGTTAAGTTGCGTGAAACAATTTAATAACCGGCTCCATTCGCCATAGCGTATAAAAGCCTTCGCCAAACTTAAAACCGCTAACCTCTGTTGAACAAGGGGCGATTAAATCAATCATGAGATTAAATGCCTTGTTCCATTCGTACATTTGTTATTTTGAAAGTTTGCCATCTTCATTTACAATTAGTCGTATTTGATTAACACTTTCATTTGCTTCTATGGTAGTCAGAAGTACTAGATTTGATGCAGTTTCGTAAGAGAATCTTGACTGTTTTTTTGCAGTTACTAATTCAAAGTTGTTATTTCATAACCGTTCTCATTAATCTCAACCTTTAGTTTTGTGCCATTTGTAATTACTTTATATGAATAGTAATTTCCATTACTGTCAATTTTTGCATCTTTCTCGTTTGCAACATTAAACTTAGTTGTACCAATATTGTATTCTGTTGTAATACGAACAAATGAATTATCTATACTACCACCAAATGCAGATTGTTTTCCTATCCATTTAATCTCAAAATTTTGTTCTTCTCCTGAAGATATTTTTTCTATTTTCTTGGAGTAATTCCCTCCTTCTCCTTTGAAAGTCAAATCTGTAACTTCAACTCCAGTTTTGTTTACAACTGTTACGGTTGCATTATATTCTTCTTTAACACAGGAAGTCATGAGATTAATAAATAGTGCTAAAATGATAAAAATTGAAATGCTTGTTTTTTTCATTTGTTTTGTAGTTTAAATTGTTTTCAAACGAAACGTGATAAAGTTTATTTTCTATGCTTCATCTGCTTCCTAACCAGCTTTTTCTATATTAATATCTAAAATTATTGTAGTCGTAATTTGTATCGAAATTATAAGAATAATTATAATAATAGCCATCAGTATATGTTTGTGTACGATTATTATATACTATCTTGATTTTCTGTATATCAGTTGCTAGGTTTTCAAATTCAGTTTGTGCAGAACCTTCTTCTAAGGTACTATTATTATATGCCGTCAATGTACATGCACCAGTTTTAAAATTGTAGAATGATAAGTTTTTAGAGTGTTTAAAGCTTTTAGTAATGCTGCACGAAAAGATAATTCGATTATCATATTGATTTACGATAAACTTCGTATTCCCTATTATCTCAAAATCCGCACTTTCAAAACTCTTAGAAGTTGAGTTGGACGAGCAACTAAAATTAAGCTCCGTTGTAATAATTGAATCTTGTAAACTTATATTACCTGCTTTTAAATTCCATTGATTATTCCCTGTATTTTCAAAAGTAACCGGATTACAATACATCCGTTTAATCGAAAATTTACTTCCAATGCTGCTGAAAGGTTTATTGTCCGAATTGATAGTATAAATGGTATCGCCTGAATTGATTAAATACCATGTCTTATTGTCCTTTGATCGAATCTTAAAACTCTCGAAATAGCTATCTTCCACATTTTGTTTGTCTGAATCGGCAGCCTGAATGTAGGTGTTCATACGCAAAAGTTTGTCAAATAGGTTGGAGTAAAAGCAAATATTCCTATCAAAAAAATTAAACATTATTCTTCCCGTAGATGTATAATCGGGTGGAGTTTGAGGTTCTTGTATCTGACACGATACGAAACATAAAGCGGTAATAAACAAAATAGCCAATTTAAATATAGTTGATTTCATAAATTTATAGTTTTTTGAATGAATTAAAACGATAACCAACTCCAATTTTCACGAGACCTTCTGTTCCGAAACCTAATATTTCACCGGTGGCATATAACTTTTCCCCAATTGTGAAGCCTAATAATGTATATTGTCCGGTTATATTCCAATAGGTTTTATGGGTTCTCTCTTCTCCAACTGTGTTATTTCTAAATACCCAGCCTACACCAAGCCCTACAGAACTATAGATTGAAAATTTAGGACGACTAAACCAGGTGTTATACATTTTAGGATAAACACCAATATGATTACGGACACTTTTACCAACTATTTCGCTTGTTTCGGCATCTAAATAATTATTATAATACGAACAGTAAGCCATAGTTGCTCCAAGTCCGAGTTTCTTAGTTATTTGATAGACATAACTTGCCGATAATGACCCAGTGGTATAAACCGCGCCATTGTAATATGTGTCGGGATGAAAATTAAACATTTGCATTTCATAATCCGGTTCTCCGAAATTCTCAAGGATCAAAGGTAAAATCAGTTCATACTTCTGCGTTCCCAGAGTTAACCGCACATCGTGATAAGGTTTAAATTTATGAATGACGTTGGTTGAATCCTGAGCTTTTACCGCAGTAAAAGATAAAATGACAAAAGCTATAATTATTCTTCTTTTCCAGTTTCTTTTCATATTTCGGTTGATATTTGTTGGTAATTTATTATTTCTAATGAGTGACATTGTAATCAATGACAATTCTTGTAGTAAAAGTTTGAAAATAGTCCTAGCTATTTTTAGACTGTTTTATGTTATTGCATTTTCGGGTTTATCTTACTTGTCACAATAGTTTTCTTTAGGAAAACCATTAATACTGTCAAGTATTTCCATTGCTTTAACAAACTGTACGGTATCTTTAAATGAAGTGTATTTGATTTTGAAATCTGGGACAAGCCCATACTCCATATCTTCACCTTTAGCACTTTTACATTTTGTATTTGGGTAAAAAAGAATCCAGCCATTAGGTAGATATACAGATTTTATTGGGCTACCGCCTCCACCTGTTTTTTCGCCAATGGTAACACAATTTGGAAGGTCTTCCATTAAATATGCAAATAAATTACCCGCACTATACGTGTTGTTGCTTGTAAGTATGACTATTGGAGTTGTAGATGGTATTGTATTTTTACCGTAGTACTTAACCGCAATAGGTTTTTCAAAATCATCTTTTCCCACATTGTTTTTAGGTATCTCATAAAACGCAGTTCGTTCACCTGAAAAAAACATAGATGCTAAGTCTAATGCATAATTTGAAAAACCACCTCCATTATTTCTTATGTCGATAATTATTCCATCGGTATAGTTTAAATTCTTAAGATTTGATTGAAACAATTGTACATCTGTTTCTTTTCTAAAAGCGTCATATTGGATATATATGTATTTTTTTGTTTTATGTTGATAGATTGTAGATAAGTCATTTTCTCCACTGAATCTGGGAAAAAGTTCGAAACCATTTTTTGAAAATGGTAGATAAAAATAACCAATAGTATCCAATGGGTAGTAACCAATATATTCGGTTGAATTTTGAACTATTCCTAAGTGCCTATCTTTGAAAAGATTAAAAATTTCCTGCAAAACAATTGAAAGTTCCTCATCGTTTTTCATTGATTTAACACGTGGGGAATATACATTATATACAGAATCCCAATCAATATTCTTTTCATCAAAATATACATAACGCTCGTTTAAAGTTTTCCAAAACGTATTAAATACATTTATTGGAGTATCTTTTATTACAATATCATCATTGCATGAAAACAGTGAAAACATTAGTATGATTACGAATGTCGTATTTTTCATTTCTTGAGAATTATTAGTGCTAACGAAACTCCATAGTTATTTTTCATTTCAATATTATTATTAATGGAAGAGTGTAAATATTCTTGATTCAGACTAATCTTCATATTGTATTGTGTTGTTTTAGTTTTATTAAACATATATGTTGCCGAGATAAAACTCTTTAAATATAAAAAGTTAGTGGGGAATGCAAAACTGTTGGGTGTGATTACATACTTTAAAAATTTACTCGTATCATTAATATAATACTCAAAGTATTCATATTTTTGAAAAAAACCAACTACGAATACAGGAATTGAGACCCCACCTTGTAATGATATTTTATTTAATTTATAATTCAAACCCAAATGTACATCAGGACATACATACCAATTCCCGTAAGGATACATAATTTCATGTGGTTCGCATGAAAAATTTAACTTTTTATTGTAACCAGCTAAAGCATTAAACGAAATGCCAGCACCAGCACTTAATCTGAAATTTTGAATAGATACAGGAATATCCCAAGCCCATTTTGTGCCAAATTTAAGTTCAAAATGATGATAAGGGATATTTATGTCGGATATAATGGTTTTACGCATTAAGTAAGCATAATCAGCTCTTATAAAGAAATCAAACTCACGCTTAGGGTTGTTAGAATTTATCCGACCTCCTGTATATTCAAAATGGGTACTTGTACCCGGAAGACCTGAGGGAACTGATACAGTATTCATATATTCCATATGTCCAACTCCAATATTAAGTTCGCTTATTTTGGCGTAATTTCTCAATTGTCCTTTTGCGGTTGTTATCAAACAAAAACAGAGTATAATATAAAATAGCCTATTTCTCATAGTCATCCGGGTTTAATGTGTTTACAAGTTTCTAATCAATATTAACGGTAAAACAGCATGTGATTCAGCAACTAAACGGTATGACTCACCTTGACCAATATTTACTAAATAATCTTCAACAATATTGATATTCCCACGTAATAAAGTGATATATGTAATAGCATTTTCGGGGATATTATCGAATAATTTTTCGTTCAATACGGTACTTCCATCATCTATTGGAATAATATCAATATTACGTATGTATTTTGCAGTTTTTTCACCCTTAATATTCATACCTGTCCATTCCACAATTACTACCAGACCATTTTCATTCTTACTATCAGCATTCCACTTTAACTCAAAATCTTTGTAATAACAGTATGGAAACAAATCAGCAGAATTCTCAATTTTGGGTGAAGTAATTTCAATCAAGTCTGGAACATACATAGTAAGTGTTGTGTCTTGCGAACTTACTTTTTGAACACCTTGTACACTCGACATAGATTTAATCTTACGTGAAATTGTGAATGAGACATTCTGACCATATAACAAGTTTTGAGTTGCCTTAGCACGCTGACGTCCATCAACGATCTGATTCTCAATATCAGATAAATTTAGTCCATTAACAGACAAAACAATACTTGAAGAACTTGGTGCTTTAAGTTTATTTGACTCGGAATTTAAAGCCGAGTTCACATCATCAATAATCCTTAATTCTTCGCTTGCTAATGAATTCTCTTTTATTGTTGAGTATCCTAACATTGGTGCGTCCGTTCTAAGTATTTTAGAATAATTACTTTTACCAGTGAATAAAACATTTTCAGTAACTACGTTTTGAATATCTTGGGCTTTTTCAGTAGGTTTTACCGCTTCTTCTTTACAGCCAACCACTGTCACACTCAAAATAATTGCGAGCAAAAATATAACTTTTTTCATATAACTTTTTTTATTTGATGACTACAATTCTAATAATTGAAATTTATCTTTCACATAGACGTTAATAACTTTAGCTTGGTTAGACTTAAACACACCAACACTATTCAATGCCGGTTGAAAATCTTTATAAGGATTTGTATCAATTTTTTTTGTCCAAATGATAGTTCCTGTTTCTGAAGCATTTGTCATACTCGTGTATGGTCCTGAAATCATTGTAATAGTAACACTATGGGCTGACTGACCGATATTAGAAACCCTCTTAAGATTCTTGAATTGAGTCATTTCAACACCAGCCATATTGGTTTCAGTATATTTCTTTGATTGACTTAATGTGCCAGTACATCCTGTTACGATAGTTGCTACCTCAATTGTTGATTTAGTTGGTCTATTCATAGGACGACTAAATATTTCACTTAAACCTTGCATTGGATAATCTTGAGTAAAACCATAATAATTCTGAGAACTTGGAGGATATAGTTTTACGCTGTAAAATCCAATAGAGCCAAGATCGTCCCACGTGCAAGCAGGTGGTGGTGTAGGTTGTGGGTCGCAGCTTGCATTAAGGTTTATTACTCCAACAATAACGATTATAAGCATATTTATAAATTGTCTTTTCATATTTTTTTTATTTTGCGAATACTCCGAATTCTTTATTTTTTCTTGGAGTATTCCGTTTATTAACTTACTGTCTTAAACACCGTTTTGCCAAACATATTGCTGACTGTCGAGAGTTACTTTTGTGTTTCTTTCTCCCGCATAGTTGTATAAATGTTGATATGTTCTTACATTTGTAGTCTCCTTTCTTTTTTAGTTTGGGAGCGGGGCGGAAGTCGGTTAAGTTGCGTGAAACAATTTAATAACCGGCTCCGCCTTTTGTTTTGCTCCTGTTTTGTTTTAAATTACTACTTGCATTATTGGTGTGCAAAAAGCAGTTGTACCACTGATAGTTACTGCTGCCATGCGAAACCAGTACTTGGTAAGCGGAGTAAGTGAGGTAAGTTCTACCGAAACTTGCGAAGTTACCTGAGCATTTACCCAGTCGGTTTCATTTCCCGGAATTTCGCCGATACAATACTGCCAGATATACGAACGGGGTTTTTAATAATTACATTTTTCCAAATGAAACTTCGCAACCGATATAAAATATACGGTGACCGCTCTGCCCTATCAAAAAGCTATAAAAGCCACAACAAGACGTTTTGATAACTCTACCTTGCTGTGGCTTTTTTTGCTTTTTGGGCGATTAAAGTTGTTCTGTTTTACTAATCATAACTGCTATTTATCAATGCTTCCATATAGAATCTCCAGATTTGTACCTGTTTCAGTATAAAACTCGGCATTTGAACGTAAAACAATCTTTCCACCGTTTTTAATAGCAACAGAACTTCCAGTTAATGCTCGTATGTTTGCATTTAATACATTGGCTGCATCAATTACTAATGAAGCTCCTGACATTACAATTATCATTGATGAAGAACCTATTGATATATCACTACTATTGTTAATCGTCAATGTTCCTGATTTGACAATCACATTACCACATACTCCTTGGCTACTATTCCATATGGTATTGGTATTAATAATTGTTGGTTCACAGATAGTTTGGTATTCTCCTGTATTGTATTGGTCATGACGTTCACTACCCCATTCAATCTTTGATGGGATGCCATTTGTTTCCCACATGTCCATATATGAATCACCTACTGAAACTACTTCATTTTTTCCGTCGTGATCAACATCTGAGACAGCAATACCACAAGTGTTATTTTCCTTAGCTCGGAGTGGAAAACCAATAGGCGTCGCCCCATCGTGTTTAAATGCATAAATTTTGTTTGCAGAACCGAATAATATCTCAACGTCATTATGATTTGAATCAATATCAGCAAGAATTGGTGTTGAGCCAACAGGATGATTTGTGCAAGAAACCGGATAATTTATCATGTTTGTAAGTTGTCCATTGTGATTCCAAACTTTTATACCGTCAGTGGCAAATGACACAACTTCTAAGAATCCATCATTATTTAGATCACCAACAGATAAGTCTTGATACCAATTACAACTTGCATAAACTGTATAGGGTTGAGTGCCATCAAAACCAATCATAGCAGTACCATCGTTTTTAATTGCAAATAATTTAATATCAAATGGGGCACTTGAATTAATAGCAAATGTTAGAATTTCTTTTTTTCCATCATTGCTGTTATCAATGTCACACACTATAACCGATCCAACGAACCTATAACCAGACAACGTTAAATGATACAATGATGAGGTAGTTCCTTTATAATTTGTGCCATCATAATTCCACACATTGATATCCTGACCTGAAGCCTGAATAATTTTTTTTCCTGTTCCGTCAATATCACCCACGGCTATAGAACTATAAGTATTAGTACAAGGGATATTAGTTCTAAGAGTACCATCAGCATTGTAGGTCGATATTGAACCTCGTTCATCGGAACAAGTAATAATTTCCAAAGACCCATCCGAACTGTTGTCAATATTGGATAGTACCACTCCTTTATAATATTGTTTTACAGAAGTTAAATTACTCCACAATAAATCAGGTTTTCCATCTACAGGAGATTTGTCCTCTGCAGAATAACAAAAAATCTTATTATTACCTCCTGCACGACTTGGTTCTACAATTGAGGTGGAACCTGTTTTATTCAAATCACCTATAGCTGGTATTGCCCAAGTATCGTATCCAAGTTGGGCAAATCCACTATAGGTAGTTACATTATTATCAATATTAAACGGTTCGTTACCATAATAATCAAGGCAAACCAATCCCCCATTGTATGTTCCTCCGTGAATTCCGGCAAATATTTCCTTTTTTCCATCGTTATTGACATCTCCGACATTTATTGGAGTGTGGAATGTGCCTATAGTTTGATCCATCTGACGAGGATACAAATTTTTGGATTGATATGATGTCCATACAATTTTAGATATACCATCACTTTCATTGCCCGTTGATGAAACAGTTGTTAGCTTGTATGAGTATTTGGTCGTTTTTTGTAATCCTAAATCATTATAATATGAAAACTGAAACGGTGTTGAGTTTAGCTTCACATAATTACCATTTGGAATTCCCGTGGCTGAATCCACATCGCATCTATAAATATTATAGCCTGAAACTCCATTCACTACGTTCCATGTCAAATCAATCTCAGTTTCTGATGCCGAAAAATCTATACTTGAAGCTGTAATGGTTGTTGGTTGAGTCAAGGTGAATGGGAAATTCCATGTTTTACCATAAGCATTCATCACTTGTAAGTTAAATGCCATTTGATCCAATGAACTGGTAGATGTATTGAATGAAAAAGTTGCATTCCCATTTTTAATTTCTAAAGGAGCAATAGTAGAATAAACCGCATTTCCAGAGTTAATAGTACAATTTCCATTATTACTTGTCAAAATAGCGGTTAAACCTTTTGTTGGAGCTTTACCCAAATTTTGTAAGGCTATATTCATGGTTACTGTTTCGCCTGCTTCGGGTATTAAATCACCATCGGTGGTGCTGACAATAGTTTTATTGCATTGAACAAGTACATCATTAAATACATCAATATTATATTTATGTATCCAACTTGTATTATTTCCATCGGTCATAGTTACAGTAAACTGTACCGGAGAAGTTGAGTTAGATAATATCTCCGGGGCATTTTTATTAATTATATAATTGAATTGATTTGAAGTTACAGTTGCGCCACTGATTATATTTCTTAAGCTTGCTTGTGAAGATGTAATAGTAATATAGGGGGATGAACAACTTAGTGTAGCCGTTACATTATTTGCTGTATTGACACCTGCATTTTTAATTCCCAAAGTAAGATTAATCGTTTCTCCCGCATCGTTTTGACCGTTAGCGTTACCAACTCCCAATCCTTGTACAATACCATCGCCAAAATCAACCGTTGATACCGATAAGTTCGGATTATTAGTTGAGTTCACGGTAATTATACTCTCAGAAGGTTTGAAATTGTGAGCTGTTACAGTTACTTTAATCTCACCGGGAGTATTAGCCGTAAAAGAGATAGGGTAAATACCATTGGTGACATTTTCTTGCGTTACATAAACTTCTGTTCCTTTCCAAAAACAGATTCTTCCTTTTGTGCCTGTTGGAAGCCCTGCTATTGTTACATTTACCGTTTGTGCTCCAATACTTACTGCTGTTGAACTAAGCGTTGGAGTCAGAGTTGTAGGTACATCTGTCCATATTTGCATCTCTGGATCCCCAAGAAGATGTAGACGCCAGTTATTCGAAGATGTATTTTTTAAAACATATTGAAAAGTCTTGCCTATATCAAATCTACCGCTATTTAGGCTTGTGTTATACAATGAATTCAGAAAATAACTTAATTGATAATGTTCTGTAGTCCAGCCACTATCTGTATTCCCCATAAAGGCAACCCCTCCACCTAATGAATCATTCAAGTAATATTGAGCTACACAATTTTCAACAAAATTTGCAGGATGACAAGCACTTGATAAAAATATTTGGTAGGAATCATTATTTGAAAGATTCCCCATTTCCACTTTTGAAACTCCTTCTCCTTTATCCTTTCCTGAAGTTGCTATCCCTTGCGAGCTGCCATGATCCATTTGATATATAAAATGAAACTTACCTACACCTAAATCAGCACCATAATTTAGGCTGTTTAAAAAATTAGTATGATTTAACTCAATATTGCCTGCAGGACATTGCGACGGTGTTTCAGTATATCGACTGTTGCTGCCACCACATGATGCGTTATCACAGATATATTTATTATTTATATACTGAGGAACTCCGTTAGAAACATAGCTTTTTACATTAGATATCGCAAAAGTATTTAATGTGTTGGCATAAGAATCCATATACTCAACAGAATAAAGATTATTTCTTAAATAAGATAAATCTGATAGGTCAGCTTTTTCATACTTAATTATTTTGTTGATAATTACTTTTGCTTCTTTTTCATTATCAATTGGGAGTCTACCTACAAAATTGACAAAATCATAAATTTTATTGACCGAATAGCTGTTGTTGACATACGAGATACTTGATTGTGATGAGTAATATATGTCCGTAGCAAATCTGGTTGATGTATCTAATCCTACAACCATACGAGTAGGAACTATATTAGAGCCTCCTCCAAGCATGACAAAGAGACCTGATCCCCATTTACTCCAACTTTCAATAATATAATTTCGTATCTTTTCCTGTAAATCTGTGCCAGAATAGTTATTCGCAATTTCTTCGATTGTTTTAATTATTGTAAAAATGCCTTTCTTTATTTTCCAATCTGCCAAAGTCTGAAAGGTTGGTTTTAGAGCATCGTTAGTAATAATAATATAATCCGGAATTTGTTCGTCTAAAATAGATAATGATTTAATTTTCTGTGGTGCAGAACTTTTTACAGTTGTTTTCAAATTCTGGATTATGTTTTTCCCATTACGGATGGTTTGCACATTTGAACCAAATTGTAGCACATCATCAGAGTTTCTCACCAACGATTGCACAAGAGTTTTACATTGCTCTGCCCTGTATAAACTCTGAGTCTGTGGATAGATTTCATTCTTATTAGCTCCGGCTGTGTAATTTATTGTAAATTCCAATTGGCTATAATAATTTAGAGTTTGAGTCAATGGGATATATTCAAATGGATAAATACGCAATGTAATCAAATGATAACCCATATAGAAACCATCGGATTCTATATCATACAGTTTATTCGGATACGCTAAAGCCGATTGATAAACAGCCTTATTTGGTTGAGTAAATGCTGGAGTATTCGAATTATCGGTAAGAATAGGTTGTTGAACCGGTATAATATTAAAATTCTGTTCGTGTTTTTGCTTTGTTTTAGTTGTAAAAGTTATATCGGTTACGGTGACATCTACAGGTAAAACATAGCTTACTCGATATATCGGCAATTCAGGATTACCTATTTCTTGAGTCCTATAATCTGATTTCCAATTAATTTTATCATAACCATTTACTCTCTCAGTATTGATATCTTGTTTCGAGATGGTTAGTTTATCGCTTATCTGGGCACCACCGAACAGCGGTATCAACCAGAAAAGCAGGACGTATAGTTGTTTTTTCATTGTTTTATCCATTTAATATTAGTAAAAGTATTATCTCTGTAATAGGCTCGAATTACATATATTCCTTTCGACAAATCAGCAATATAGATACTTTTTGATGTTTCATTCGCATTAATGTTTTCAGATAGTATTTTTAATCCGGCAATACTATATAGTTCAATTTTGCCCATTTTTTCGTTTTCAAATTTAATAGTTAACTTATTAAAACTATTCGATACGGATATTTTTTTATTATTTATATTGTTTAATCCATCATGTATTTCAGGTATATATCTTTTCAAGTGAAGAAAGGACGGACCTGAAACAATATATCCTATACTGTCATTTGCAAAACTCATATCCGAATTTTGAGAATTAAAACTTAACAAAGTCGATATTCCCCAACCTATTGAAGAATAAGGATCAATTTTGTTTAGATTAATTGTTTGCACAAAAATACTACACCCACTACTTCCTGTAGTACATCCTCCCCAGAAACCATATCCGATACTATCGTTTTTCATTACAAAACTTGTAACAAAATTTCCTTGATTTGAAGGATGAGTCAAAGTACTATTATCAATATTGATAGTAAGTCCCATAAAATAATTACCAATCAATACACAAGTGTGGCTTAGAGTTTGATTTACAGAGAGTAAATCAAACATTGAAATAGGATTGTTGTAAGGATTCTCAACGGCTATATCTTTAAACATCCAGTTACTACCCTTATCGGAAGAGAAAAAACAGGTATGGGCATTGCCTACAATATAACCGTTGTTATTCCTGAATGAAATATCATTTATATTGGCTAATGTTGAGAAATCTTTTTTTTGCCAAGTAACTCCGGCATTGGTAGAATATACCACTTTTCCGCTGTCACCTACAGCCCATATATTATCTGTTCCAGTAGCTGCAATAGCATTCAGATTTACGGTTACACCACTGTTCATCGGTGTCCAGTTTGCTCCGGCATCAGTCGTTTTCAGAATTGTTCCGTTGTTGCCAACGGCAAATCCGTTGGTATTGTTACAGAAGATAATATCATTCAGTTGTGTGGTTACGGGATATTGTTTTGACCACGTCAAAGTACGATCAGTAGATTTAGCGATTAGTCCGTTTCTCCCTACAATATAAACAGTATCTAAACCTTGGGTACATATTTTTTGCAGCCATTCATTCTGCATGGTGTTTACATATTCCCAAGTATATGTCGTTTGGGCAGTAGCTTTGACAATTGATATACTAACGAAAAATGTAGCAAGGAATAATAATTTAGTTTTCATAATTGATTGGTTATTTTGTAAGTATCATTCTTTTTGTATCAATCACTTTACCATCTGCTATTAAAGCATACAGATACATACCTGCATTGAGTTCCGAGCCTTGAATGGTGATATTTCCTTTTCCTCTTTGGTTAATTGAATAACTCTTTAATTGAACCCCATTCATATCATAAACATAGATTGAAGCATTACTAACCGTGGTTGGTAGATAATATCCTATTGTTGTTGCTGTGTTAAATGGATTCGGAACATTTTGATCTAATATCGGATAAGAAAGTACATCGGTTTCTTGACTTGCACCTATTTTTTTAGGTGTTGAGTCACTATAAGCTAATTTCAGAGTTTCTATTTCGGCTTTTTGATCTTTCAATGCTTCTACCAATACAGGGATTAATCCAATGTAATTTACATAATAATAACCTAAAGTATCTTGTGAAACTAACTCAGGATAAACCATTTTTAATTCTTGAGCTAAAAAACCAAATTCGGTAATTTCATTCTTATTTTTATTTTTTTGTTTCTCATATTTTTTAATTATATTTCCTTCCTTGTCTTTGATGTCTGGTAAAGCAACTTCATCTTCAACAGCATGCTTTTTGTATGATTTACCATTTAGTTCATACAACTTATCGAGTTTATCTGTAAGTGGTTTAATCTCTGTTTTTAGTCGTTCGTCTGAGCTAAGTTCTAAACCATATGAATAAACCTTTCCCTTTACATCAAGGCATATTGCACTTTGATGGGTAGGGACTTGTCCAACACCAATTGCACCAGAAGGAGTAAAAAACATATAGTAATTACCCTCTCCATTGTTAGGGCTTGGCCACGGTTTCCAAATATTTAAATTTTCTCCCCAGACTTCTAAGCCCCATTTGCCTTTATCGAATCCAAAATATTGAATAGAATTGGGCTGACTTCCTAACCATATATTAGAATACCCTGTATACCCAATGCTTACTGATCCTGAATTTGGTGTTGTTCCTATTACTTTTAATTGTGAAAATAAATTACTGCTATAAAAGAAAGCGATAATCAGAGCGAAAATAATTTTTTTTGTTTTCATAAGTTTTTATTTTTGTGAATACTTTGAGTTTTCTTGTTTTATTCAAAGCATTCAGTTTGTAAACATTTTATTGTAAATCACTGTTTATTTTTTGCCAAATGAGTTATTGACTTTCGAGAGTATATGATGTATTTTTTCTTTCTCTCGCATAGTTTTCTATATCTTGTATTTAAAGTATACCTTTGTGGTCTCCTTTCTTTTTTAGTTTGGGAGCGGGGCGGAAGTCGGTTAAGTTGCGCTATCAAATCTATAACTGGCTCCGCCTTTTGTATTGCTCCTGTTTTGGTTTAAATTACTACTTGCATTATCGGGGTGCAAAAAGCAGTTGTACCACTAATAGTTACTGCTGCCACGCGAAACCAGTACTTGGTAAGCGGTGTAAGTGAGGTAAGTTCTACCGAAGCTTGCGAAGTTACCTGAGCATTTACCCAGTCGGTTTCATTTCCGGGAATTTCGCCGATACAATACTGCCAGATATACGAACGGGGTTTTTAATAATTACATTTTTCCAAATGAAACTTCGCAACCGATATAAAATATACGGTGACCGCTCTGCCCTATTAAAAAAGCTATAAAAGCCACAACAAGACGTTTTGATAACTCTACCTTGCTGTGGCTTATTTTTGCTTTTGGGGCGATTAATATATTTCTTTCTGAAATATCAAAAATACATTTTAGTTATTACTTCAATAACTACTAAGAATTTGAATATCGCCGTTATTATTATTAAATATTGCACCAGTATTAATATTAAGCTCGTCATTTTTATATAATTGAAGCACAGCATTATTTTGTAGAGTAAGCTCACTTCCATTTTCTGCAACAATATTTGCATAGGTAATTGTACCTCCATCAACAACTAATTTGGAATTAGAAGAAACTGTGATTGTTGAATTTACTGGCATAATTAATTTATCCGAAATAGTTAATGTTGCACCATTTGATATAACTAAATTCCCACATAACATATTTTTTGTATTCCATGTTGTATTGGATGAAATTGTAGTAACAGGATAAGATAATGGTGTGGTTAACTGACGGCAAAAACCATATGAATCCATTGGACCCAAATTTGGATTTGAATCATCTCCATCCTCTTCGTTTGGTACACAAGCAGGACACGATGTTGGCTTTGGTCCAACTCCCCAGTTATAATAACCATCGCCATCCAAATCAACACATTTTATGTCGTTGTTAGTAAATTGTAAGCTTGTTATAGGACCGGAAACTGAACATGTGTGATATGTGTCAATATAGTTAAAATTGTCAATCACATAATATGAATAACCAAAAGTTGCATTACCACTTCCACCACTATTTTTGATAATCCAACATGTTCTTCCAATTAATGGGTCGCCTGGCTGAATTGTAACATTTGAACCAGAATTTGTTTCTGAGTGCCAAACTATATCTCCTTCTTTTATTATACGATAACCCACAAGACCCGTAGCATGACAAATATAAGAACAACAAATTGCAAATGTCATAGGAGATTTAATAACAAGACCTTTCAATCCATCCTCATTACTAAAGCCCCCAGAACTATAGCTGCCAATCTTAATTTTCTCTGTTGGATTGCTACATTTAGTACTACATGGTAATTGAATGGCATTAGTTGGATTTGGGAAACAGACTTCATTTACTACGCCTGTATTCTTAATATAGTCTAATGCGGGAGGAACCGAACCACCACTTGAAGACCCACCTCCACTACATGAAACGATTTCATGCTCAGATAAATCCAAATTTACACATTGATTATAGTATAAATTAGCCAAAGTCTCAGTGACACCTACTGCTGAATAAGCCCAACAAGTACCAGCCCATTGTGTTTTTATTGGCGATACCCAACCATTAATCGTCCCAGTATAGTATGGCGAAGAAGATATGTTTGCCCCATGTTTTTCTCGCCAATCAAAATGATCTATGTACGGCGATTGTATCTGAGAACTAACCGCTGACTTAACCTTGGATAAACTAGATTTGCTTTTCAACTCAAAGTCCTTCAACTCAAATATACCTCCGTTATAATACTCCAATCCCAAAGAGTTATATTTCTCAACACCAAAATATAATTTTTTCTCCATATAGGACATCTTTGACAATTCATTAATGCCTGCTCGCCACTTCTCATTTTTAGTAATTAAATTCTGATTTAACTTATCTGACTTCTCCTTACGTTTTGATGTTAATGAACTATTAATGTCGGCTTCAATATTTTTCGATATTTTGTTGTTATCATAATTGAATGATTTAATTGTTATATCAGCCTCATTTATTAGAATTTTAATATATGTTGGAGATACATTGTTTAAAAACTCAGTTTCATCACCCACAGAATTGATCTGAATAACACCAGTGTCTATCAGCGGACTATATGCCTCATAAACAAGGTATTCCTTATTGTCAGAACATCCTAATACAACCCTAACCAAACTTCTTTCGTTTGACATATTGATTGTTGCATTCAATTTTAAGTTGTTTAGATTGCTTATCTTATCAAAAATGTATATGGTGGAATCATTTTTGAAAGTTTTATTTAAATTGATATTTCCTGCTTTTGTGAAACTAGTCAGGGTTACTATCAATATTACAGTTAGTAAATTGATTATTCTATATATTTTCATCTCTGTATTTCTTTGTTATTGATTAATATACAATAAATTTCTTTGCCCCAAATAAGTTTGTCGATGGAGAGATTACATATATACCTTTGGAATACTTAGATACATTTAGATTGTATTCCTGATTTGCCAAAACGTGAATAGCTTCAACAAACATTCCATAGCTATTAAATATTTTTACATAATTGTCAATTGGACTTTTTATAAGAATATCCTTTTTCGTCCCTAAACGCACATTAATATCTGATTCAGGATTAACAACTGAGTGTAATGCAGTATGTATAGAATAATAACAGTCTCGATAGTTAGGATTTTTATAAATCAAAACATTATTATCATAACAACAAAGCAACCTTGTAGCACCGCCTGTAGTAATTAATCCGCAATTTAATATACCGAATGAGCTACCAATACCTTCAACCCATGTCTCAGGCATATATTCATAATGCTTTTGATTCAAGGTATACCTTTTTTTGTATTTGCCATCTATCTGTATAGAATCAATTCCAGTTACTAAATACCTAATAGAATCTCCCAATGCACTTACATTCATAATAGTGGCACTATCTCCAATATTTAAATTGTATTTGTAAAGCAAGCCTTCTTTCCCTTGTAAATTTCGGAAATATAAGCCTACTAAAGAGTCTTCTCTTACAAAACCATTTAAAGTTTTGTTATTAAACTCTGCATTTTCAGCATGGTATACATGGCTATATTTGTGTGAATTAATGATTGTGTCTCCGTCGAATTTTACAAAATAGGTAGTCGAATCATGATGTACCAGATCAGGATTATAAGTCACCTGTAAAACATTCCAACGTTTACCCGATTTTAATAAATCCCAGTTCTTTGCATTTGTCAAATTGCAAAAAACTGATAATAATATCAATATAATATATTTTTTCATAATGAGTGTTGTTAATTTATATTGTTAATATCATTCTTTTTGTATCAATCACTTTCCCATCCGCAATCAAAGCATATAGATACATACCTGCAATAAGTTCAGAGCCTTGTATGGTGATATTTCCTTTTCCTCTTTGGTTAATTGAATAACTTTTTAATTGAACTCCATTCATATCATAAACATAGATAGAAGCATTTGTGATTGTGGTTGGCAGGTAATAACCAATTGTTGTTGAAGTATTGAAAGGGTTAGGAATATTTTGATCTAATACCGGATAAGAAAGTACATCGGTTTCTTGACTTGCCCCTATTTTTTTAAGAGATAAATCATTGCTATTTTCAAGCTTTGATAATCGTGTTTCTAAATCAGTAATTTTTGTATTTTGGGTAGCAATTGTGATTTCTTGTTCGTTCAAAGCATTTACCAGCAAGGGAATCATACCAATATAATCAACACCCAGCATACCTGCGCTATCTTTGTAAACTAAATCAGGAAATAACTTTTGAATATCCTGTGCCAAAAAACCATAATAATTTCTACCATAACAATCTTTATTATTTTGAGGCTTAAATGCTGGTTTATTTTCAATACCCGTATTATTTATTGAACTATTCTCGGTTTTTAAAACATTTTCGGTTACTCCTTTAAAATTATAACTTACACTTTTTAGAAGTTTAAGTTTATCTAAACTTTTATCGATATTCTTAATGTTTTCTTTTACTCTTTCGTCAGATGTCAAAACAACACTTCCATTAACCTTCATCACGTAATTAGTACCTACTGTCCCAACTTCTAATGCACAACTCGGATTATTGTTATATATCCCGACTCTGCCATTTGCCCTGACAGTAAAATAAGCTCCATCAACTGATTGTAACGTCAATAAGCCTGGGTTATTTGGTTGTAATTGATTATTATAACCCCAAATCATGTCATACCCATTAGGAATAGATGGATTAGAATATTTAATATCCATTCCATCTGAAACATTGTTTGGGTTACTGTTAATAACTGTTTGGTTATTACATTGTACTTGCCCAATCTGAAGTACTTTTAATTGTGCATTTACACAAAAGGAAGTAAAAATTAAAAGAATCGCGAAAATAATTTTTTTTGTTTTCATAAGTTTTTATTTTTGTGAATACTTTGAGTTTTCTTGTTTTATTCAAAGCATTCAGTTTGTAAACATTTTATTGTAAATCACTGTTTATTTTTTGCCAAATGAGTTATTGACTTTCGAGAGTATATGATGTATTTTTTCTTTCTCTCGCATAGTTTTCTATATCTTGTATTTAAAGTATACCTTTGTGGTCTCCTTTCTTTTTTAGTTTGGGAGCGGGGCGGAAGTCGGTTAAGTTGCGCTATCAAATCTATAACTGGCTCCGCCTTTTGTATTGCTCCTGTTTTGGTTTAAATTACTACTTGCATTATCGGGGTGCAAAAAGCAGTTGTACCACTAATAGTTACTGCTGCCACGCGAAACCAGTACTTGGTAAGCGGTGTAAGTGAGGTAAGTTCTACCGAAGCTTGCGAAGTTACCTGAGCATTTACCCAGTCGGTTTCATTTCCGGGAATTTCGCCGATACAATACTGCCAGATATACGAACGGGCACCATCAATTTTCTGATGACGAAGAGATACCGAACCCGATTTTTCACCCAGTTCCACACTAAATTCCGGACGAACAGCCGGAGACGGTTGCTTGGCAAGATTAAAACCCGCACTCAGAATTACAGCCCCATCACCATCAGCAATTCGGTCAACATAATACGCTTCTGTACGCATTTTGTCTATCCAGTCGGCTTCGGCTTGATGCATTAAAGCAGTTGCCTCTTTACCACCACTCAGCGAAGCCACATAACGTGCTTCAAGTGTGTCGGTACTTGCTTTCAGGTCGTCGTAAGGTACATCCGGATTTGCAAAAATCGGATTTGGTCTCATTTTACCTTCTACACTTCGTCCGGTTTCAACTTTCTTTGCAATCGGATCTTTCACAAAACTTAGAACTACATGATCTTTTTTCATGCTCTTTTTAATTTAATGGTTTGACATTTTTTTATTTATAAACTATATTGCAATTATAATACTGCCTTATTTGGTAGATTTTATTGGTATTTTTCCATTTTCTATAGGAAAAATTCCTTTTCCTATAGGTTTAGTAATTTTTCTTATCGGTATTGTAATTTTTCTTATAGGAAAAATTCCTTTTCCTATAGGTTTAGTAATTTTTCTTATCGGTATTGTTTCTTTTCTTATAGGAAAAATACTTTTTCTGATAGGTTTTGTTCTTTTTCCTATAGGTTTAGTAATTTTTCTAACTGCTTTTGTTCCATTTCCAACAGCTATTGTTATTTTTCCTGTTGGTTTTGTTTCTTTTCTTATAGGAAAAGGGATTTTTCCTATTGGTTTTGTTCCGATACCTGTATGTTTTAATATGAATTCAAAATAAAGCGGTACAGCCAACGCAAATTGTGAAGATTAATTTGTCCATTTAGAGAATTGTAGGTTTAGGTTTTGTGGACAACAAGCTACTTATGCTCTTATTCTTTTAAACTGTACCGCTTTTTTTTGGGTTATTTACTCTTTTAATTATAATTCATCTCTTGTGATTGTAGCTCCATATATCAACTGTTGGGTAATAACGCACTTATTTCGCGACAATTAATTTACTTGTTTTCAAAGTTAACAAAAACCAGTTGCAAATATACTTAACTTTATATATTAAATAACATGTATAATATAATATTATTTTTTAAATATTTATATGCATTGATATACAGATATATATATCAATTAATGTAATTAGTTAAGTAGTATTTACTACTACATAAATTGTCTATAATAAGATATTAACTTCATATAAATGCAATAAACCCTCAAAGAGTTTTACTCTTTGAGGGTTTATTGTTCTATTATTATAGTTGACTTATTGTTCCGGTTCAGAAGTTGAACTTTCAGTTCGGGCTGGATTCATACATTTAATGATAATGTCTTCACTTATGCCTTCGGCTCGGAAACGATTAGCAATTTCATTCATTTCTTTTTGCTTGTCTAGCTGGGAAAATAGAATTGAAACCAATTTGTCAATACCTTCCTCAAATCGTATTTTACCATTCTTAGTTGAGAAATCAATGTCGCAGAATTTGGAAATGTTCCGGTGTAAAACGAGGTAATAAATTCCGGATATCATTAATGCACTTATAACATTCATATCAATACCCGAACCTTCGAAGCGTTGTTCGAGCAAACGGATAAGCGGCTCATTGACCAATTCGCGTAATTGTGAGGTTCTTCGTGTTGTAGGGTTGTCGTCGGATAATTCCCAAATAAGAAGCTGTTGCATTCCTTTATTCTTGTACAACGCAATAATGAGATTCTTGAAAATCCATTTAAAAGCATCTTCATCACTTAAATCGGAAGGTAACATTTCGGCAATATTGCCTAACCAATAATCGTATTTGTGAACATATTGATCAAACAATTCTTCCAAATTGGCATATCTGTTGTAAAAAACAGGAGGTTCAATTTGTGCCCTTTTGGCAATTCCGGTAAGTGTGACATTTGCAAACCCAACTTCTTCGATAAGCGAAGAAGCTGCATTTAATACCTCCCTTTCAATTGCCGCTTTGGTGCGTCTGGGTTTCCTTGTTTTATCTGTATTTTCCGACATTCTCAAAAATATTTTCTTTTCAAATACTATTCTGCATTAGAGTTGCGAGGGACAAAGATATATAATTGATTTCAAAAAGAATGACATATTTTTGTTTAATCTTATTAAATGATTGTTTATAAGTCTATTAAAGTATCGGGGCGAGTCGTTTTTCTGATATGCGAAATTACAAACATTCTGTTTTTTTTCCAAAAAATGGAACCTTTTTTTTCTTTGTTTTAGTGTCGAGTTAATTTGTCCTGTTGCCCCTTTTAGTTTCAAGTTTAACGAAGTGTAACATCGACTGAAAACCAATGCAGTTTACAACTGATAAAAATAAAATGATTATCCGCAAAGTGTACAGTTGCAAAGAATCTATCAGTTGCTAGGAATGACCTCGTTCGGTGAGCCAAAAAACAAGTGAGAAAGGCGTTAAAAATACTCCTGTTTGACGACCGTAGGGAGGAGTTTGGAGGATTTTAGCCTTTTGAGCGATAGTTTTTTGAGCGAAGCGGGCGCAGTCTTGATTTTTTTTGCTTACTTTTTTGCATCAAGGCAAAAAAGTAAGTGGGGTTTGGGGGCA